>C687J35174_10006014_pt1 | contig 15882 bp, 13 predicted proteins | sample RifCSPhighO2_01_FD_35174 | JGI IMG/M metagenome (IMG submission 35174) | reverse complement strand
AATTCTTGAAGCTTCATAGTATAAAACATTCTGGTATTCTCCTGCAGTTCCCCCCAGCTCAATAATCACTACATCTGCGTTGGAATCCTCACTCACTTTAATGGTTCGCCTTATAATCTCATCAGTTATACTTGGAATAGCTTCAACATCTTCACCGTTATATTCAAAAGCTCTTTCTTTATCTAAAACTGTCTTATAAATTCTTCCCATTGTAACAAAATTCTCCTTGCCCATGTTCTCATCCAGGAATTTTTCATAGGAGCCTATATCCATGTCCGCCTCAGTTCCATCATCGCATAGAAATACATCACCATGTTCTATCGGATTTATCGTTCCCGCATCAAGATTCAAATAGTTTTCAAATTTAATAGGGGCTACTTTATATCCGGATGACTTTAAAAGAAGAGAAATTGATGAAGTAGTAACGCCTTTACCTATTCCTGAGATAACGCCGCCGGAGACAAAAATGAACTTAAGTTTTTTCTTTTTTTTATTTGAGCGCGGCACGATTTATATTACCAAAATATCCATTTTCCGTCAACAGGCAATTAGTTGGCAGACTACCTGAAAATTGCTTTTAAATTTATTTATCTTTTACAGTTTATCCCTGATTTTCCTAAAAAACTCTATATCTTGTTTTGCTGTAAGCAAGTTTTCAACTTCATCCTTGTTTACCCATCGAGCTTCCGGATTTTGCGAATCTGTAGGTTTTAAAGCCGATTCATTGGTTTTGAACAGGAACATATGAATTGTTTTTATCTCTGAAGGATCATCTATTCTTGGCCTTTTATAACTTCCAAGTTCTCCTATTATTTGCAAATCACCTATTCCTGATTCTTCCTTAATCTCTCTTTTTGCCGCATTAACAAAATCCTCACCTTTCTCTACATGGCCTTTGGGCAGAGACCACGAAGTTCCACGCTGATTTACAACAAGTACTTCTCCTTTCATGTTTAATACAACGCCTCCCGAACTTATAGTTTTTTTCATATATACAAAGATAAGACCTCTTTCTTAATTTGGGGATGACATGCCATCAGATGATATTTTTTCTTCGTATTAACCCAATCAAATTTTAATTCTTGGCTTTGATTATCATAGATAGCTCCACCAGCTTCATTTAAAATCACGCTTGCTGCTGCTAAATCCCAGAAATAGCAACCCATATTAAATACAACGTCTATGACATTGTCTGCCATGAAGCATAGATCTAAAGTTAGTGAGCCAACATTTCTTAGACCTCTAACATGTGGATATATTTTTCGATACATAGCAAATTGAGTGTTTACAACTTCTAAGCCATTTAAATGTGCTCCAATAATCCATGTTTTCATCGGTTTTATCTGTAGACGAAGACGTCTTTCTCCTAATAGATGACTCCTTACAAAAGAACCATTATTGATCTCTCCCCAATACATAGTTTCTGAAAATGGCTCAAAAACTACACCAATTTTTATTTTCTGGCCAAGAGCGTAGCCAATTGAGACACATGAGAAAGGGATACCTGAGGAAAAGTTTGTTGTGCCATCTATAGGATCAACTATAAAATTATGATGTTTAATTTTATTATTTCCACTCTCTTCTTCCACAAATCCTATCTCGGCATCATTAAACCCGAGATCTTTCATCCCTAATGTTAAAAATTCGTGAATTTTCTTTTGAGACTCAAGATCCGTTTGCGTAACGATATCAATATGAGACTTTTTGTTTTCATAGTCTCTACTTCGACGGAAATTATCACGAATAATTCGTGCAGATTTTTCAGCAGCCTTAACCATTAAAGCAAGAATTGGTTTTGACGTTGTCATTTTATGTAATTTTTTCATAGCTTACGTTAAAGCGTTTGAAGGCGGGAAGGCCGTCTTTCTACCTTGCTCCGTAAAATTTGCTTTGAGCGGTAGACCGGATTCGAACCGGCAACCTTCTCCTTGGGAAGGAGACATTCTACCGTTGAACTACTACCGCAAATTAACCGGGTAAAGTCCGGTAACGTTAAATCACTTAACTAATCCCGCTTATAATTTGGTGGGGGACTTTATCTTTATTCAATCAAGCCTAAAACATCACCCACCACCTGCAGTTTCTAATTTTAATATTTCCACCTAAATTAAAGATGCTCAACATCTTTAATATTCTATAATAATTAAACTATCTTTTCTAGGAAGAATTAGCAAATCTTGGAATTTTGAAAGTGTTTCCTGCGTGAATTACGCCAGGATTTATAAGGTTATTTTCCTTTGCAATCTCAACCCACTTAAATCCGTCACCGTATGCTCTAACAGCAATCATCCAAAGACTATCTCCTTTTTTGACTGTATACTCTTTGCCTTCAATTTTATTCTCTACAACAACAGCTTTGTTTGTATTTTTTACTTCTTCTGTTAAAATTTTAGTCTTAATCTCCGCAGTTTCTGGAATTACAATCTTTGTTCCAATTTCTATATTTTCTGGACTAGCTATTTTATTTGCACGAGCAATTTCCCCCCACTTATAACCGGTTTTATAAAATTCATCAGAAATTGACCACAAACTATCTCCCTGCTTTACTGTATAAGTTTTAACAGAATTTGGAGTATTTTTCTCCTTTTCAACTGATGTTTTTGCTGATTCGTTTGATATTACTGCCTTATTATTTTTATTAAGGGACAATATTTTGGAGCCAACAATAAGAAAACCTAATAATAGAACAACCGTTAAGGCACCATATAAAAGGCTTGTGTAAGATTTTGTTGAATCTAAGTTCACTAAGTTGGCAGAATTCAAATTTTGCTTAAATTCTTTTTCCTTTACTATTTTTCTGTATTTTCTAGCTATTTTTCTTGGCATTTAAACTTGATATTCCTCCTTCCTGGACAGAATTTGGTGAATCAAGATAACTTGAGCTTGCGGGGACGACGGGACTCGAACCCGCGACCTCTTCCGTGACAGGGAAGCGCTCTAAACCAAACTGAGCTACGTCCCCACAACTTTCTGGTTCCTATGGTAACAAATTATTGAACAACAGTCAATCTTTTGTTAAGATGTTTATGATTAGTATTATGAGCAATAAAGAATTTGTTACTCTTTTAAGAAATGTAGCCGCAGTCTATACCATAAAAGATGAAAAAAAACACAGATTTCAGATAATTGCCTACCAAAAAGCTGCAGACAGTATAGAACACCTCAATACTGAATTAAGCGACCTTATCTATGAGAAAATTGAAAAAATACCAGGTGTAGGACCAGGTATAATGTCCTATATTCAAGAATATGTAAAAAAGGGTTCTGTTAAACACTTCAATGAAATAACAAAAAATATACCTCCTGCCATTTTTCCCTTACTGGATGTACCGTCTTTCGGGCCAAAAAAAGCTTATAAAATTGTTGCTAATTTTAATCTAAAAAATCCTGCAACGGTAGTTGATGATGTAAAAAGGCTGGGAAAAGAAGGAAAAATTGCGGCTCTTGAAAGTTTTGGAGAAAAATCCCAGGCAGACATACTCAGAGCAATTAACGAGTATAAGCTTGGGAAAACAAAAAGCAACCGAATGGTACTACCTTATGCTTTTGAACTTGCGCAGCGGCTGATAAAATACCTTAAAACTTCAAAAGATGTAGTTGAGGCTTATCCACTGGGAAGCCTCAGAAGAAAAGTGGTGACAGTGGGAGACATTGATATAGCAACATCTACCAATAGTCCTCAAGCAGTTTTATCTCACTTTATAAATTATCCGCAAAAAGAAAGAATTATTGAGAAAGGCGAAAGAACTGCCTCAATACTATTAAACGGAGGCAGGCAAATAGACTTAATGGTGCAGGAACCGAACAGTTTTGGAGCACTACTTCAGCACTTCACGGGATCAAAAGACCATAACATAGCCCTAAGAGAATACGCTCTGAAAAAAAGCTTTTCTCTTTCAGAGTATGGCATTAAAATTTTAAAAGAAAAAGGCACACCTTTAAAAAGAATAAAAACAGAAGAACAATTTTACAAATTTTTAGGACTTGAATTTATCCCACCGGAGATCAGGGAAAACAACGGTGAAATACAACTTGCTGAAAAACACATGCTTCCAAAACTGGTGGAGAAAAATGATATCAAAGGAGATTTGCATATCCACTCAAACTACCCTATAGAACCAAGCCATGACCTGGGACAAAATTCTTTTGAAGAGATGATCGATGAAGCAGGAAGGCTAGGATATGAATATATTGGTTTTTCTGAACATAATCCTAGTGTTTCAAAGCATTCTATGAATCAAATATATAAAATATTATCAAATAGAAACCATACTATTGAACAACTTAATAAGAGTAATAAAAATATTCGAGTAATTAATTTACTTGAAGTAGATATACTGGCTTCTGGTGAGCTAGCATTGGATGATAAATCGTTATCTTTGATAGATGCGGCTATTGTATCTATCCATAGCGTTTTCAATATGGATAAAAGCAAGATGACAGAAAGGATTTTAAAGGGATTTTCCCATCCCAAAGCCAAAATTCTTGCTCACCCCACAGGAAGAATACTTAATGAAAGAGCGGGAGTAGATGCTGACTGGAACAGAATATTTGATTTTGCGAAGAAGAACAATAAGGCTTTAGAAATAAACGCGTGGCCCACCAGGCTTGACCTCCCGGACGTGTTGGTAAAACAAGCCAAAGATAGTGGAAATAAATTTGTGATAAATACTGACAGCCATGAAGTATCTCAAATGTCCAATATGCTTTACGGCGTATCAGTCGNAAGACGCGGATGGTGCACTAAAAATGAAATATTAAACACGTTGTCCTATTCAAAGTTCTACTCCTGGCTTAAAAGCTAAAATAGTACTAAACCGTATTTGACAAATAAGATAAGATGTGCAAAAATTGAAAATATGTCCTTTGTTCAAATTTTAATTATAATCACAGTTTTAACCGTTGCCTATTTTTGGCTCACTTATAATTCTCTTGTCACTTTAAAAGAAAGGATTAAGGAAGCTCTAAGCACAATAGACGTCCAGCTCAAAAGAAGATTTGATCTTATTCCAAACCTAATTGAAACTGTAAAAGGATACGCAAAACATGAAAAAAGTGTGTTTGAGGAAGTTACCAAAGCAAGATCTCAGCTTTTAAGTGCTAAAACTCCCAAAGAAAAGGCTGACGCAAATAACGCATTAGGAGAGACTTTAAAAAGCCTTTTTGCAGTTGCGGAAGGTTATCCGGAGCTTAAAGCAAGCCAAAATTTTTTAAGCTTGCAGGGGGAACTTACTGATACGGAAAACAAAATTGCCTACTCAAGACAGTTTTATAATTCTAATGTTTTGGATTATAACACAAAAATAAAATCTTTCCCCGCTCTTCTGTTTTCAGGATACTTTGGCTTCAAGGAAGAGGAATTTTTCCAGGCAGAAGGTGAAGAAAAAACACCCATAAAAGTCCAGTTTTAGTTATGACCATTTACGACGCAGTTTCCGCGAACAAAAGAAAAACAATTTTTGTAATGTTTATATTTATACTCTTTGTCCTGACTATCTCATACATTCTAAGTAAAGCACTGGGTGGAGATGGTCTTTCCTTTGCAGGAGCAATGCTTATTTTTTCAGGCATCTATACTTTTGCTTCATACTATTATTCTGACCAGATTGTCCTTGCGCTTTCCGGAGCAAAACCTGCAAAGAAAACTGAATTCAAAACATTTTTTGAAACTGTTGAAAATTTAAGTATCGGGTCAGGACTACCTACACCAAAAATATATGTAATAAATGATTCTGCTCCAAATGCTTTTGCAACCGGACGCGACCCGAAGCACGCGGCTGTAGCAGCAACTACAGGCCTTCTTCAAAAACTAGATAAAATTGAACTTGAAGGTGTAATTGCTCATGAACTGTCTCATGTTAAAAATTATGATACCAGACTCATGAGTGTTGTGGCAATTCTTGTGGGAGTTGTGGCTATGCTTTCGAATATTTTTTTAAGAAATATGTGGTGGGGAAACATTTCTGGTAGAGATTCTAACAGACGGGACAATACAATATTTATGCTTGTTGCTGTATTTGCTGCTATTCTCTCCCCAATTATCGCAACTTTAATACAGCTTGCCGTATCAAGAAGAAGGGAATATCTGGCAGATGCGGATGGTGCGCTTCTGACGCGTTACCCGGAAGGACTTGCCTGCGCACTGGAAAAAATAGCTTCTGACCGCCACATAATGAAAAGTGCAAATCTTGCAACTGCGCACTTGTTTATAGACAATCCTTTTAAAAGCAACTATAACAAAAACTGGCTGTTGAATCTGTTCAGCACCCACCCCCCGGCTGAAGACAGAATCAGAATACTTCGGGCAATGTAATGAAAATAACAAACGTCGCAATAATAATTGCTTGCAAAATAATTTCCAAAGCTATTACCTTATTTAATATAGGTTCGGGTTCCACATGGCCCGGTCATATAGCGCTTGCTCTAAACAAAAACTTCATTAAAGAACAGATTGAAAATAATAAAAAATTAAAAGTTATATTAATCGCCGGAACAAACGGAAAAACAACAACTGCCAAATTAACACAATATCTGCTTGAAAAAAACTCAATAAGGGTATTTCAAAATGAGGAGGGCGCAAATCTTTTAAACGGCATTACATCAACAATGATAAAATACTCGAATATTTTTGGGCAACTAACATATGAAACAGCGATATTTGAAGTTGATGAGAATTCTTTACCGTTAATTTTAAAAGAAATAAAACATCCCGCGGCAATTGTGATCTTGAATTTATTCAGAGATCAGCTTGATAGATATGGGGAAGTAAATACTATAGCGTTAAAGTGGGAACAATCTCTTTCGGATTTAGACAAAAACACCTTTCTTTTTCTAAACGGAGACGATCCTCAAGTTTATTATCTGAGCAAAAATTTAAAAACAAAAAATTTCTTTTTCGGAATAGATAAATCTTTTATGAAAAAAAAGGACATTCCGCATGATGTAGATTCAATATACTGTCCAAAGTGTTCAAGTAAACTTGTCTATAATGCGATTTCCTATTCTCATCTGGGTGATTACTATTGTGCAAAGTGCGGGTTAAAACCTGATAGAATATCTACGTTTTCGGATCTTAAAATAAAATATCCTCTCTTTGGGAAATATAATATCTATAATATAAATGCCGCAATGCTTCTTGTTTCAACAGTTTTTGATATCAAATTTGAGAAAATTGAAAAATACATTGAGGGCTTTAAACCAGCATTCGGAAGACAGGAAATTGTAAAATTTCAAGGGCGAAATTTAATAATACTCCTATCAAAAAATCCTACAGGGTTTAATCAATCCATAGAAGCGCTTTCTGAATCAAGCATTAAAAATAAAAACGCTTTGATCGTTTTAAATGACAGGATTCCTGATGGACGTGATATTTCATGGATCTGGGACGTTGATTTTGAAAATATCATAGAAAAAGTAAATAAAATATATATATCAGGAGACAGAACTTTTGATTTGGCTATAAGGTTTAAATACATTTCCGGTAATTTAGAAACAAGAAAAATAAATGAGGATTTATACAGTTTAGGAAGTAATATTTTTGTTATTCCGGACTTAAAAAATTCCGTAAAAATCGCGACGGACAGAGCAGCAGAAAATGAAACGTTATTTATTTTGGCAACTTATTCCGGAATGCTTGATATCAGAAAAATTGTTAATGGAAAAAAGCTTATATGAAAAAAATTGATTATTATTTAACAATTGGCTGGTTGTATCCGGATTTAATGAGCACGTACGGTGACAGGGGAAACATTATTGTACTGTCAAAAAGGTGTGAGGAACTGGGAATAAAAGCGGACGTTAAAAGAATTGGCCTTGAACAGGATAAAAAAGAGATACTTGAGAGTGATATTTTATTTATGGGCGGAGCCCAGGATAAACAGCAGGAAATTGTAAACAAAGATCTACTTGAAAAAAAAGGCAATAATTTAAAATCTGCAATTGAAAACAATGTTCCAGGGCTTTTTATCTGCGGTGCTTATCAGTTTTTGGGAAGATACTATAAAACAGCCGACGGAATGATGATTGATGGACTATCTATTTTTGACCTTTATACTGAAAATCCAGGCATTCACAATAATCGCCTGATTGGAGATATAATTGTAAGAATTGATGATTTAAGATTTAAGATTAATGACTTAAAAAAAGAGGGAAATATTCATAAATCAAATCTCATAAACCATAAATCTTTACTTGTTGGTTTTGAAAATCACGGTGGAAGAACATATCTTGGAAAAAATATTGAACCGTTTGCAAAAGTTATACACGGTTACGGAAATAATGGGGGAGACAAAACCGAAGGAATTTTTTATAAAAACGCAATTGGCACTTATCTGCATGGCCCAATCTTGCCCAAAAATTGGGAACTTGCAGATTTTCTTATTCAAAAAGCCATCTTTACAAAATACAACAGAGTAGTTGAGATAAAAGATGAAAATCATGTTCTGGAAGACGAAGCAAAACAGGTTATTGTAAGAAGGTACCTATCTTAAGTATAATTCGGATATATTGCTATTTTTTCATTGCTAAATTGCTTAATTGTTTATTTAAATTATCAACAATATAATAATCAAACAATTAACAATCTTAATTATATGAAAATTGATATTAAACATGTCGCTAAGCTCGCAAATTTAAAACTTAATCCCGATGAAGAAAAAAAATTTGAAAAACAGCTTTCAGATATCCTAAACTACATTGACAAATTAAATGAGGTGGACACAAAAAATGTTGAACCAACAGCTCAGGTTACCGGACTTGTCAATGTAGGAAGAACGGATGACCAGACACAACCATGTTTAAATGCTCAGGAAGCTCTTAAAAATGCAAAATCTCAGCATAACGGCCTTTTTAAAGTCAAGGCCATACTTGAAAAAGAATGAATATTGAAGAATTGACAATTGAAAAAGTTTTAGATGGTTACAGAAATAAGAAATTTTCCATAACTGAAATCATTCAGGTCTACTTTGAAAGAATCAAAAAATATAATCCTCAAATTAACAGCTTTATTACACTTTGTGAAGAAGAAGCACTCCAGGAAGCAAAAAGAAAAGACGAACTATTAAAAAATGAAGGCGTGAGCTTGCCTCTATTCGGAATTCCGATGGGGCTTAAGGATTTATTTTCAACCAAAGACATAAAAACTACAGCTTCTTCAGAAGTTTTGGAAGATTATACTCCACCTTATGATTCAACGGTAGTCCAAAGATTAAAAGATGCCGGAGCAATTATTCTTGGCAAACTAAACTGCGACGCTTGGGCTCACGGATCAAGTGGAGAGAATTCAGATTTTGGACCTACAAAAAATCCCTGGAATAAAGAATATGTACCAGGCGGATCAAGCAGCGGATCTGCCGCCTCAGTTGCTGCATCTTTTGTGCTTGCTGCTACAGGTACCGATACAGGAGGATCTATCAGACTTCCTGCTTCATTTACAAACACAGTAGGTTTGAAGCCAACGTATGGAAGAGTAAGTAGATACGGAGTCATAGCAATGGCTTCTTCACTTGATTCTATTGGTCATTTTACAAAAACTGTTCGCGACAACGCTTTAATATTAAACATAACAGCCGGAAATGATATGTTTGACGCAACGACTTCACAAAATCCGGTTCCTAATTACCTTGAAAATTTAAATAAAGGAATTAAGGGGCTGAAAATAGGAATCCCAAAAGAATACACAACTAAAGAGAAAGGAATGGAGCTTGATGTTTTATTAACTTTTGAAAACGCAATTAAAAAGCTAAACAAGCTTGGAGCAGAAATTATAGAAATCTCTCTACCCCACACCGAATATTCAATTGCCTGTTATTATATTATTCAGCCGTCTGAAGTTTCATCAAATTTAGCCCGATACGACGGAATAAGATTTGGAAATGACAGAAGCTATTTTGGTGACGAGGCAAAAAGAAGGATAATGCTTGGGACTTATACTTTATCTGCCGGATATTACGACGCTTATTACAAAAAAGCTATGCAGGCAAGAACTCTTATAAAACAGAATTTTGATAAGGTATTTGACGCGTCAAACGGAGTAGATGCAATAATTGCGCCGGTATCTCCCACATTGCCGTGGAAGTTGGGAGAGAAAGTCAACGATCCGTTAAAAATGTATTTGTCTGACGTCTTTACTGTTACTGCAAACCTTGCCGGAATTCCCGGCCTATCAGTTCCGGCAGGATTTGCAAAAGAACTTCCAGTAGGAATTCAAATTCTGGGACCTCATTTTTCCGAAGAACTTTTGTTCAGAATAGGTTTCGCTTTTGAGCAGGAAACTGAATTTTATAAATCTAATCCAAAATTATGAAAAACATAAATCATAAACCAATCATTGGCCTTGAAATACATGTAGAGTTGAATACTAAAACCAAGATGTTTTGCAGATGTCCGGCAAAATATTTTGGGGAAGAACCTAATACGTATACTTGCCCCGTATGCTTAGGTCTTCCCGGCGCGCTGCCCTATCCAAACAAAACAGCGAATGAATATTGTGTAATGATCGCGCTTGCCCTGCAATGTAAAATAACGGATTTTTCTTATTTTGAAAGAAAAAACTATTTTTATCCCGATCTTCCGAAGGGATACCAAATAAGCCAATATATAAATCCTTTTGGAATTGATGGCTACCTAAACATTAAATCCAGTGCCCAAGATTCTAAACGAATTAGAATTAGACGCGTTCACATGGAAGAAGATACAGCCAAATTGATTCATCCATCGGGAAATCAAGATGAACATTCGTATATAGATTTTAACAGATCTGGCGTACCTCTTGTAGAAATAGTAACCGAACCCGATATTGCCTCAGCAGAGGAAGCAAAAATATTCCTAACAAAGCTTCAAAGAATTATCAGGTATTTAGGAGTTTCAGACGCGGATATGGAAAAAGGCAATATGAGACTTGAACCGAATATATCGCTTCGCGAACTTACGACTGAAAACATAAAACTTGATACTGAAAAATTACCGAACTATAAAGTAGAAGTGAAAAATATTAATTCATTTCGATTTGTTGAAAAAGCGATTAATTATGAAATTGAAAGGCAAATGAAAATACTGGAAAAAGGGGAAATACCTGTTCAGGAAACAAGAGGATGGGATGATATCAAAAACAAAACTGTTTCACAAAGAATAAAAGAAGAAGCTCATGACTACAGATATTTTCCGGAACCTGATATACCACCCATAAAAATTGATAAGACCTATGTAGAAAAAATAAAAGAAAAAATTCCAGAGCTCCCTGATGAAAAAATCCAAAGATTCGCAAAAGAATATTTGCTATCTTTTTATGATTCCGAAATATTAGCCCGTGAAAAACAAACCGCAGATTATTTCGAAGAAGGGGTGATAATTGGCTTAAAAGAAAGCATCACACCTAAACAAATTGCAAACAGGATGATAAATGACAAAACGTTTAATCCTGAAACTACTTTACCTGCACAACTGATTGAAGAAATGCTGCTTTTAAAAAAAGATATTCTGGAGGTTATTACAGATGAAGACAAGAAAAAAATTGAAACAGTGATCAAGGAAAATCCGCAGGCAGCAGAAGCTTACGGGAATGGAAAAATGCAAGTTATCGGATTTCTGATTGGAGCTGTAAACAAAAAACTTCAAGGTAAAAAGATAAATCCTCAACTTATCAAAAACACTTTAGAAATGCTTCTAAAAAAATAGAATATACGATATAATATATTTCAAATGTTTGAAAATGCTGACTCTGAGCCCTCAGGAATAGAAGAAAAAAGAGAGAAGGAAAAAGAACTCGTCCAAAAAACACTTGAAACAAACACGGATTGGATGAGAACCCTTTTCTCGCAAGTACACGCGGGAAAATTAACCGAAGAGCAAATGGCGCAAATTGTTGGAAGATCTTTAACTGCGCGTGAAAGAAATATTGAAAGGTATAAAAGAAAAGCGCTTCTGGACTTTTTAACCGGATTACCTAACAGAAGAGCACTGGAGACAAAATTAAGAGATGAGATATTAAAGCAAAAGGAGTTTGGGTTATTAGAGTTTGATATAGATCATTTTAAAGGAGTAAATGATGCTTACGGCCATCGTGCTGGAGACAATGTTTTATCTCAAACTGCAAAAACTTTATCGTCAAGTTTACGACAAATATCAACAGGCAGAAATCCAAGGCCTCCAGAAATACTCGATTTTATAGTAAGAAACTTACCTTTTAATAAAAAACAGGACCTTATTGGGAGATACGGAGGAGAAGAGTTCTATGCAATCTTACCGGGTGTTCCAAATGAAAAGACCCTTTTCCATGTGGCTGAAAGGTTAAGATCGTCTATTGAAGAAAGACCGTATGTTGTTACAACTTATGAGAACCAAAGCGAAAAAAGATTAACAATTCCTGTAACCGTAAGTATTGGAGGAAGTATATTTAGTCCAGGTTTATCCTCAGGGTTATTAATTACCAGAACAGATCAATCTTTATATGAAGCAAAAGAGAATGGCAGAAATAAAACCATAATTTTTGGTTATGAGCCTGAGCCACCAAAGGAAACCAACAGTTCTTAATATGAGACAATAAGAGTATGGCGGATTTTGTTCATCTTCACAATCATACCGAATATTCTCTGCTTGACGGTCTGTCAAAGATCAGCGACATGGTGGATTACGTAAAAAGTCAAGGAATGAAGGCCATTGCCATAACAGACCACGGCAATATGTTTGGAGCTGTTAAGTTTTACAAAACATGTATTGAAAAGGGTATAAAACCAGTAATAGGCTGCGAAGTATATGTTGCAAAAAGGTCACTGAAAGATAAAGAACCTGAACACGACAAGGATTATAACCATCTTATACTTTTGGCAAAAAATAACATCGGGTATAAAAATCTGATGAAGATTGTTTCTTTTTCAAATCTGGAAGGTTTTTATTATAAACCCAGGACCGACATAGAACTTTTGGACAAATATCATGAAGGGTTGTTTTGCCTTTCCGCCTGCGTAAACGGATATATTTCAGAACCGCTTGTAAACAATCAGGAAGAGGATGCTTTAAAAAAAACTAAAAAATTACTTGATATTTTTGGAACTGAAAATTTCTATTTGGAACTGCAAAAACATATCAATGTTCCTCCGCAGGAAGGTCTAAATGAAAAACTTGTTAATTTGTCAAAGAAGATGGGAATACCTCTGGTTGCAACAAATGATAATCACTATATAAGAAAAGATGATGCGCAGGCTCAGGATGTTCTGCTTGCGATTCAAACGCAAACAACAATACTTGAAACAAACAGGCCATTAACCATGATAGATTCACCGGATTTTTATATTAAGCCGGCTGAAGAAATGGCAAATCTTTTCAGAGATATCCCGGAGGCAATAGAAAATACTTTGAAGATTGCCAACATGTGCAATGTTGAAATTACTCTTGGTAAATGGATCATGCCAATTTTCAGCGTACCGGAAAACTTATCATCTGTTGAGTATTTAAAAAAGCAGGTATATGAGGGGATTAAAAGAAGGTATCCTGTCATTACAGATACAATTAAAGAAAGAGTTGAGTATGAGCTTGGAATTATTATTAAAAAAGGTTATGAAACGTATATTCTTATTGTCTCAGACTTTGTCAATTGGGCTAAAAATAACGGAATAACTGTTGGTCCGGGCCGCGGCTCAAATGCAGGCTCAATAATATCTTATGCTTTAAGAATTTCAGACGTTGATCCCTTGTTTTTCAAACTGCCTTTTGAAAGATTTTTAAACCCGATGCGCCCTTCACCGCCAGATATTGATCTGGATTTTGCGGACAACAGGCGTGATGAAGTAATTGAGTATGTCACTAAAAAATACGGTCAGGATAAAGTCGCGCAAATTATAACCTTTGGTACTATGGAAGCCAGAGGTTCCGTAAGAGATGTGGGCCGCGCTCTTGGAATGCCCTATGCTGTTCCTGACAGGCTTGCAAAAATGATACCGCCCGGCTGGCAGGGTCATGCGATGACTATTGAAAAAGCCCTTGGCCAAAGTCCGGACCTTAAAAAAGCTTACATTACGGAACCTGATACAAAAAGACTACTGGACCTGGCAAAAAAACTTGAAGGCGTTGCAAGACACGCATCTACCCACGCGGCAGGTGTTGTAATAGCAGACAAAAACCTTACGGAATATACTCCGCTACAGAGGGAAACAAATGGAGACAAAATCGTGACACAGTACGACATGTACACTGTTGGAGAGGACGGTGTAGGACTTTTAAAAATAGATTTTCTGGGTTTAAGAAATTTAACTATTATTCAGGAATCGCTTAGATTTATAAAAGAAAACCAGGGTGCAAACATTGATTTCTCAACAATATCTGTTGAAGATAAAAAAACATACGATCTTCTTTCATCAGGCGAAACAACCGGAATTTTCCAGCTTGAGTCACCCGGAATGAGAAGATATATAAAAGAACTTAAGCCAACGACAATATTTGATCTGCAGGCAATGGTCGCGCTTTACCGCCCCGGACCAATGGCAAATATTCCAGAATTTATTAGAAGAAAAAATAATCCGTCTCTCATAATCTACCCTGATCCAAGACTTGAAAACATATTAAAAGAATCTTATGGAATACTTACTTTTCAAGATGATCTTTTGCTTATCGCAATAAATGTTGCAGGTTATTCCTGGCTTGAAGCAGATAAGCTAAGAAAAGCCGTAGGCAAAAAAATTCCTTCTGAAATGAAAAAACAGCATGATAAATTTGTTCAAGGTTGTGTTGATAACGGAATGAATAAAACAGGTGCACAAAACCTTTGGTTACTGTTTGAGCCGTTTGCAGGATACGGATTTGGAAAAGCTCATGCTGCATGTTACGCAACGATTGCCTACAGAACTGCATATCTTAAGGCAAATTATCCCGTTGAGTTTATGACAGCACTGCTTACTGCAGAATCAAGAGGAACAACCGGACCTGTTAAAAATGAAAAAATCTCTCAAGCCGTTGCGGAATGCAGAAGGCTAAAAGTTAAAGTTCTGTCTCCGACGGTAAATTACTCTGATTCTGACTTTACGATTGAAGAGCAAACCAAAATCAGATTTGGCTTGTCTGCAATTAAAAATGTGGGGGAAGCGGCGATTTCTACAATTATTGAAGCAAGAAAAAAAGGAAAATTTAAAAATTTTTATGAATTTGCAAAAAGAGTTGACCTTTCAAAAGTAAATAAAAAAACTATTGAAAGTCTTATAAAAGCTGGCGCGATGGATGAATTTGGAAACCGTGCAGCTCTTCTTTCAGGAATGCAGGCAGTGACTGAAAAAATAAACAGAGAAGAGAAAAATAAATCAAAACAGCAGGTCGGACTTTTTGATATGTTTGAAGATTCACAAACTTCAAGTGACTCTGAAATTGATCAGAAACTTATGCCCAGCATAGAAGATTTTTCTGATCAGGAAAAGTTAAGTTTTGAAAGAGAATTTTTAGGTTTTTTCCTTTCAGATCACCCCATGCACCAGAATTTTGAAAAGATTCAGTCCAGCATAACACATAGGATTGCAGAATTGCAGGAAGAAAAAAACAGCCGAAGAATAAAAACAGGAGGCTTGATTTCTCAAATGAAAAAAATTCTGACAAAAAAGACAAACAGTGAAATGGCTTTTGTGACCATTGAAGATCAATCAGGATATACTATAGAATGCGTAGTTTTTCCCAAAACATTTGAAACTGCAAGAAACGTTTTAATAAAGGATTCTATTGTAATTATTGATGGAAAATTAGAGTTTAAAGACGACAGACCGGTAATTATTGTTGAAACTATCAGAAAATTCAACGGATGATCATCAGTCATACCTAATCGAAGAATGGCAGCGAAATGAGGTTTATGTTTTTCTTTGCGAACCGTTTTCTTTGTCGTGATTTCGAATTTTTTGGAAGAGTTTTCTC
>C687J35174_10006011_pt1 | contig 15886 bp, 20 predicted proteins | sample RifCSPhighO2_01_FD_35174 | JGI IMG/M metagenome (IMG submission 35174) | reverse complement strand
GCCCAACCCACTCCACGTGTGAGAGCCATTGTTTTAAATCGCTCGAGGTCAAATCCCGCTTGGGTGAGAGGGCCACCTGCGGTGAGCGCAGTCGAACCACCTTCGAAATGCGCGAAATAAACTTCATGGTTCCTCATACCATTGAATTCAAATGGGAATCGACGATTGTATTCTTTCTCTTCCAACAGCTCGTTGACATTCTTGACGTAGCCGGCATAGAGGCCCAAGTGAATCTCGATGGCTTTCTCACTAATGCCTTCAAGTTTAGGAATATTAAATTTCTTTTCTTCAAATTTTTTAGCCATAGAGAGATTATACCCCCACACCTGTTTTGGAGCCAATTTTATTTTGCACGTAGAGTAGTTCCAAAACAGGTGTGGGGGTTATACTATAAACCCATGGATTTTACGAGGAGATATTGGAGAGAAGTTCTGGTCGGTGTTCTCATGCTTTCTAATATTTTTGTTTGGCTAGCTTTCTATCAAAGGCAACCGAGCGATACTCTTTCTGTCTATTTTCTCGACATTGGCCAAGGCGATGCTATTTTTATTGATTCGCCTACACATGGTAGGGCGCTGATAGATGGTGGGCCGAATAGAAAAGTCTTAAGTGAATTAGGAAAAATTTTACCTTTCGCCGACAAGCGCATAGATGTTGTGATAGAGACACATCCAGATAAAGATCACATCGGGGGTCTACCGGAAGTAGTTTCAAGATACAGGGTCGGTATCTTTATTGAACCGGGTGTGGAGTCTGAAAACACTATTGATGACGAATTAAAAAAGAGGTTAGGAGAGAAAAATATTCCAAAGTTACTGGCGAGGAGGGGAATGGTCATAAACTTCGGTGACGGAGTGAAGCTCCAAATCCTTTTTCCTCTTCCCAGTCAAGATGTTTCTAACTGGGAGACAAATAGAGCTTCTATCGTAGCAAGGATAGTTTACGGAGATAAATCTTTTTTGCTGACTGGCGATTCGTCCATACAAATAGAAAATGTTTTGGTAAACCTGCCTGCCGGCAGGCAGGTCTTGAATTCTGATGTGCTCAAAGCTGGTCACCATGGTTCACGCACCTCCACTTCTCTTGAGTATGCCCAAGCCGTTTCGCCAGAATATACAGTCATATCAGCAGGTAAAGACAATACCTACGGCCACCCGCACAAAGAAGTTCTCGACATTTTAAAACAAGTCGGCGCTCAAATAGTCAGTACCATAGATTCTGGCACTATCAAATTTGAAACGAATGGTAAAACTTTGGAGATGAGGTAGGATTATAGATATGAAATCACCGGAAATTGAATCTATCACAGAAGGACTAAAACCAGAGGCGGAATTAAAACCTGAGCAAGCCATCGCCCAAGAGCTAGGTGTTTTAGAAAGGTTTAGTGGTAAAGCAAAAGAAATTGCTCGCGTCCTTCTCTTAGCTACAGCTCTTGTAACAGGGGCTGGAGCGGTTGAACAAGCATTTGCGCAAGAAAAACCAACTGCCGAAGATATAGAAAAAAAGAAAGGTCCGCAAGAAAGAGCGCTCGATCTCATGAAGCGGTTGTCAAATCTTCCTGATAACCCTGCAGCAGTAAATGAGGCGCATAATAACATGATGAAATCGAAAGTTGCGCGACAACTCATTTATAAGTTTGCGCAGGAGAAAAAGCTGGGATTCCCAAACACGGGAGATATATCTGGCCATGTTACCCCTGACGATATTCGTAACGCACTTGGTGACCTTGGAGCTGCTGGCGTAAAATTTGCTGACATGGAATTTGGCGATAAAGATGGAACGACGAGTTCAGAAGAGATGGAGAAGTTTAAGGAAGCTGTGAAGTCCAATCCGGGTCTCAATAGTTTGCAAGAAATGCTTCAACAATTTATTTCTCAATAACCATGGAAACTAACCTACAAAACATTCAAAAATTAATTGTTGATTCAGAGCTTTCTAAGGAAATGCAAGACGACTTTGTTGCGCTTCTTACTCTTGTCCCTGATACAGAGCTCGATTCCATGGCAAAGTTGCTCTCAGAAGATAAAGATTGGGTCTCGAGAATTTATCAGAATATCAAAGCTAAACAATCAGCATTGGCTACTGGGGGTCAAGTGTCATGGTCAAAAATCATTCAGGAAGAAGAAGTCCAACTCAAAGACCTAGAAAGTTAAGGTTCGGAGATAAATATCTAAGAAGCAGTCTTATGATACAATTTCTTTATGGCTGAAGCGCTGGTATTCTCGAATCCGAGTGAAGAGTTATCCTATGTTTAAAGATTTTTGGAATTGGCATAAAAAGAAAGAGAAGCTTAATGAGATTACGATTCTACCCTTCTTTCATGAGGGAGAGATTTGGTTTTGCCACCTTGGAAGTAATGTGGGGACAGAACAGGATGGCACAGGTGAAGATTTTATTTGAAGCTCTGAGTTTTTCTTGTTACCCCTATCTTGCGATAGGGTCGGGCCGAAGCCATTTGTATATATAGACTATCAAACTGACATTTTCTGTCAAGGACCAAAAACTTGAGATTCTTATGCTACAATTTCCTCATGGCGGAAGTACTAGCATTCTCCAATCCGAGTGAAGAATTGGCCTATTTAAGGGCTAAGGTTTTAGAGACAGAGAAGAAGTTTGAAGAAGCGGGGATTTCACATGAGAGAGATGCGGTTATTCGTGATTCTATAAAATCTTTTAAAGAAGAGGCAACTCCCCATATCTCTGAAGCTAAGCAAGCAGAATCTCATACAGAGGTCGATGCTTTTCTTGAGAAGAGCCAAGAAGTTAAACTCGAAGAGATGATGAAAGTGGCCGAAGAGAAGGGTGTTCTCCATGTGTTGCAAGTGGTTGAGAAAATAAAGGATTGGCAGTTCGAAGACGATTTTCATGATTATCTTGTAAATCTTGTGGCGCAAGAATTGCCTGTTAAGGGGTTGAAAGAAAGTGGTCCTGAATATAAAGCAGTTCACATGGTGCTTTTTGAAATTATCCTACCTAAAAATAATGAAGAGCGAGAGAGACCGCTTGCTGAAATTATCTTGAGTATGGAGCAGTTCTATGCGGGACTTCTTTCTCTCTCGACAGACAAGAAAGACAAAGAAGCCCATCTTGTTTTTGAAATTGCGAATCCTGAAGGAGTTGAGACTACACATATATTTGCCTCTGTTCCCGATACTCTTAAGGATCTATTCAGTCGTCAGCTTCTAGCCATATTTCCGGATGCCCAACTTATCGAGCGAAAGCGTGATTACAATATATTTAGTGAAGTTGGCGTGGCCTTGAGTGCCACAGCCACTCTTTCTAGCTCTCCCGCCTACCCATTAAAGACTTTTGAGGAATTTGGGGAGGACCCGCTCAATGTCATATTGAACGGTTTTTCTAAAATTCCGGCATTTGGTGCCGGAGCAGCTCTCCAAGTCATTTTAAGACCTGTTGGCGATCTTTATACGAAAAAATATCAGCATGCGCTGAAGGAGATACAGAAAGGTAAAAAGCCTAAAGAAGTTCTTAGAGACGAAAATTTGGGTATGGAATTGGTTCGAGAAGTTGGTAGCGTTTTCTTCAAAAGTGATAAGAAAAAAGATGAAAAGCCCCCGGAAATTGATGGCAAGGTTATAGAAGCCATTAACAAAAAGCTCGCCAGTCCGATAGTAGAGACAAATATTCGACTTGCCGTCTCGTCGCAGACTGATGAAGAAGCTAAGAGATTGATGCATAACTTTCAATCCGCATTTAATCAATTTGAAAATGCTGGCAGGCAAAGCATCAAGTGGGAAAAAATTAAGACTACTGGTTGGCTTACTAAGGAGAGCGAATTTTATCGTTCGTTCATCTTTCGCTTGTTTAAAAAGGAGGAAGCTATGCCTTTAAATCTTAAAGAGCTTTCGACACTGCTCCATTTCCAGACAGAAGCATTGACAAGAAGTACCCCACTTCAGCGCTCCACCTCTAAAACTGTACCTCTGCCTCTTGATATGAAAGCAGAAGGCACGCTCTTGGGTATTAATAATTTTCAAGGAATAGAGAAAAAGGTTTATATATCGGCTGAAGATCGTTTGAGGCATTTCTATTGTATCGGCCAGACAGGTACCGGTAAGTCTACTCTTTTAAAAAATATGATTGTCGAGGATATTCGTAGCGGGGAAGGCGTGTGTTATATAGATCCACATGGTTCAGATATTATCGAAATTTTAAGCCGTATTCCTAAAGAACGCATTGATGACGTCATTTATTTTGATCCGGCTTATGTCGAACGGCCTATGGCTCTCAATATGCTTGAATATGATCCCAATAATCCAGAGCAGAAGACTTTTGTAGTTAACGAATTATTTAGCATTTTTCAGAAACTGTACGGCGCGGTTCCAGAATCAATGGGCCCAATTTTTGAGCAATATTTCAGAAATGCTACCATGCTTGTGATAGAAGATCCGGAAACGGGCTGTACTCTACTCGACGTCTCAAGAGTGATGTCGAATAAAGAATATCGTGACCTCAAACTTTCGAGATGTAAGAATCCAGTAGTAGTTCAATTTTGGCGAGAAGTGGCCGAGAAGGCAGGGGGTGAGGCCTCACTAGCCAACATGGTTCCCTACATCACTTCCAAGTTTGATGTTTTCCTAGCAAACGACATCATGCGCCCCATTATCGCACAAGAGAAATCATCTTTTAACTTCCGCGCAGTCATGGATTCGAAAAAAATTCTTCTGGTCAACCTCTCAAAGGGTCGACTCGGAGACATCAATGCTAATCTTATAGGGCTCATTTTGGTGGGGAAGATTCTCATGGCCGCTCTCTCTCGTGTCGGTTCTCTTGATAAGAACTTCCCCCCTTTCTATCTCTATATCGATGAATTCCAAAATATCACAACCAATTCCATTGCGACTATTCTCTCTGAAGCTCGTAAGTACAAACTCTCCCTTACTATTGCACACCAATTTATCGCCCAAATTCAGGAAGAAATTCGTGATGCAGTCTTTGGCAATGTCGGTTCCATTTGTGCTTTCCGTGTTGGACAAGATGACGCGGAGTATCTCGAGAAACAGTTCGCACCTACTTTTGACGCCAATGACCTCTCAAATATCGACAATTTCAATGCTTATGTAAAAATGCTCGTCAATGGCCGACCCGCCGAACCGTTTAACATGAAATTAATGCCCCGTGAGGCAGGTAACCCAGCCGGAATCGAGGCCATCAAAGAACTTTCTTATCTCAAATATGGAGGGAATAGGGAAGAGATCGAGGTAGCTATTTTGGCTAAGTATAAAATTAAATAACCCCGGATTTTTTGAGGATACTCTGATCCTGTGGACAATCAAATCTTCTTTTACGTTACAATTTCACTGCAGTGAATATATAACGTATGAGTAAACTAGAGGAAAAAAGTCGACAAAGAGATAAAAAGAAAAATCTTCAACGGGTTATTCTTGCTACTGTGGCCGGGGTTGGAATCCTAAGTATTGGTCTACTGGCTCCCAATGTTATAGGGGCGATGAGCAAGCTTGGTCTTCTACCCAATAAAAGGCAAAAAGAATATATTGGTTCCTCGGCAAGCAAAATGGTTAAGAAGGGATTGCTCAAATATAATGGCAAGTTTTATGAACTGACTCTATCTGGAAAGAAGCAGTTACGGAGATGGGAGTTTGCTCATTTTAGAATTGATAAGCCCAAGAAGTGGGATAGCAAGTGGCGAGTGATAATTTTTGACATCCCAGATAGAAAGAGGAAAGCGCGTGACCAGATTAGATACTTGTTCAAATCAGCTGGCTTTTATCTTCTGCAAGAAAGTGTTTGGGTCTATCCTTATGATTGTGAAGATATTATCGCGCTTTTAAAAACCGATTTTGGTGTGGGAAAAGAATTACTTTATTTGATTGTGGAAGAACTTGAAAATGACCGGCACTTGAGGGGAGAATTCGGTCTTTAAAGGATATCTGAAAATCTCCATACGTTACAATTTCACTGCAGTGAATTAATAACGTAAATTGAGCATCGTTATTAATTGATAGTGAAACTCGAATTCAATATGTCATGAGGTTCGGTGAATCGAAGATAGTATCCAAATGGATCTATAATGCGAAAATCTTTAAGACCCCATGGTTGAGTCTCTAGTATGTCGACAATGTTTGCGAAGCTTCTAGTCTTTTCATAATAAGTTTCGATATTTTCAATCGGAATAATAATTTCCACTCCATATCCTCTTATAGTATTGCGAGGGAACTTTTTGAAATAACTCTGGTCGTATACTTTTTCATTTCCAGGCCAGAAACATAGAATACTGTCTTTACGTTGCATCACCAAATACCCCTTCTTTTCATCCGGTTTATGTTCCCACACTACAGCGAAACCAAGCTTCTGATAAAATTCCTTTACAATCTCAAAGTCTGTGACATGAAGTTCAAGATAAATTTCATTTGGATACATCATTATATTTTACATTATAAAACTGGATGTCTAGGACTGTTGGAATCATTTTGTATGAAGAGGCCGCGCTTCCGGAAGCGCGGCCGACAAGATTTTCGAGCGTTCCACTACGCCAAGGCCTTGGCGTGTGTAGGTGGGCTTGTCATCCCACTTTTCGCACAGATTATTACTATCATGTAAACATAGGGCTGTCAACCACAACTTACAAACCAGCGGTCTGTAACTCGGGCGTTAAAAAACTCTATAATATCAAATCACTCCGGCTTTTTTGAGGACAGAGTGAGCGCCGCGTTTGTTGATAGTTTTGATGGCACGAGTAGAGAGGATAAGGGTGATAGTCTTTTTAAGCTCCGGCACATAAATGCGCTTTTTCTGGAAATTGGGGTACTTACGGACGGATCCTGTGGGGTTAAATTGGGTAGCTCGAGTCCGGTTGGAGTAACCTCCACCCATCTGCGACCCCTTTTTATTTATTGGACAAATTCTTGACATGTGGAGGATAACTTACATGATATAATGCCAAAATGCAAGTTGATGTTATCTTCCAAATCGCTATTCTCATCATGTCGGTAGTTATCCACGAGGTTTCTCACGGCTACGCGGCAAGCTATTTAGGTGACGAGACGGCTCGGTACCAAGGTCGATTGACGTTAAACCCTCTCAAACATCTTGATCCGTTTGGTTCTGTTATCCTTCCTTTGATATTAGCTATAAGTCATGCGGGTTTTATATTTGGCTGGGCAAAGCCCGTACCATATAACCCATACAATTTGCGTCCGGGGCGATGGTCGGAAGCAATTGTAGCTCTAGCTGGACCAGCTTCGAATATAATTCTCGCGCTTATTTTTGGTTTGCTTTTACGTTCTGGCATATCTGGCAATCCTGCCTTTGTTCAGATTATAGCTACAATCGCCTACATTAATGTACTTTTAGCTGTTTTTAATCTTGTGCCGTTGCCACCGCTTGACGGTTCCAAACTCCTATTCGCCCTATTTCCTGACAAACTTTTTCAAATCAGAGGGTTCTTTGAAAGATATGGTCTGGTCCTTGTTCTCCTCTTCATTTTTTTCCTCTGGCAATTTATTTCCCCAGTTATCACGTGGCTTTTCCGTCTTATCACTGGAGTTGCAATTTAGGGCTCATTTTAGTAGAGTGTTACTCTCCCTTTGAGGGACCTGCCTGCCGGCAGGCAGGTTTTTTAAATGTCCACTATCAACCAACTCGTCAAGTATAAAAGGAAAAAAATTGCCCGCAAGACCAAGGCAATTGCTTTGACGCGTGGCTTTAACAACAAGGAGAACCATCCCACTTTTTATAACTCTCCCTTTAAGCGAGGAGTGCTGACCAAAGTTACAACCAAGACGCCCAAAAAACCAAACTCCGCTATCAGAAAAATTGCGCGAGTGCGTCTAACTAATGGCATGGAAGTGACTGCTTATATTCCCGGTATTGGACACAATCTCCAGGAACACTCGGTGGTCATGATAAGAGGCGGACGTGTTAAAGACGTGGGACTCCGTTACACTATCGTGCGCGGCATGCTTGATGCCACCGGGGTAGAGAATAGGAAGCAGTCTCGAAGTCAGTATGGGACCAAAAGACCAAAATCAAAATGAGACGTAAACTTAAAGCCAAACCAAAAATACTCCCTGATCTTGTCTATGAGTCCGAGAAGGTGACGAAATTTATTAACTATTGCATGGAGCGTGGCAAGAAAAGCACGGCACGTAAAATTGTTTATGGTTCTTTTGAAGCGATAAAGGAGAAGACCAAGAATCCAAATCCTTTAGAAGTTTTTGAATCAGCACTCAAAAATACTGGCCCCACTATGGAAGTGCGCTCGCGCCGTGTTGGTGGAGCTAACTATCAGATTCCTCGAGAAGTTCGTCCAGAGCGTCGGCAATATCTATCTATGATGTGGATCATTGATGCCGCTCGCACTAAGAAAGGCAAGGCCATGGCAGTGAAACTGGCAGAAGAAATTATCGCCGCATCGAACAACGAAGGTGATGCCGTACGAAAACGCGAAAATACTCATAAAATGGCAGAGGCCAACAAGGCCTTTGCCCACTTTGCGTGGTGAGTAGTCTACCTGGGGATAACCCAGTTTTTCTTTAACCCTTATACGTTATAATTTGTCTATAGCGAACAGATAGAGTATGGGAAAACTTGAAGAGATAAACAAAAAGAGAATAAGAAGGAGAGATTTACAACACCTTGTATTAAACACTATTAAGATTGCCGGACTTTTGAGCATTGGACTACTCGCACCGAACATTATAAGTTCTATGAAAAAGCTCGGTCTTTTTCCCAAGCCTCGGCAGAATGAATACATTTCTTCCTCTGCTTCTAGGCTTGCTAAAAGAGGACTCTTGAAATTTGAGAATGGACATTACTGTATTACGTCGACGGGGGAGAGGCTTTTACTTCGCTGGGAGTTAGGGGACTATCAACTCCATAAACCTAAGAAATGGGATAAAAAATGGAGAATGATTATTTTCGATATTCCAGAGAAGAAGAGAAAAATCCGCCAACAGATCAGCTTCTTATTTAAGCAGTCTGGGTTATATCGCTTGCAAGATAGTGTCTGGGTCTATCCGTATGACTGCGAAGATATTATTGGCTTATTAAAGACGGACTTTGGAGTAGGGAAAGATGTCCTGTATGTGATTGCAGATGAGATAGAGAATGATCGACATCTCCGACACGAATTCGGTCTCTCTCATTGATACGTTATCACTCATCTATAGACAACAGATAACGTATTTGATAGTTTTAGATTAGGTTGGTTTAGGATTTTTATATATGGACACGGCTGCTTGTATTTTTTGCGGGGGGGGTAAAATCAGGGTATTGATATCTTAATATTAAGAAATATATGAAAATTAGCAAAGAAGGATATTCACGCGGTGAATATGAACAGGCAAGTATTGAGAAGAAAGAAGCTGAAGAAAGAATAAAATTGAATCGTCAAGGGATATCGGGACAAACTTTTGCTTTGGTAACTGAATCCATTAGAAAAGAGGCACGTCAATACATTAGAGAAGATGAGCAGTTTATAAAAGACCTTGATAACGTGATGGATAGATTGATGGAGAATGGGAATGAGGAAGCGGAGATACTTAATAGAGAGCTGGATCTTCTTAAGATGAGACTTGATATTGATCTTGGCCGGGTTGTTGAAGACGAAAAACTTTTACGGGAATTTAAAGATAAATTAGCAGGCAAAGCGAGTTTATAGATTATACGAAAATTTGATTATTCTCTGATATTCCTGTACTCTAATTACGAGCAGAGTCAACTGCTTTTTATTTTTCTCTTATTTATGGAACGAGATTATCCGTTAGAACGAGTCAGAAACTTTGGAATAATTGCCCATATTGATGCTGGGAAAACCACTACTTCCGAGAGAGTACTCTTTTATACTGGTTCACAACATGATATCGGTGAAGTGCATGAAGGAGATACTACTACCGACTGGATGGAACAAGAGCGTGAACGAGGCATTACCATTACGGCTGCCGCTGTCACCTGTTTCTGGTCGCCGACTTATTATTCTGATGCCGATAGACAGAAGAAAGAAAAAAAATTCCGTTTCAACATCATAGATACCCCGGGTCACATCGACTTTACCGTGGAAGTGAAGCGCTCACTTCGAGTACTCGACGGTGCGGTGGTGGTCTTCGATGGTGTGGCGGGTGTTGAGCCACAATCAGAAACTAACTGGCGCTATGCCGAAGATGCTCTGGTGCCTCGTATCTGTTTCATCAACAAACTTGATCGTACGGGGGCATCATTTGAGCGTTCATATAAATCTATTCTCGATCGGCTTTCTAAAAAGGCGGTCCGTATGCAGATTCCTATAGGAGAAGAAGAAAAACATGAGGGAGTAGTGGATCTTTTGAAAATGAAGGCCTACTACTTCGAAGGGAATATGGGTAGTTTGGTAGTGGAAAAAGAGATTCCAGAAAATCTTCTAGCTGATGCAGGAAAGTATCGCGCCGAACTTGTGGAGAAAATCGCTGAAAGCGATGATGCTCTTATAAATGATTATCTAGAAGGCAAAGAAATCCCTTTTGATGTCCTGAAGGCAACGCTTCGCAAAGCAGTTATAGCCAATAAAATTTTTCCAGTCTTTGCCGGCTCGGCACTCAAAAACAAAGGTGTTCAACTCGTTCTCGATGCTGTCGTTGACCTATTGCCGTCTCCTCTCGATATCAAAGCTATCAAAGGCATTGATCCTCGTACTGGGGAAGAAATAGAACGTCATGCATCTGATACAGAACCATTTTCGGCCCTAGCTTTTAAGCTTCAATCCGATCCATTTGTCGGGCAGTTAACATTTTTCCGTGTCTATTCTGGTATCATCGAATCTGGTACTTATTTATACAACTCAACTACTGGTGAGAAAGAACGTCTCGGTCGTATTGTGCGCCTACAGGCGAACCAACGAGAAGAAGTAAAAAAAGTTTTTTCAGGGGAAATTGCTGCCGCTGTTGGTCTTAAGAATGCCAAGACATCGCATACCTTTTCTGACGAAGCTAATCCTATTATTCTTGATCAAATAGTTTTTCCAGAACCAGTGATTTCTTTGCGCATAGAACCGAAAACAAAAGCCGATCAAGAGAAAATGGGTATGGCGCTCAAGCGCCTTTCAGACGAAGATCCGACTTTTAAAATTAAATCAGATCAAGAAACGGGCGAGACAGTTATCATGGGCATGGGTGAGCTTCACCTCGAAATAATTGTGGATCGCATGAAGCGTGAATTTTCTGTCGAGGCCAATGTTGGCAAACCGCAAGTAGCATATAAGGAGACCATTACAGGTGACGCGGAGGTAGAAAATAAATATATCAAGCAAACAGGAGGCAAGGGTCAGTATGGCCACGTCAGGATTAAGATTAAACCATTACCTAAGTATGATCCGGAAGAGAAAGTTCCGAAGAACGCCAGTCGCGAGCCGGGGTTTGAATTCGTGAATGCCATCAAGGGTGGTGTCATTCCGCAAGAATTTATCCCGGCAGTCGAAAAAGGTATTAGAGAAGCGATGGATAGAGGTATCGTCGCTGGCTATAAAATGACAGATATATCTTGTGAGCTTAATCACGGTTCATATCATGACGTTGACTCTTCAGAAATTGCTTATAAGATTGCCGCCTCGCAGGCCTTTCAAGAAGCGGCCAGAAAAGCTAAGCCCGTGCTTCTCGAACCTATTATGAAAGTAGAGGTGGTCATGCCGGAAAAATTTATGGGCGACATTACCGGCAATCTTTCTGGCAAGCGCGCGCAAATTGAGGCCATGGAAGATAGGGGGGAGCTAAAAGTAGTGCGGGCCAAAGTGCCTCTCTCGGAAATGTTTGGCTATGTCACCTCGCTTCGCTCTATGACCGAAGGCCGCGGTTCTTCTACCATGGAATTCGACCACTATGCCATTGTTCCTACAAATGTCGCGTTGGGTATTATTGAAGCAAGGACAGGGGGGAAGTAGGATATTTACAGAAATTTGAAAAGAGTCCCCTATTAGTTTATAGTTGTTGCATGAGAACTTTCAAAAATACAGCTCAAAAAGGATCAGTTCGATACATTGTCTTTAAAGAGAAGGACACTTGGTATGCGGTTGGATTGGAATTCAATATTGTTGAATCAGGGGAAGACCCACAGGTTGTACTGCTCAGCTTATTTGAAGCTATCAGTGGTTATGTTGAAGCTTTTAGAAAAATTAAAGGTGCTAGACCGTATACGTTAAACCAAAAAACTGAAAAAGAGTACGAGCAGTTGTGGGCTAAATTAAAAACGAAAACTCCTATCAAATCTCCATACTCAGTCTACACTTTCGGTGAAAGAGAACTCGCTGTCGCTTAAATGCCTAGAGGTATTTTCAATTGGAAATTTAAGGATGTCGATAAATTTTTAAAGAGTCACGGATTTTGTCCTCACCACTCAAAAGGAGGGCACTATTTTTATTATGGTCATTCACAAAATAAATTAAGAATGGTATGTGTACCATTCCATGGCAATAAATCACTTGGCCTAAAAACAATGAAAGGCATTATTTCTCAATCTGGCTTGCCCAAAGAAGAATGGCTTAAGTAAGGGGGTTTTGGTGGAATAACCTGAAGCTTATTGACTATTGGAAGTCATTTGTATACCATACCCCCTAAGCGTTAAGCCGTTTGCTTGATCTTTGAGATTATCTCAACAAGGTTTTAGTTAAGCGGTTTATCCCGTACAAAGTCCGAAACATATGTTTCGGCAGAAATCTTCAGATTTCTTACTTCGTACGGGATTTAATGCGTTAAAATTAAACTTATTCAACTTATAAACCTTATCTAACTTATTAAACTAATATTATGGCAGCAGAATTTGATCGTTCCAAACCGCACATCAACGTAGGCACTATCGGCCACGTTGACCACGGCAAGACTACCCTCACCGCCGCTATTCTCAATGTCTTAAATCGTGCAGGCAAGAAGGCCACCGTTAAGAGCGTTGATGACATAGACAAATCACCCGAAGAAAAAGCTCGAGGTATTACCATCGCCCTTTCACACTCGGAATACGAAACTGACGCGCGTCACTACGCGCATGTCGATGCTCCCGGCCACGCAGACTACATCAAGAACATGATTACCGGTGCCGCCCAGATGGATGGTGCTATCCTTGTGGTTGCAGCTCCTGACGGCGTGATGCCACAGACTCGCGAACATATCCTTTTGGCAAAGCAAGTTGGTGTGCCGAAGATTATAGTCTTTCTCAACAAGTGCGATATGGTTTCTGACAAAGAGTTAATTGCTTTGGTTGAAGAAGAAGTGCGCGATCTCTTGAAGAAATACGATTATGACGGCGCCAATGCTCCTGTGATACAGGGTTCGGCTCTGAAGGCCCTTGAAGCTAAGGGTATTGACGATGAGTGGTCCAAGAAAATTTTGGAGCTTACAGATGCTCTTGACACCTACTTCCCCATTCCTGTCCGTGATCTGGATAAACCGTTCCTCATGCCCATTGAAGATATCTTCTCTATAGAAGGTCGCGGGACAGTAGTGACTGGTCGTGTGGAGAGAGGTAAAGCAAAAGTGGGCGAAGAAGTTGAAATTGTCGGTATCAAAGATACATCTAAAACTACCATTACTGGTATTGAAATGTTCAATAAGTCTCTTCAAGAGGCCCTTGCAGGCGACAATGCCGGTGTCTTGCTTCGGGGTACAAAGAAAGAAGACTTACACCGTGGTCAAGTTCTTGCTAAACCGGGTTCTGTGACTCCTCATACTGACTTCACAGCCGAAGTCTATATTCTCAAAAAGGAAGAAGGTGGGCGACATACCCCATTCTTTACTGGTTACAAACCACAATTCTATGTTCGTACTACGGACGTGACGGGCGAAGTGACTCTCGCTGAAGGTGTAGAGATGGTGATGCCGGGCGACACCGCCACATTTACAGTGAAGCTTGTGGCTCCTGTCGCTCTAGAAAATGAGCAGCGCTTTGCTATCCGTGAAGGTGGTAAGACCGTGGGAGCAGGCGTGGTCACAAAAGTCATAGCTTAAATCACGTGCCTAAAGCATCTCTAAAACCCCCATCCTCCGCTAAAGCTACGGAGGGCAAGGTAAAAAGGGCTCTCAAGTCTAAGACTCCTAAAGTTGCTAAAGTAAAGGTCCCGAAAGCAGAAGAGGAAATTTCCCATCTGCGTATTCGGGTGAGAGCTTATGAGTCGAAGATCTTAGATGTCTCTGTCAAACAGATTATAGACACGGCTCTTCGTTATGACGCTAAGGTAGTGGGTCCCATACCCTTTCCGACAGAGATCAAGAAATATACTGTCAACCGCGCCGCGTTTGTCTACAAAAATGCGCGAGAGCAGTTCGAAATGCGGATACATAAACGACTCATAGACATTCTCAATCCGACTCCCAAAATTATCGAGGCACTAACTAACATGAGTTTGCCAAGCGGAGTCAATATTGATGTGAAATTAATATAGTTCGACACGCTCACCATAAATGAAATCTCTTAAAGCCAAGAAAGTAGAAATGACTCAAATTTTCTCCGATAGCGGAGAAGTTTTTCCTGTGACTATTGTAGTCGGTGCGGAGAAAGATCCGTTCACGACCGATATTGTCGAAGGGGAATTAGTCAATGTTTCTGGTATTTCGAAAGGCAAAGGTTTCCAAGGAGTAGTTAAGAGACATAAGTTCAAAGGTGATAGTCGCTCACACGGGCGTAAACACTCCGAACGCACGGCGGGCTCTATCGGAGGTGGTGGTCGCTCGGGAGGAAAGGTTATCAAGGGCATGCGTATGGCTGGCCGCATGGGCAATGAACGAGTAACCGTCAAGAATCTGAAGATTGTCAAAATTCTACCAGAAACACGAGAGATCTTTATCCAAGGCGCTATTCCTGGTAGGCGAGGCAGTATAGTCGAGATTAGTGTCACATAAATTATGGATGCTCAAGTCTACAGCATTGATGGGAAAAAATCGGGCATAGTTTCTTTGCCGGAAAGTATTTTCGGTGTTCGCTGGAATGCTGATTTAGTGAAACAGGTGGCAGATTCGCTCTTCTCAGCGAAGCGCAAAAATGTGGCCCATACTAAGGGTCGAGGCGAAGTGCGGGGGGGTGGTCGTAAACCATGGAAGCAGAAGGGTACGGGTCGTGCTCGACACGGTTCTATTCGTTCTCCGATCTGGGTCGGGGGTGGTGTGACTGGTGGCCCAACAAAAGAAAAAAATTTCGATCGCAAAGTATCCAAGAAAACGAGACTTAAAGCTCTCTACACTATCCTCTCTCGCAAATTGCACGACGGAGAAATACTTTTCGTAGATTCTATTAAACTTCCTGAACCCAAGACGAAGGTGGCTGTGAATACTCTCCAATCTCTATCAAAAGTTAAAGGTTTCGAATATATTTTCTCTAAAAAGAATAATGCGACGGTTATCGCCATGTCTCTTAAGGACAAGGAGACGGAACGAGCGTTTGATAACCTTGGCAATATCGAAGTAATTGAAGCGAGAAACTTAAACCCCCTCTTGCTACTTGAGTACAAATATTTGATAATCGAGAATCCAAAATTGATATATGGCAAATCTTAATTTAAAGCCAGTTAATGCTCTAATTCGTCCTCGTATTACAGAGAAGGCGGCTCTTGGAGCTGACAAATCCAATGTCTACGTTTTCGAAGTTATGCCAAGTGCGACTAAAAAGTCGATTAGTGCTTCCGTATTCGAAGCTTATGGGAAAAAACCAATAAGAGTAAATGTTACCAAGATTCCTTCCAAGCAAGTTTTCATCAGGGGCAAAAGAGGGGTGAAAAGTGGAGGCAAAAAGGCCTATGTGTATCTGAAAAAGGGCGATAAAATCGAATTAATATAATGAAAAAGTATAGACCTACCACCGACTCACGTCGACACATGACTGGCATAGATTTCCGGAAGTTTCTGACTTCAAGGAAGCCGGAGAAGTCTCTGACAAGTGGTTTCAAGCGTGCCTGGGG
>C687J35174_10006007_pt1 | contig 15897 bp, 18 predicted proteins | sample RifCSPhighO2_01_FD_35174 | JGI IMG/M metagenome (IMG submission 35174) | reverse complement strand
ATGGAATTCGATAAGTACGAACCGGCGCCAAAAAACATCGAGCAGCAGATTATCGAGGGCAAGAGACGATAGTTTTTTCCAAAAAAAATGGAAAACCCGCCGAAGCAGGTTTCCAGCCGGCGGGTTGGTTAATTATCTTTCGGAAGTTTTCGCCCAGCACTCTCGCGCACTCTCTTGAGTAAATTCCACGCCTGATCAATTCGAGACGTGTACATCAGGGAATCTCTCCCTCGACAATGGCATTGAAGAACTTTGTCCAATGCAAGTTCCGCCATGTCGGCAGCCTGTGCCTGCTCCGAGCTTATGAGCAAATCCAGAGCCTGCGCATCCGTAACGGGACTCCCATCGCTGCGAAGAAAACCTTGCTCGCAGGTTCCTAAGTTGGCAACTATCCCACTATGACAAGTATTGAAAAGGAGGAAAAACTCGGTATAATTGAGCGTATGATACGAAGTGTCGAAAGATGGTGGGCATTACGCCGACTTCAAGAAGCTACGGGGAGAAATCTTGCTACCACTTCACCCGAACAGCTTGCGGCTGGCATAGTGGAACATCATTGGAATATCGAATTTATAAAATGGCTTGCTGATTCTTCCTTGGGCGAAAATTGGATAAAAAGACCAATTAGGTTGTTTAGGTTTAAGTGGCGAGGAGAACCACGAGAAGAAATTCATTCTATAATGACAAATTTCTATACTTCTATAATTCAATCTTGTATCAAAAGTAATTTTATACATATTGCTATTAGGGAAAATGGTAAGGAATGTTATCACACTACATCAGAGGGAGATGATTTTGTTTCAAGTTATTGGCCACGAGTAATTTGGAAATTATTAGATAATATATATGCGAAGACAATTATACTTGGTCTTCTGGGCATTATTTTTGCTATATGGGGTAAATACATTCTAACTCAATGACAAATAGAGACCCATTTCACGAACTATTAGGTCGGGCTATATCTTCCCCATCAAAGCCTCGAACATCGGCGAAGCTCGGTGGTTATAACGAAAAGAAAACTCGTTTACATAAGACTGGAGGTGCTTTGAAGAAACGGAGTGGTAAGTCCCCGAAACGCTCCTCTTGAACTGCGACCAAAAACCCTCAATCGTATTAGTATGAGCAACACCCCTAGAAAACTGTTTCCTTCCGTGCTGAACCGAACGGCGTTTGTAGCCCATCTTCGCCACCTTTTTGTAAGCTCCCCATTCGTCAGTAAAAAGTTGGCTACCCTTTTCAATGTTTTCGTTAATCTCGTTAATCAAAGTGGAGTCGTAGCGGTTAGGAATATGCTTCGCCACAATCTTTCCCTTTCTCTCAACCATACCCATAACCGCACTTTTGTTTTTCATTTTAGAAGCCATCCGGCGAGTGCCACCGATATAGGTTTCGTCCACCTCAACATTGCCAGACAAAATCCCGCCGTCTTGTTTCATAAGCTCACGGATTTGATACGCAATTCTCCAAGCCGTTTTATAGGTTACGCCCAGCTGTCTTTGAAGCTCTTTAGCCGATACTCCATTCCTAGAAACCGAAAAGAGGTAGATAGCATAGAACCAGTTTTGAAGGGAGGTCGAGGACTTTTCAAAGACCGTGCCAGAGAGAGGGTGAATCTGTTTCCCCTCGGCATTAGCCCAACATTTACGACCCTTGACCCTATAATAGCCAGAGAGAGCCGGAAATCGCTTTTTAAAGACATATTCCAAGCATTTATCTTCCGACCCAAACTCCTTCCTAAACTGGTTAATGTTGTAGTTCATAGGGTAAGTATAGTCGATAACTTACTTGTTGTCAAGGGATAGTTGCCCCTAAGTTTAAACGACGGCCGATTTCCTGCCGCCCCATAAGTGTGAGGAGTGTCTCTGCCATACATTTGCCTTTCTGTCCTTTTGGACGGTTAATTTTGCTAGCTACAAAGTACTATGCATTCCTTAATCATGTCAACCGGAATTCAGATTGCTGAAATACCGCGAATCCACAGGCCTCCCTTGACACTATCCGCCCTCCCCGTATAATAGCCCAGTAGCAGTTACGGCCCTCGCGGCCGTTAAACATCTTATATAAATTAAATAATCAGGTCGAAAGTAAAAAGCTAATAGTTATAAGTTAAATAACATGGCAGAGAAAGAGAAATTTAGCAGGACCAAGCCCCACGTAAACGTCGGGACTATTGGCCACGTCGACCACGGCAAGACTACGCTCACCGCCGCGATCACGCACGTATTGCACATGAAGGGTTGGGCGAAAAAGGAAGAGTCGGTGGATCAAATNGACAACGCTCCGGAAGAGCGGGCGCGCGGCATTACGATCGCNCTTCATCATTCGGAATACGAGTCCGAGAAGCGGCACTATGCGCACATAGACGCTCCGGGACACGCGGACTACATTAAAAACATGATCACGGGCGCCGCGCAGATGGACGGCGCGATTTTGGTGGTTTCCGCCGCGGACGGCCCGATGCCTCAAACGCGAGAGCACATTCTCTTGGCGCGCCAGGTTGGCGTTCCGGCGATTGTGGTGTTCTTGAACAAAGTTGACCAGGTTGATGANCCGGAACTTATTGATCTCGTTGAGTCNGAAGTTCGCGAGCTTTTAAAAAAATATGAATTCCCGGGCGANACGACTCCGGTTATCCGTGGGTCGGCGCTCAAAGCGCTCAATGCAAAGACTGCCGATGAAGCAGATGCAAAGCCTATCTTTGATCTCGCAAAAGCTTTGGATGAATTCATCCCAACGCCGGTGCGTGATCTCGAAAAGCCGTTCCTTATGCCCGTCGAAGACGTGTTCGCTATTGAAGGACGGGGAACTGTCGTTACCGGAAGAATCGAGCGGGGCAGGATAAAAGTGAATGAAGAAGTGGAAATCGTAGGATTGCGCCCCACCCAAAAAACCGTTGTAACAGGAATCGAAATGTTCAATAAGATTTTGGATGACGGCCAGGCTGGCGACAACGTCGGCGCGTTGCTTCGCGGCCTTAAAAAGGAAGATGTTGAGCGCGGTCAGGTTATTGCCAAACCGGGCAGCGTCAATCCGCATACGGAATTCGACACGGAGGTGTATATCCTCTCGAAAGAGGAAGGCGGCAGGCACTCGCCCTTTTTCGCCGGCTATAAACCGCAGTTCTATATCAGGACAACGGACGTGACCGGAGAGGTGACATTGCCGACTGGAATGGAAATGGTCATGCCGGGCGATACTGTGAAATTGGGAGTTAAGCTCATTTCCCCCGTAGCTCTTGAGGAAAAACAGAGGTTTGCAATCCGCGAGGGCGGTAAAACTGTCGGAGCAGGCGTAGTTACCAAGATTAACAAGTAGTCACTAGCAACCCGGCACCATAGGGTATAGCGACAACCCTAAAACCCTATTGGGCTAAACCCTAAACCCTAGTTCAAATGGTCAAGAAAAAAGAATCCGAACTCCCGCAGAAAGTGCGACTCCGCATTAAGTCGTACGACCACAAGCTCATAGATAATTCTGCGAGGCAAATTATCGAGGCTGCGGAGCGCAATGACGCNAAAATNGTCGGGCCGATTCCTTTGCCNACCGAAATCAAAAAATATACCGTAAACCGATCCACGTTTGTCCANAAAGATTCGCGCGAACAATTCGAGCTTCGGGTTCACAAAAGACTTGTAGAGATACTGAATCCATCTTCGAAAATAATCGAATCGCTCTCAAATTTAAGTTTACCAGCAGGAGTCGATATAGAAATAAAGATGGTGTAGTCACCAAAAAACCGTCGAGCTCAGCTCGGCGGTTTTTTGGTTAGACCAAACAGAGATTTTCACTTTCCGAAAAACTAATAAATGCGAAGCGCCTTCTTTCTCGAACCACAAGCAAAGGCGAGTTAAAACTATGCGAGCGAATAGCAAAAATGCCGGGCGCCCGGGAGCTTTCGGCCAGGGCGGCATTTTTGCGCAATGAGCGAGCTACTGTTTGCGAGCCGAAGCGGGTTCGAGAAGAAGGCACGAGCAAACCTTGTCTTTTGAGTATCTAAATAATAAAATCACCGTGTAGCGAGGGGGGCATCGTTCAGTGGTAGGACTTCGGTCTCCAAAACCGAAAACCTGGGTTCGATTCCTAGTGCCCCCGCAAATGTTTTTCCCTTGCCTCATGGCAAGGGAAAAACATTTTTGAGCGACAGGATTCGAACGGGGGAAAGGGGTCGGGAAAACGGGAGTTTTCCCTGCCTGCCGGCAGGCAGGCCGTAGCGGAAATACTAAAACCGAAGGGTTTTAGAAAATTTTGTGAATGCAAAATTTTGTTCGACTCCCTGGCACTCCCGCATATATCTCTTTTTGCATTAAAACCGAAAATTAGCTTTCTATGATCGAATTATTTGAGGTTCGAGCTGATTTAATTTGATCGAATCGAAGATCTAGGAAATATTGGGACACAAAACCAGACAGGGGAAGAGGAATCGAACCTGCGTTGGTTACATAGTTAGTATAATCGAAAAAAACTTGACGCAGGATTTCTTGCGTGATACACCCTTAGTGCACGTTGAAATCTAAATATGAACAAGCAACCAAGAGAGGAATAGAACTATGATAAAACCGGCATATCTTTTTGGCCGCAGTGAACGGGGGTTCTTCGCAGAAGTCTATTTCCCAAAAAAAGTGGCGTATCAGGGAACGATATTCAGGGCTTTGGAAGATGGATATAACGAGAAGATCGTAAAACAATATTTAATCGAGCGTATTGAAATTCTATTGACGGAACTTCCCGAGTATCCCGCCAATGTCTTTGATCCCTACCGGTACGGCACGCTCGAGGGATCAACGGAATCANAAAAGGAAAAAGTCCAGAAACGCATCGATATGTACACATCGCCCTTCAAGGGCTGGTCGATGTACGAAGTGGACGGCATGTTCTTTCCGGAAGGGCATATTGCCGAGGAGCGAACGCAAATCGTCCGTCTCTTATTCCGATTTACCAGTCCTCATGTCGAACTTGCACAAGAACACAAGTGCGAAGATGTTCTTCGCACAATCCTGTATTTTGTCATTGAAACTCGGGGTCATCTTTTGGGGGAAATGGTGTGGAGTGAGACAAGGAAACAACAATTCCTGGCAATGCACGAATGGAAAGAACAAGAATCGAAAAGGAAGTTTGCCGAAGAGAATTTCGTGAGAATCGCGCAGGCGACGCTGAAATGGATAGATGACTGCATACTGTTCATCTTTCCATATCTCGTGAGAAAATTCTCCGAAGAGGTCTTGGAGAGGGGACTCGTTGAAGACGAAATCTGGGCGACGAGCTTTTTCGATTTGACGCTGAACGTCATCCGAAAATCGATAAAAGAAAATCAAGAAAACAACCAATGAAATAGAAAGGAAGTACATGATACCGGAACCAATCACAAAATTACTGGCGGAAATAGCTGGAAAGGTGGGTGGAGGATGCATAGATCATAAAAAGGAGGCTGAAGAAGACCCTGAAAAGTGCCTCACCTCCCTGCTGCTAACCATCAATGATCGAGTCACAGATAGGACAAATATGCTGAACAGTAGTATCGAATATGCCTTTTATAGTGGCACGTTGAAAGAAGCACAACAATTCCTCCATCAGCACAAAAGTTGAAACGCGAAGGGAAAACAAGCACAAAACCCTTGCATCTATCCGCTAGCCGCATCGACGTTTTGCAGAACAAACAATCACAACCCCTCTGGAAAAACCGGAGGGGCTTTTTATCTTACAATCCCATGCTCACCATCACTTCTTTTCAGGGCGGATGGTAGTATTATCAGATAGAAACAGCTTGATAAACCTCACAACAGGTTCGAACGTCCTCCAAGAGTCGCCGCACTAGATTTTCCCCGCGCGAAGCGCGTCGGAAAATCAGTGCCCCGATCGAGTCTGTGAACATCGGGGCCGACAACATTTTTTATCGATGGCCGGGACTTAGCCGAGGCGGTTGTTTTGCCGCGACACCTTACTAAATGTGGCGAATTTGGTAAAATGACTCTATGAAACTAGGCATCATATTACAATCAAATAAACCCGAGCATATATGGAATACATTCCGACTAGGAATTACAGCGCTCAAAGCGGGTCATCGCGCGGAAATTTTTTTGATGAGCGAAGGCTCGGAACTCGATACAATCTCCGACACCAAAAATTTCAACGTCTTGGCAAAAGTGACGGAGTTTAAAGAATTAAAAGGCGAGATTTACGCCTGCGGTTCATGCCTTAAAATGCGCGGAAAAGAAGAGAGCAAAGTCTGCCCCGTTTCCACAATGTCCGACCTTCTTAGAATGATCGAACAATCGGATAAGGTGTTAGTTTTCGGCTAATATGAACGAGCGGAGGTCCGCCCGAAACGACTGTTTCGGGAGGAGATAGGAGAACGCCGTAAAAAATCTATGAACAAAAAGCCAAAAAGCGTAGACACCTACATCTCATCGGCGCCAAGGGTAGGGCAAGGCACGAATGCATACGTCTGCACGATGCAAGTCGAAAATTTCGACGACATTGCGAAAAAGATTGAGGCGGCTGGCGGCGTGGTCGCGATGCCGAAATTCGCGTTTCCGGGCATGGCGTGGCAAGGGTATTTTCTCGACACCGAAGGCAATACGTTCGGCGTGCATCAGCCTGACAAGAACGCGAAATAGAATTTGCGGGCGGCACTCTTGTAAAACTCACGTGGATATAGTACAATAGAAACAATGAAAAAAAGCTTGGCGACGCTTATTGTTTGTTCATTTGTAGCGATTGCCGTACTGGGCGCTTTTACGCTCCATAACGGAAGCGGTTCGCATGTGCGCTGCATTGCGGAAACCGCCGCCGGAACCGATTGCCCGGTAAATAACGTTTTCGCCACGGCAAATTTCCTTCTTAATGTATTTAAAAGTTTCTCGACCGCGAATCTTGTTTCAACAGTTTTTCTCGTTCTAGGCATTGCGCTCGCGTTCTTCGATATTCCGATTGCGATAAGAAATATTTGCGCCAAATTCTATTCTTTAATTCGCGAGCAAAATTCCACGGCACATTCATTCCCGATTAAGTTTCAGTTGGCAGGCATTCGCGCGCTCTACGAAAAGCGCGATCCTGTTCGATTGTTTTAATCCGCGCCTCCGCGGGACTGATTTTGGTCGCAATGCATCAGTGCGAAGGGTTTCAAGTTAGGAACAGTGTCTTGCTATAAATTATAAAAATAAAAATATGAAAAAATACAAAGATATTATCGGAGCCGTCGCGTTTATCGGAATAATCGTGGCAGCGGTTATTTTTGCCACTACTCCGAAAAATCCGTCAGCAAACGACAATCAAGCCGCGTCTATAAGCAACGTCCTGTTGCAATCGGGAACAGCGGACGCGTGGACAAAAGGCAATCCGGACGCGAAAGTGCGGCTTGTTGAATACAGCGATTTCCAATGCCCGGCGTGCGGCGCGTATTACCCGATTGTAAAGCAGATAGTTGCTGAATTCGGCGATCGGATAAGTTTGACGTATCGCCATTTCCCGCTTCGCAATGTCCACGAAAGCGCGGATCTTGCGGCGCGAGCGGCGGAAGCGGCGGGGAATCAGGGTAAATTCTGGGAAATGCACGACATGCTTTTCGTGAACCAAACAAGGTGGACGTTTATCCCCGGGGTCGCCGGGTCCGCCATAGAAGGGTACGCGAAATCGCTCGGGCTCGATATTGATACGTTCAAGAAAGATCTGAATTCGGGAGACACGCGCGACAAAGTGGAAAGAGATTATCAAAGCGGAGTTGCGGCGGGAGTCAACCACACNCCGACATTCTTCATTAACGGGAAAGAAATTCCCAACCCTAGGAGCTATGACGAATTCAAAAACGCAATCCTTGCCGCATTGGGGGATCAATCATAAGCGGATTGCCCTCGCGCTCGTTTTCCTTGCGCTCTTGGGATTTATTGATGCGACATACCTTACGATCGCGCACTACCGCGGAGGTATCGTGCCGTGCGCAAACATCAGTAATTGTGAAAAAGTTCTCACAAGCCAGTATTCGACGATTGCCGGAGTTCCAGTCGCGCTCATCGGATCGCTCTATTATTTCTCTGTTTTTCTCTTCACGTTTCTGTCTATAACAAGAAAAAATGAACGGTTTCTTATCGCCGCTTCCGCGATTATCACGTGCGGATTTTTGGCATCGCTGTTTCTTATATATCTTCAGCTTTTCGTGATACATGCGATATGCCTGTATTGCATGCTTTCGGCGACAATTACAACGGTGCTCTTTGCTTGCGCAACGTCTCTTATGCTGGTAAAGGCAAAAAATAAAAAACTGCAAATGGTATAATAAAGCAGGTCGAAAATACGAATTAAAATCAAATGAATACAAAACTTGTCAGCTGGATCTTGCGTGTTTCGGTTGCTGGAGAGTTCATTGGTCACGGCGTGTTCGCGCTTCAAGGCAAGGCTGATTGGATCAAATGGATTGGGCAGCTTATCGGAACCGATCCCGCAATGTCCAGCCAGCTTTTATTGTGGGTTGGCGCGCTTGATATCGCCGTCGCTCTCATCATCTTAATCCGACCAATTCCAATTGTGCTTTTATGGGCGACATTCTGGGGATTCTGGACGGCGTTAGTTCGCCCGCTCGTCGGCTTGCCAGTATGGGACTTCATTGAACGTTGGGCAAACTGGGGCGCGCCGCTCGCGTTGCTCCTTTTAATCGGCTGGCCGAAAACAGTAAAAGGGTGGTTTAAATAAAAGCGCGACGGTAAAGCTCGAGTATTGCGAGGATGATCATTAAAAAACTCGGTCACTGCTGNGTGGTNATTGAGGAGAACGGNCTGCGCATACTCACCGACCCGGGAACATATTCGACATTGCAGAATGAGGAGAAGAATATTGACGTTATTCTCATTACGCACGAGCACGCGGATCACTATCACATAGATTCCGTGCGCGCGATTTTAAAAAACAACCCGCAGGCAAAAATTGTAACCAATCGGGCTGTTAGTGCTTTGCTCCAGAAAGAAAAAATTGCGTGCGAGGTGGTTGAGGATGGCCAAAAAACAACGGAGAGAGGGGTTATAATCGAGGGAATCGGAAACGTTCATGCGGTTATATACCCGTCGCTTTCGCTTGTTCAAAATACGGGATATTTTATCGCGAATAGATTATTTTATCCAGGCGATGCACTGACGAATCCAANGCGGNCGGTGGAAATCCTCGCCCTACCCATTGCCGGCCCATGGATCAAAATGTCNGAAGGGATCGACTATGCGAAAGAGCTTAAGCCAAAAATCTGTTTCCCTGTGCATGACGGAGGACTCAAAAACCCGGGTCTGGTGCACAGAATTCCGGAGATGATACTAGAACCGNTCGGAATTAAATTNGCGGTTTTTGAGATTGGCGCGTTAANAAATTTTTAAAACTACGCATCAGGGCGCGCAAAATAATCAAAATAAACCCCTATACTTCACAATCCCGTCACCAATAGCGAACCCCTTTTTATTTTTATGTTCACAACGCCACTGATGTAGTATAATGCCCGTAGGGTATTTCCCCGCGGTCTTGCCGCGGGTACCTTGCAGGAAGGCTCGGAAACCCTCGGTTTCCAAAATTAACAATGTGGCTGAGCCTCGAGTCATGCCTCGCGGCTTGCCAAGAGATTATTGATTAAAGTTCAAATCGAAAAGGTCGAGAAACCCCGAAATCAAAATCAAAATATGAATAAAAAATATATAATCGGAATAGTGATAATAATTATAGTTCTCGGGCTCATATTGCTTTTTGCGTCAAACCAAAATCCAGTGGAGCAGCAACCGTCGCCACCTTCACAGCCGGTTTCGCCGAATACTCAAAGCATGCAACAGCCCGTAGCCGCAGTTGAAGCCACGGGAAATGTTGACGACATCACTGCGGCAGTATTGAGCGACATCGCGAGCGATGAAGCGCCCGCGATGGAAAGCGATCCCGCATTGCTCGGAGAAAACGACGCTGCGNTCAGCGGTTTCGGACAATCGCTTGATAGCNCGACTCAATAACATGAAGAAACTATTGCAACAAATTTCAGCTTCAGTCGCGATTCTTTCGATCATCGCGCCCGTCGCTTCGACGTACGCGGAGACCAGCACGCGAGACAAGGATAGCGCCCAAATAAAAGGGAATTTTTGCGCGATTATCTTGGAGCGACTGTCCGCGCTTGATGCTCGGCTGTCTGATCGNGCGAAGGAAATCGAAACACGGCGAGACGACCGGAAGTCTCGAATTGAGGAAAAAGTCGAAGATCGAAAAGTGCGAGTGAGCGATAAGCGAGAAAAAACAGATGAGCTATTGCAGGCGCATCTTACAAAGCTCCAGCAGCGCGCGACAACCGATGCGCAAAAAGGGGCGGTAACAGCGTTTCAGANGGCGATAGCGACGGCGATAAACGCCCGAAGAACAGCGATNGATAACGCGGTTCAGGCATTTCGCGTTGGTGGGGACCAGCTTGTCGCCGTGCGAAAGGCGGCTATAGATGCCGCNATCACGGCGCTTAAGGCCGCGAAGGAAGCTGCTATCGCGAAAGCAAAAGCGGATTGCGCGACGGCCACCGACCCCAGAGCAATACAGAGCGTTCTCAAGGCAGGTTTAAAGGCGGCGCAAGACACATATGTAAATTCGATAAAATCCGCGCAAAGCGCGTTTAAGTCTGGATTCGAATCCATCCAGCAAACAAGGAAATCAGCGTTCGACAAGGCACATGCTGATTTTAAAGCGGCTATAGAAAAAGCGAAAAATGATCTGAAGGNTGCNCTTGGAGAATCTCGAAATTCCACAACTACGACGCCGTAGAGAAAAGCGACAAAGCTCGAAGTAGTCAGAAAATAAACCGACCTCAAGTGAGTCGGTTTATTTTTGCCGCGGCGGCTTTCCTCGTCTCCTTGCGGCGTGGTATATTTAAACACATAAATCTCAGCTTTTAAAACATGAACGCCCGTTGGCATAGCAAAGAAATATCTGAAATTTACAAAGAACTTGATTCGCGGGCAGACGGACTCACGCACGCAGAGGCGAAAATGCGGCTTCAGGAATACGGTCCGAATACGCTTAAAGAAACAGCTCCCGAGAAGATCATCTCCATATTTTTTAGGCAGTTCAAAAGTCCACTTATTTATATTNTACTCGCCGCGAGCGTAGCCCTGTTTGCTTTGGGGGANAATTCCGAAGCGTTTATAATCCTTTTTGTGCTCCTCTTTAACGCCTCCATAGGAACCATACAGGAAGGCAAGGCTCAAAACATTCTGCGGGCTCTTAAAAATCTTGTCGAAACCGAGGCGGCGGTAATCCGCGATGGCCGGGAAACGGTGGTGCGTGACAGAGAAATCGTTCCCGGAGATATTCTCCTCCTTCAGGAGGGAGACAAGATTGCCGCGGATGCCCGGATTATACTTTCGCATAATCTCAAAACCGGCGAGGCAGCGCTAACGGGAGAATCAACTCCCGTCCACAAATCTGAAGAAGCGATTAAAAAGGATGTTCCCACATCCGATCAAAAAAATATGGTTTTCAAGGGAACGAATGTTTCGACGGGAAATGGGAGAGCAATTGTAGTCGCGACCGGGGCGAATTCGGTAATCGGAAGCATCGCCCAAAAACTAACAACTCTTGAGGCGGATATTCCTCTCAAGGAGAATATCCGCTACTTGTCCCGGCTCATTGTAATCACGGTTGCGTGTATCACGTCGGCATTATTCATATGGGGCATTGCCGCCGGAAACGGAGTTCGAGAAATGTTTGGCACGGTAATTGGCCTCGCGATATCGATTATCCCCGAAGGGCTACCCATTGTGATGACGCTCGTACTCGCGACCGGCGTGTGGAGGATGAGTAAGCGAAATGCGCTTGTCAAAAAACTTCAAGCAGTTGAAGCTCTCGGCCAGGCGCAGGTTATTGCCGTCGATAAGACAGGAACGATAACGAGAAACGAAATGGTGGTAAGGGAAGTGTACGCAGGCGGCAAATTATTCGGGGTTTTGGGGACGGGATACGAACCGGTTGGCGCGGTTCAGCTTGGCGAGGAACAGATTAACCCTTCACAGTATTCGGCGCTTATATGCTCTGCAAAAATCGGCGCACTTTCGGCTCGCGCTCAAGTTTTTTTCAATGACCAGAAAAATGAATGGAAAATAAGCGGAGATCCGACGGAAGCCGCGCTGCAAGTGTTTTCAAAAAAACTTGGGTTTGACAGGGAAGAGTTGGAAAGAAAATCCAATTTAATCTCGGAAATGCCGTTCGACTACAAAACCAAATATCACGCGACGATTCACGAAATAGGCGGAAAGAATTTTTTGGCTTTAACCGGGGCGCCCGAAGCCGTACTTGAGCTTTGCAAAAAGGTCTATGTGGACGGCAAAGAAAAAGACATGGTAAGCGCGGAGCGAGAACGCGTCGAAGTTATGCATTCGAAGCTACTCCGCGGCGGATTCAGAGTTATTGCCGCCGCCATGGCGAAAAATACCGGAAAAAATCTCGAAGAGAAAACGATCAAAAATTTGACCTTCGTTGCCCTTTTTGCGATAGAGGATTCGCTCCGGCCGGAAGTGCGTGAAGCAACGCGGCTTGCACATGAATCGGGGATGAGGGTGGTAATGATAACCGGCGACCACGTAATCACTGCGAAATCGATCGCCGAGCAGGCCGGAATATTCAAGGAAGGCGACGAAATACTCTCCGGTGCGGAGTTGGACGGAATGTCCGATGTTGACCTCGCGAAGCGGTTGGGAAAAGTGACGGTGTTTGCAAGAGTTACGCCGGAGCACAAGCTTAAATTGATACAGGCGTATAAACGCCGCGGAGAAATAATTGCAATGACGGGCGACGGCGTAAACGACGCGATGTCCTTGATTGCCGCCGACCTGGGCGTCGCGATGGGGAAAATCGGAACGGATGTCGCGAAAGAAGCTGCAGATATTGTGCTTTTGGACGACAACTTCGGAAGCATCGTCGCCGCTATAGAAGAAGGCAGAAACATCTATAAGACCATAAAGAAAGTTATTCTGTATCTTTTTTCCACAAGCGTGGGAGAAGTGCTTACAATCACGGGAGCATTGTTTCTAAGTTATCCCTTGCCGATACTTCCGGCTCAAATTATCTGGCTCAACCTAGTGACGGACGGGTTCTTGGACGTTGCCCTCGCAATGGAGCCAAAAGAGGAAAATCTGCTCAAAAAAGCGTTCAAGAGACCGAAAAAATATATTGTTGATACCCTGATGGCGTGGCGGATGGTCATCATGGCGATCCCGATGATGATCGGAACGCTCATATTGTTCAAATCATATTTTGACATCGGTTCGGCAAAGGCCTGGACCATATCACTCACCGTTCTTTCGGTATTCCAGTGGTTTAATGCATGGAATTGCAAATCGGAAACAAAATCGCTTTTTCGGACAAACCTATTCGCGAACATGTACCTGGTGGGCGCAACCGCTTGTGTCATTTCTCTGCACTTTTTCGCCGTGTACAATCCGTTCATGAACAGGCTACTCAAGACCACGCCCCTCGCGGTCTCCGAATGGGGGATTATAATCGCTGTAGCTTCGTCTATTATCATCGTTGAAGAAATTAGAAAGCTATTCTATCGCAGAATGGAAGCGGGTAAAACCGCTTGACAGTTTGCCTTGGTGGCGCGTATAATCCTGAAGTTAGGTATTCCAAAGATCGCAGGTGCCGATGTTCTGCGAGCGAAAGCGAGCTTAGAACAACGAGCATCCCGCAAAAAAGCGGGACCTCGTACCGGATAAAACCTGCCGAGGAATAGCCCCGACGCATATAGGGTCGGGGAGCCGACCGAAGCGTCGGCTCAAAAATTGCTATTTTTCGATGGCCTTTGGAAAAGGGCCATTTTAATTAACCCCCGATGCAAATAATATAAACGAATGCGAATGACACGAATGGAAATCTATTCGCATCATTAGCATCGCGTTCACATGAATCCCGTTAGAAGCCGCGATCGCTTGGAAATAGTACATANATTAATATGAAAAGTCGCTATCATAAATTAAAAAACCCTAGTGGGTCGCAAATCGCGATCTGCTTCTAAGCGGGATGAAAACAAAAGCGCAAAAAAAAGTTGAGATCGAGAAGGGAAAGAAATTTTTGGCTGAAAGCCATGCCCTTGTTTTTTCTGATTTCGCAAATATCCCGACGAAAGATGTGAGCCGTCTTCGCAGGGAATTGAAAAAAATCGGCAGCAATCTTTTTGTCATAAAAAAGCGGCTTCTCGGCTTGGTTCTCAAAGAGAAAGGAGTTGAAGTTGATCTTNCGAAGTTTAAAACGCAAGTAGCGGCAATTTTTTCAAAGCCGGATATTGAAGGAATCAGNGGCTCGGTTTACAAGTTTTTTTCTTCGCTCGAAGTTCCCGAAGGAAAGGAAAAAAACATATGGACAAGCCGCATTCTCGGAGCGTACGATCTTAATGAAAAAGCATTTATTGACGCGAAGCAGGTTATGGCATTTGGAAAATTGCCTTCTCGAGAAATTGCCCTTGCCCAGGCTCTTGGCATGATTGCCGCGCCGATACGTTCGTTTCTCTACATCCTGAAGCAGAAGGCNGCGCAGACCACCGAAGTTGNACCGGCTTCATCCGTCGAAACTCAATCTACGCAAACAACATAATGAAAAGGTCGCATTACATAGGGGTTAGCCACTAGGGTCTAGTCAATAAAAAAATCCTAAACCCTAGTCACTAGTGGCTATTGGCTATTATCATGGAAAAATTTAACGATTTAATCTCAAAAATAGAATCCCTTAAGGTTTCGGAACTCGCCGAACTCGTCAAAGCGCTTGAAGAGAAATTTGGAATTTCTGCCGCGGCGGCAGCGCCGGCTGGCGGCGGAGCGGCCGCGGGTCCCGCGGAGGAAAAGACAAGTTTTACCGTCATCTTGAAGTCCGCCGGAGCGCAGAAACTGAACGCCATTAAGGCTGTTCGCGAAGTTACGAGCTTGGGTCTTAAAGAAGCAAAAGATTTGGTTGAGGGAGCTCCAAAGACCGTGAAGGAGAATGTAAAGAAAGAAGAAGCGGATGAGATGAAGAAGAAACTCGAAGCCGCGGGAGCGACGGTAGAGATTCAATAAAATCTCGCGTTCTTTTGTCGAACCCGTTTCGACTCGGAAATTNAACTCACTCGCAACGATAAAATGCCGCCCTGGTCGCAACTCCCGGGCGCCCGGCATTTTATCTGCTCGTTCGTGAATTTCTTTCTCGTCTCCACTTGTGGTTCGGCCAAAAGAGCGCTCGATCAAGATTAAGCAGGAATACAAATCAAACAAAGAGGGCGTGGTTGCTCATTCGACCATGCTTCAGGGTCAATCCTGAGGCAGGATTGAAAACCCGCGCCTTTTTTGTTTATGATTGGATAGTGTTCGTTTGGGCACTTAGCCCCGACGCCTGCAAGGGTCGGGGAGCCGACCGAAGCGTCGGCTCTCAGTTCAAATGGCATACGTTTATATTCTGGAAAGTACAAGAGATGGGAGATATTATATAGGAAGTTGTGTTGATATCATTGATCGGTTGCATCAACACAAGAGTGGCTGGACACCATCCACTAGACGGTTCGGAGGTTTTAATTTGGTGTTAAAACAAGAATATCATAAACTATCAGAAGCTCGTGCCGTGGAAAGAAAATTGAAAAAATTGAAAAGGAAAGATTATTTAAGCAAAATTGTCCGTGAAGGAAAAATACATTGGCGTCCTTAGCTCAGTGGCAGAGCATTGCATTCACATTGCAAGGGTCGCTGGTTCGATCCCAGCAGGACGCACACATTTAGCCCCGACGCCCGTAAGGGTCGGGGAGCCGACCGAAGCGTCGGCTCTCAGTGGTAGAGCGTTCCGTTCACATCGGAAAGGTCACAGGTCCGATCCCTGTAGTGCCCACTGCCCAAGTCTTACGGCAGCGCTGCATTCACATTGCAGAGATACCTGGTTCGAATCCGGGTG
>C687J35174_10006006_pt1 | contig 15902 bp, 15 predicted proteins | sample RifCSPhighO2_01_FD_35174 | JGI IMG/M metagenome (IMG submission 35174) | reverse complement strand
GTTAATATAACCCAAATAAAAGTAGCAATCAGAGATTAGAGAGTTTTTCACAAAATAATCATGTTTTTTTTGAATTATTTTTGAATGTCCATTATCTTCAATCATATCTGAAAAGCCCATTGTTGATTTGCACATTCGTAGAAGTTGAGAAGGCGTGGCACGTTCAATCCCTATAGACTCGTTAACTTGAGAAAATTTTTCGTTAATTTTATTTTTTTCAAATGATCTAATCTGTTCTAACATGTGTGAAGGACTAGGTCGTTTATGATTTGCTAACACTATTGCATCTGTAATATAGTATGCAGCACATTTTAACCATGAGGAAGCAAATGGATCAGAGTTTTTGATGCAATCTTTAGTTTTTGTTACGCAAACTGCTGCATCAANTAGGCAACTTTTGGAGTACGCATTGAAAAATTTTTCTCTCTTGTCTGAAATTTGAGAAAGAAAAATTCTGAGTTCCCATTTTTCATCCCAGATTATTTGCATATTGCTATACTGTATTAGAACATCTGGATTAGTTTCTTTTAAGGAACCATGATGTATTCTTACTGTTTCATTATCAAAATCAATTATAGAGTCATTTTCATCTTTATCATCGAAAACTGTTATGTCATATTCGCAACAATCAAAACTTTTTTCATCATTTCTACATCCACCCAATGCTACTGGAAAATCTGTTAGAGAAAGTTTTTCTAATAATTTTTTTATGTTCATAATGAAACTAGTGGTTAAATTTTCTATAAAGTATCCAACTGAGATAGTTTTACCAAAGTATGTAATTCAAAACATTCCTTTAAATTGCGATTTGTTTTGGTTTTTACCGAGCTCCTGTGGTGTAGTCCGGCTAAGCATACTGCCCTCTCAAGGCAGTGATCTCGGGTTCAAATCCCGACGGGAGCATTTTATTTTTGGGGATATAGTTAGGACGTTTCATTTTGCACCAACTTTCATTAGGTGAAAGGTATGAAATAGAAAATTTTGCACTTGCCGTAGATTTCCAGAGGAGGGTTGGGATTGTGCTTGAGGTTGTTTTATCGATGTTCGATCTGTTTCATCATTTGAATCCTTGTCCGTGTCTGATCCTAAACCAAAACCTGCAAGAAAGGCAGCAACGGTTATTGCAACTATCAAGCCAACAATTAGTTTATTGTAAGTTGATTTTTTAATTGAAATTAATTCGGATGGTGTTTTCTGAATTGATTTATCCTCTATTTTTTCATCTTCACTCATACTTTACAAACAAAATCTAATCATGATATATATTCAATGGTCTTTACAATTGTAAAGTACTAGCCTTTAATATCAAAAGGAATTCTGTAAATTAAAAATCGGATATGATATTTTATAATTTTGGAACAAATTTGGAAAAAGAAGCATATACTGTTAGCGCAAGATTGCAACGTGATTAATAGGTGGATAGAAAATGAAATTACCAAGTGATAAAAAACTCATCTCAATCGCAGTGGCCATATCTGCAATTATTGCTGTGATTGCTGTACAATATGGTCTTGAGATTCAATCCTTAACTCCTCACACTTTTTCTAGAACAGTTGACTGGAGACACATACATGGATTAGGAATTGATCCTGTTGACCGTACCATTTTGTATATCGCAACACATGGTGATTTTTATCACAGCCATGACGGCAATCCTCCATTCAAGGTAGATATTGTGCGAGCTGACTATATGGCATTTAATGCACCAACAACTGTTGGTGTTCCACTTTATGCAAGTGGTCATCCCTCATCAGGTGGGAATACTGGTTTGATAAAAAGTATTGATGGTGGGCAAAGCTGGGAAAGTGTTTCCAAAGTTTTAGAACCACCAGTGGATTTTCATGCAATGTCAGTAAGCAAAAGTGATCCTAACACAATCATAGGATTTGACAGTGCTGGTCGTGGCTTATTCAAGACTGTGGATGCTGGCAAGACATGGGAAACATTACAATACCCAGACTACATTTCAGCTCTTGCAATATCTCCAATTGATTCTAATCTAGTGTTTGCTGGTACTGGAAAGGGAATATTTCAGTCAAATGACGGTGCTAAAAGCTGGACTCTGCTTGATGAATACAAAGGAATTACTATACTTGCCCTAACATTTGATGAAAACCAAACTCTGTATGCATCAAATCAGTTTGGTCTTTCAAGATCTTCAGATATGGGGAAGAGTTGGGAAAATCTAAGTGATCCAGGTCTAACAATAACCAGTATCGCAGTAGACACACAAAACAAAATAATCTATGTGGCAGGCTATTCTCCAGATGGTTATCAAGAAGTATACAGAAGCAAAGATGATGGTAAGAGTTGGGACATAATAGGAACCAATAAAGGATTATAGAAGATTCAGAACTGATTTCGTTTTGTCTTTCATTATAATTTTCGTTATAGTTTTCATTACAAGTCAAACGTAGAGTCCTTATCTATACCCCAGCACTTTATTTTTGAGAATATAGTTAGATGTTTAGATTTTGCACTAAGCCATTCAGAAACCATAGGAAGGGTAATTCAAAAGTTCGACTCACTTAAAATAAAGAAATCCTTAATCTCAGACATGAGTCTAGCCCAAAAATACGGAAGTGAACGGCTCGGTTACCTGTTCGCAATCTTGGCTGCCATAATGTTTGGCTCTGTATCGACACTAGCAAAACCACTAGTTTCTACTGTGAATCCATTGTTGCTATCTTCTATGATTTACTTGATTGCAGCTGTAACGCTAACACCATTAGCACACAAGCAACCGTTTCCAGCTAACAAGAAAAACTGTCTTTTGATACTTGCAATAGCAATATGCGGTGCGGTAATTGCACCTAGTCTGTTTTTTGTTGGATTGACACANGCTTCTGCCTCAGATGCTGCNCTAATAGCAAATGGGGAAGTATTTTTCTCAGTTTTGCTTGCGATGGCTTTTTTTAAAGAAAGNCTAGGCAAGTTAGGATATGTAGCAACAGTTCTAGTTTTGGCAGGAATGATTATAGTTACAACTGATCTGAATTTTTCAGANTTTACCTTACNNCAGATTCACTATCAGGACATGTTGCTAATCTTATCGATGCTGTTTTGGGGAATAGATAACAATCTGAGCAGAATATTGGCACAAAAAATCCATGTCGCAAAAATTGCTCAAATCAAATCGGCAATAGGTGGAACCATCATGTTAGTTATTGCAATATTTGGGTTTGGTGTTCCACTTAACGTACAGATGTCCCAGATTCCACCAATTCTTGTGCTTGGGGTGGTGGGATTTGCGGTCTCGCTTTACTTTTTCTTGCAGAGTCTAAAGAGAATAAGCACAGTAAGAACTGTTTTGATATTTTCCATGTCATCTGTATTTGGGCTAGTTGCGGCATCTGTCTTTTTGCAAGAGCAAATCAGCTGGTATCAAATCATGGCTGCAGGAATTATGATATTTGGGATTTATCTGATGAACAGAAAAGAATCTACGATTAATCCTGTTTGATATAGATTTTGCACTTTCCTTTCTAATTATAGCCTAGGAATCAACAGAATTATTCAACAAATCGTTATTAGAGAATTTGAATAAAAGAAGATGATTAAACATGTATGACACGAAAGAACATTGGGAAAATGTTTGGACTAGGAAAAAATCTAATGAAGTTAGTTGGTATCAACAAGATCCAAAGACATCGATTGATCTGATATTGTCAACCAATCCTAGTAATGATGCTGGAATTATTGATGTGGGTGGTGGCGATTCAAACCTTGTGGACAAATTACTTGATCTTGGTTTTAAGAACATAACAGTACTTGACATTTCTGCAAAAGCACTGAAAAGAGCAAAAGAAAGACTCGGAGAGAAGGCTAAAAGAGTGAAATGGATTGAGTGCAACATAAGAGAATTTGATACCAATGACAGGTATGATATCTGGCATGATCGAGCATTACTTCATTTTCTTACCTCTGAAGAAGATCTAAAAAATTATGTAGATTTAACCAGAAAACACGTAAAGGAAAGCGGCTATCTGATTCTCTCCACTTTTTCTACAAATGGCCCAATGATGTGTAGCGGACTTGATACCAGACAATATTCCGAGGAATCTATGAAAAAATTATTTTCAAATGGATTTGAACATNTCAAAAGTTTTGAANAAGAACATAAAACGCCATTTGGAGTCGGCCAGATTTTTATTTACACTGTATTTAGAAAAAAATAACAACAGAAGAAAAAGNTCATGTTTTTACTCTTCTATAATAAAAAATATTTTTTGGGTAATCTATACAGGATTATCAAGTCTCAACAAATTCTTATACGAGCTTTGATTTTGCTTGATCAAAATAAGAAACAACACTAGGTTTCCACATGTAAAAGAATACTATGACATCCAAAACAATATGCGGTATTGCGAATAGATTGCCGATTACAAGAGTCGCGCAATGTATAAGAAAATCCACTATCGATAGTACTATTACGGTTATTCTACCCCAACTCTTTCCACTAAACAAGGCGTAAGCTATTGCAAACTCTATTCCTGCAAGTATTCCAATAAAAACTACAAAACTTCCTCCCATGGCTGAAATCATGTTGTTCATCATGGTAGAGTAGCTTCCTAACATTGCCATGAATGTTCCAATCATTGCTGCTGCTATTGACATAAGAATTGCAACAACGATGAAAGAAATACCAAGGATTGTGATGCCTATTGGTCTTTCTGATTGTGTTGCTGTACTTTTAGTAGCATCAGTCAAAACAATGATACTCCTTTTTTCTCCTGAAGCATCTATGGATTCATCATCCCTGAACCCATCATGCCAGTCATGTTTCCTTGTATCATTTGTCTCATTTGTTGCATAGTTTCTTGATTTTCTGACATGTGTCCTAACATTTGCGTTCTAAGAGTCGGATCATTAATGATCACCTGCATCATTTCCTGCATAAACTCATGATTTTCTTTCATAGCTTGACTCATCAACTCTATGTGTTGTGGGTCTTGAATCATCCACTGGCGCATTTGCTCTGGGTTTTGAGCCATGTATCCAAACATTTGTTGGCGCAGTTGTGGGTTGCTCATCATATTATTCATCCAACTGTTCATCGCTTGAGGATCATCCATCATAGTTTGATGCCATTGTGTCATCATCTGTGGATTGTTCATCATTTGCTGCATCTGTTGTGGCGTCATCATTGCAAAATTAGGTTGATTGTAAGATTGGAATGCTGCATATCCGACTCCAAGGCCTGCAAAAAACACCCCGACCGCAATGCCTATCCAAACCGATTGTGATGNCAAATTCTAACANCATCCNCCACGTCTACGTGGATGCTTTTTTTCTTCCTCTTCCATTCTTTTTTCGTNTTCTTCCTTTTTCTTTAGATATTGTTGAGAATGATCTTCAGAACAGAAATACCTTCCAAATCTTTTAGGCGCAGTTTTCTTATCGACTTCTATACCACATATTTGACAGTGTTTTTCAAACATGTTATCTATCAAACAATTTGTAGAATATAACAGATTGTTGTCGTTTTTAATGGTGAGAATCATAAATGATAATGGTATTGTTCAACTAAAAGAAGAGATTCAGTATTTAAAAAGTGACTGAAAAATGGCAAAAGACCCAGTTTGCGGAATGATTGTAGACGAAAAAAGGGCACTAAATTCTGATATCGGAGGTAGAACCTTCTATTTTTGCAGCCCAGTCTGTCAAAAGACATTCCTTGAACCAGAAAAAGAACTAGCTAAATTGAAAAAAAGAATGTATGTGGCAGCTTCTGGTGCTCTTGTACTTGCAATCATAAGAGCCGGAGCTTATATCGCGCTTGCTGCAGGGGCTATAGCATTTACGTGGGTTCCGTTTCCGGAAATTCCATTTCTATCGTATGGATTACTTCTATTCTTTATTGTAACACCAGTCCAATTCATTGGTGGATGGTCATTTTATGTTGGGGCATATCATGCAATCAAAAGGCGTACTGCCAACATGGATTTACTTATTTCAATTGGAACTCTTACAGCTTATATTTACAGTACAATAGTTTTATTCTTTCCAGATGTAATACCGACAGAAGAAAAGTACGTCTATTTTGAAGTTTCAGCTGTAATCATAGCCTTTGTACTTTTTGGCAAGTACATGGAAGAGGCAATCAAAAAGAAAAGCTCAGCTGCTGTGAGAAAATTGTTGGATCTAAAACCTGCTATGGCAACAGTAATCAAAGATGGAAACGAGTTCCAAATTCCTGCAAATCAGGTAGAGATAGGCTATATCATGATTGTAAAACCTGGTGAGAAGATTCCAACTGATGGAATTGTAGTTGAAGGAGAGTCTTCTGTAGATGAGAAGATGATAACTGGAGAGAGTCTCCCGGTAGGCAAAACAAAAGGTGATGAAGTTATTGGCGCTACTGTAAACAAACATGGCTTACTAAAAGTAAAGGCAACAAAGGTTGGAAAGGAAACAGCACTTTCTCAAATTATCCATATTGTTGAACAAGCACAAGCATCTACTGCAAAGGTGCAACGTCTGGCTGACTCTATTTCAGCAAAATTTGTTCCAGCTGTTGTGATTACTTCTGTTTTGACATTTGTGATTTGGACATTTGCCCTTGGTGATCTTGTATCAGGCATACTAACATTTGTTGCTGTCTTGATTATAGCGTGTCCTTGTGCCCTAGGTGTAGCAACGCCCGCAGCCTTAATGGTTGGAGTAGGAAAAGGTGCAGAGTCGGGTATTTTGATAAGAGGAGCTGAATATCTAGAGCGTTCTCAAAAAGTCAACACAATAGTATTTGATAAGACTGGCACTCTTACCAAAGGAGAACCCGAGGTTACAGATGTTGTGACTTTTGGAACTTTGTCAGAAAAACAAATTGTTGAATTTGCTGGAGCAGTTGAATCAGGATCAGAGCATCCAATAGCACAAGCTGTTGTAAAAAGAGCAAAAATGGAAAGAGCTACATTTCCTGCTTTAGAAAAATTTGAAGCACTTAATGGGTTGGGTGTAAAGGCAATAGTAAATGGAACATCTGTATATGCTGGAAATCGTAAAATGATGAAAAAGTTTACAATTCCAACGGAATTTGTTGAAGAAAAGATGTCAGGGCTAGAATCAGAAGGAAAAACTGCAATCATGATTGCTATCAATGACAAAGTTGAAGGAATTATTGCGGTGGCTGACTCTCTAAAAGAATCGTCCCCACGTGCAATTACAGCTTTGAAGGATCTAGGTATTGAGTGCATAATGATAACTGGAGATAATGAAAAAACAGCAAAAGCAATTGCAAAAAGCGTTGGCATTGAAACAGTAATTGCTAATGTTCTTCCTTCTGACAAGGCAGTTGAAATAAAGAATCTCCAGTCCAAAGGAAAGGTAGTTGCGATGGTAGGTGATGGAATTAATGATGCACCTGCCCTGGCACAAGCAGATATTGGAATTGCGATAGGAAGTGGCTCTGATATTGCAAAGGAAACTGGAGGAATCATTCTGATCAAAGATGACGTTATGGACGTATCAAGAGCCATCAAGCTCAGCAGGGCAACTATGAAAAAGATAAAACAAAATCTGTTTTGGGCATTTGCTTACAATTCAGGGGCNATACCAATTGCCGCAATTGGTTTGCTCAGTCCAATTCTTGCAGCGGCNGCTATGGCTCTTAGCTCAATCTCAGTAATTGCTAATTCTTCNCTTTTAAAACGATACAAAATTACGAGTGGTGAAGAAAAATTGATCCCTATGAAAACANNAAAGTNATCAACTAGGGAAAAAACAATTGAAATTACGCATTANAGTATAATGGAACTAAGAGTAAGTTATAGGAACTGAATCTGTAAATTTCACATTTGATAATTCTCTTCGGGCTTTTAAAGCCACNAAACATATAGAACTTTGTAAGGTTAGAATATGAAAGCCTCAACTAAAGGGAAGAGTTTTTCAGAATTAACTCTAGAAGAACTTTTTCCAGATACATTAACTGACACATCATGTGTTTACATTGATAAAGAAAGAGAAGTTTGGGTTGCCACCGAAATGTGTGCTCAGCATCTGGAATCTACTATAGATTCCATTGTAGTTCGAGATAAAGGCAAACCAATTGGGATAATAGGTGGCTACGATCTATTAGATCATTTACGAAAAAATCCAACACGTGATTTTCAATATCAACACAAAATCGAAAAAATCATGTTTAAAAAATTTCCACAAGTTGAAAAACAAACAAAATTCAAGGATTTGATAGAAAAGTGGAAAGACACCCGAAGGGCTTTTGCTGTTATTTCTAAAAATTCTGGCGATTTTTCACCCATCTCGACAAGGAAAATGCTTGAAGTTGGTACTAGATACAAAACCGACATTTCTGTTTCATCGATGCCAAAAAAGAGGATTATCACTTTTCAAGGAGATGAACCTTTGAGTAAGATACTTGATTTAATGTTTGATAATAAAACACGAAAACTTCTACTTATAAATTCTAATCAATTTATTAGTGATAGGACAATACTTGAAGGACTTTCAAGAATGATCAAGTTTCAAAAAGATATTGATAATTTTTTGGATGTTCCAATTAATCAGCTTACATTTGACCACATTAAGGTAATCACCGAAGATCTAAAGTTTGATCAACTTTGTTCAATGATGAACAAGATGGAACATCCTTATGTAATCTATAAGGATATAATAGTCAGCCCATGGGATGTGTGTCTTGCTTTGGCTACAGAAGAATTCGCAGAACCAATTGTAACGAAATATCAAAAGAAATGTCCACATTGTGGCAAGAATATAGATTAAACCATGGTTAAAATCAGCGACAATATAGTTAGCCTAATTGCTCATGAGGGAAATGTAATATTGGTAGCAAGCACAGATGCTTTTGGAATACCAAACATTTCTCCAAGATATGTCATGATGATTTTAGATGATGAAAAACTAGTCTTTGCAGATGTATACATGAACAAAACTTTTACCAACATTAAGAGGTGGCCAAAGGTTGCAGCAGCCATAGTTGATAAGGTTAACAGGGGAGGATTTCAGCTCAAAGGCGATGCAGAGGAGATCAAAGACAAAGATGTGATATCGCAGTGTGCAAAAAAACTAAAGGATCTCAAATTCGATAGGGGTCCAGCCTTTGTTTGGGCCCTGAATGTAAAGGAGATTTATTCTATAATCCCAAGTGAATCATCGAAGAATCCATTGTTTACAGCATACGGNTAATCCTGTATAGATTATTAATTATCAATTCACATCNAATGTCAAGTAATCTATACACTGCCGCATTTGTAATTTAAGATGAATAAAATATTGCATCCATTACATGACGTGTGTTAAAACACACCAGCCTGCAACCAACAAGGCAGGGTCAGTAAAAGACTGGCAAGATGAGAGAATTCAGAGGGGTTTAGGATTGGAATAGTCCACCATCATAGATTCCCTCTTTGTCCTCTTGTCGTTTAAGTAACAATTCAGAGTCTGGTTAATCCGGTATAGATTACCCAAACACAATTTTAGATAGAATTATGAAAAAGGAAAATTATCTTAATGTAAAGGAGGAATCAACCAATGTAATAGTTCACTTGTTGGAACATCAAAGCCGTATAGTAATAGTGGTATTCCAGTCAATGCCAACAAAACTCCTGCAATAAGCCGTGTAAGTTTAAGAGGCATTTTTTTGATGATTCCTGCAAATACTAAACCAAGTATCAGACCTATTGCAACTAGAGCACCTATTATTGCACTTGCAAATTCTATCAGGCTAAAGGTTGCTAAAGCGATAGAATTTTCAACTGCCTCTAGCATTGCAATGTAAAAGTAACCAATTCGGTATTTTGTATGACTGATCTCTTTTTGATCATCCTCAAAAAATTCCTTGAACATTGTTCCACTAAAGAACAACAGACCTGCACCCAATGCAATTTCCAAGATTTTTGTTGGAATAAATTCTGTAACATTTAGGAATATGAAATACAGGACAATTCCTACTGAAACTCCGAGTATTGTTATTTGGAGAGTTTGTTTTAGGCCAATTCGGCTTAAGGTTCCTATTCCTACTAGAGCTTGTTCTCCACCTTCGACAAAAATATACTTGAAGGAAGTAAAGAACACGATAAACTCAAACACAAGTCACGAGGGTTTATAGAACTTAATATTCTGATAGTTGCCAAATCATAGGAATTGACACTGTTCTAAGGAATACTATTGGATGGTACAAAAAGTTTGAATAAAGAATTGAATTTGTCTATGACACTATAACAGCGCCTTTCATCCAGGGATGAATGCTGCAGAAGTAATAGTATGTGCCATTTGAATCAAAGGTATATTGCCAGGTTTCTGCTGGTTGAATAAATCCAGAATCAAACTCACCTCCAAGATCAGTGACTGTGTGAATTATTTGGTCTTCATTTTTCCATGTTACGGTTGTGCTAGCTGATACTTTGATTACAGACGGTGAATACGCCTTTGTGGCCATGTATTGCCAGGTATCTGCAAGTATGGAAACTATGTTTGTTTTAACTGCAGAACTCTCAAGGTTTGGTTGTTGTGCATATTGGTTTCTCATGTTCTGCATAAACTGTGGATCTCTCATCATCATCCATGGTCCCATGTACTGTTGTTGAAAGTCTGGATTGTTCATCATATTGCCCATCCATTGATTCATCATCTGTGGATTTTGCATCATTGGTCCCATCATCCATTGGCCAAATTGTGGGTTCTGCATCATTTGATTCATCATAGATTGCATGGCCTGAGGATTTTGCATCATANTATTCATCCAGCTATTCATTGCTTGGGGATTATTCATCATGGTTTGATGCCACTGCGTCATCATCTGTGGATTGTTCATCATTTGCTGCATCTGTTGTGGCGTCATCATTGCAAAATTAGGTTGGTTGTAAGAGTGGAATGCTGCATAGCCTACTCCAAGGCCAGCGAAAAATACGCCTACTGCAATTCCAATCAATATGGCTTGACTTACCATGCCAATTCCAGTTTCATATTACATATAATCTCATATACAATTTTCAATACTGATTATATGAAGTGAAAAACACCTGTCCAATCCATAAGGATGTGGAACTAATACACACCGTACTACCAAATGGGGATACTAGTGATTACTGTCCTAAATGTCAGGAATTATTTGGAGAAAGGATCTGAGTTTAATCTATCAGTAATTCATTTTTCGATCAGATTATTTTATAAAAAATTATAATTTTCGTTATAACTTTCATTATAACTTTCGCTAATAGTCTAACGGAGCCGTCTTGTCTCTACTCAGCATTTTATTTTTGGGTATAGATAAGCCGTTTACGTTTGACTATAAATGAAAGTTATAATCATCGAAGGAAAATTTGAACCGAATAATTTTGGAAAATTAAGATTTTCTATTCCTGTAATGAATTCTCATAAAAATGAGTGATTCTAAAGTTTTGTACCACATCTAGAACAGTAATTTCCATCAGCAGGAAGTTTACACATGGGGCAAACTTTCATTTTTAATCTCTGTGATTTAAATTTGACAAGTCTTAGAAACGGTAAAAAGATTATTGGTAAAAAGAAAAAATAAATTCCTATTGACCAAAGGAAAAATGAGATCATCAACGCTGATACTGTAATTACTATGGTAAGAGACCAGTCTTTGTTCATTTTATTCAAAATTCAATTAGTTATAGATGAATTTGTATAGTTTGTTTCTTCCAGCCTAGAGCAATACCTAATGCTGCCAGGTAAATCAAAATTCCCATACCCATTGCGTATGAAGCTCCATAGAGTATTCCAATAACTACTGACAAGACTGCACCTAATACAGAAAAGGCTCCATTAATTGCCCACATCCAAGGTATGTAGGTGGGCAAGTAAGATTTGAGTACACGCATTCCTGTAGGCAATGGCATTCCCATCAAAAACCCAATAGGTATCAAAATCCCGATACTTACAATTACTTTAACTGCAAAATCTTCTGAGATTACAGAGTAGATCACATTAGGCAACATTACTACATAGAAAAATCCTATTGCAACTATTCCAGTAATAACAAAGGCAATGTTCATCATTCCAATTTTTATAAATCTTGTACTCACAAGACTACCAACCCCACTTGACAATAGCATTGTAAAAAGTAAAATTGCAAATGTAGTCGTAGGATTTCCCAAGAGTAGAATTAGTTTTTGCAATAATGCAAGCTCAATTAGAATAAAACCTGCACCAAGTGCTGCAAAATAAATTACAATGCTGGATGCCTTGAGAGGGCTTTTCTCTGAGCTTTTTCTTAACCAAATGAATGGAATTACAAGAAAAGCACCTACTATAATAATCGAAGTGTACAATAGAGTCTCCAGAATAGACGGAATTGGTTTTTCAAATGATAAGAAAAATGGACTATCATCTGTGACAGGATGGGCTTTTGTAGAGTATAGATCATAAAATTCGTGCAACGACATTTTTCCATCAAGCAGATACTGATATGGTTCCAACATGATTTTGTCTGGGACTAAAATTGACTTGTATCCATTTTCATCAAACGAGTCAGATAAAAATGAAATTTCAGATTGTGTAAAAGGAGTTTTTGAAAGAATTGCCATTGTAACGCTTGGATCCTTTGTTGTGGATTCTGATGAAACAATTACAATATGCTTGAATACTTCATCCCTAGGAATACCATTTTTTTCTAATAGTTGGGTAAAAGTTGTTACAAATCGTGGTGAGTCGATAAGCCATCTTACGGCAACAATTTTACCATCATCTGTCAGATGGTCAAAATATTCTTGAAAGCCTTCTATTGTGTAAAGAAAATTTTCTGATACACCTAAACCCCCTGAAGAAACTGATGCCCATGTGTCAACAAAGGGTATGTAGATTATGTCAAATTTTTCTGAAGAACTAGATACAAAGCTTCTTCCCTCATCGACATTTGCGTGAACATGTTGATGATCATAGAGGTTTCCTGCCTTTTCTCCGTAACTTTTCACTGTCTCAAAAATTATTGGATTTATCTCAACTGTTGTAACATCTGTACTTCCACTGGCAATTGCAGCAACAACATCGCGTCCTCCTCCTGAACCAATAATCAAGACTTTGGGGTCATACTTCATCTTAAAGGGCAGATATTGCATCCACGATGATAGTTCTTTTCTGCTATCCGGATTTCCATCCCATGATATGATGTTGGTTCCAGCACCTCCATCAATGAATATCTTAGCCACGAGACCCTCTTCTGCACATTGAGATGGGTTACGAGAATCTTTGACAGGAATGCAACTTCCAGAAATACCTTCCACTACATCAATTCTTGAAAAAGAGTTCCATTGGGTTCTTGCAATGTGTGAACCTGGGTTTTCTCTTAAAAATATTGGCAGATCTTTGTTTGCAGTGGGATCAGTTGGAATTGAAAAGACTTGTGTACTTCCATTAATTGCAACTAGTGATGATGCAAACACAACAAAAGCAAGACTGATAAGAATTTTTTTCCTGTTTTTTGTGGTAATAGAGAAAATCACAGTACAAAGGGTGGCAATTAGTCCGACAAGAAGAGCAGTACCTTCTCCACCAAGCAATGATAAAAATAAGACAACTAGAATTGCCCCCGCAGAGGCACCAACCAAATCAAATGCATAAAGCCTTCCTGCAACATGTGCAAATGCACTAAATGCAGTAGAGATTATCACCCCTACAAAAAAGAAAGGGATTGAAAACAAGAACATGAAAAGTGGGAGATATATCACCTGTGATGCAAGAGAGTGCATTACAAAAAGAGTAATTGGAATAATTATGCAGATTCCAATGGATGCTGCAATTGTAATGTCTCCAGCCCAGTTTTCCTTAATTTTCTTTAGTCTATAATGAACTAACAAGCCAGAAGAACCAAGTCCAACCAAGGCAACAGAAACCGCAACAAATGCAAAGTGATACCATATAGCCGCAGAAAAGATTCTTGTTATTGCTATCTCAAGAACAAGACCTGCAAGAGATGTAAGAAAAATTCCCGCAAAAAGCAGTCGNTTGTTTATTGATGTTGGTGCCAACCCTAATTGAGACAAATCGTTTGTCACGCAACAGATTCGTATATTATTCTTTCAACTTAATACTAGGAAAAGTGCTATCAAAAGCGCGGATCATAATAATTTAATAAAAAAAGAAAGGAAGTTAGTTACTTCCAATTAGAAATATTACATTAGCAGTTGTAGTGACATCTTGATCAGATGAGAACACTGGTGTAGATGATTTGGCAAAAGAAGCATCTGCATATCCTGCTTCATAAATTGGCATTGGATATGGAATACCAAATTCTGACAAGGAGATAGCCTTGACTCCAATTATTTTGTGATTAAGTGGTACAAGTGCCTTGTTTGCTTTGGATTCAGCATTTTTTACTGCTTGAGAAATAAGGTTATCCTTTACCTCAAGTTGTTTTTCTGGTGAAAGTGTAAAGTAAACACTATCAATTCTGTTTACACCAGCAGCAACTGCGCTATCAATAATGTCTGCAGCAGAATCCAATTTCAGGGTCTCAACCGTTACAATATTTGAAACTCTGTATCCTATGAGCAGCTGTGTGTATCTGCCAGTAGCTTTATCCTCGTAGCTGTCATAGATTGGTTGAATATTCAGGCTAGATGTGTGTAGATCATCCTCGCTTATACCCACACTTGTAATTGCCCCAATCACGCTTGTCATTAGATTTGAGTTTGATTCAAGAGCTTGTCTTGCGGTTTTTTCTTGGGTTTCAACTCCAAATTGGATGACCAGTAAATCAGGATCAACTGAAGTAGTTGCAGTCCCAGTTACCGAGATTACCTTTTCCCTTGAAGGAAACGGAGTTGTTTCCTGTGCTATCACTTGATTATCTATCTGTGTAAGACTAACAGCAAACGCAAGTACTAGAACAATACCAGTGATCACTGCAAAGTCAATTTTTCTGTTCATTGGTTTGAGAAATTGGCTTGGGTATATATGAAATACGAATAATTGATTCGTAGTATTCCATCGAATAGAATTTGAAATTTTCCTTTAAATAAGAAACAGTCTATTTGTATGTATGGGATTAAGGGATCTATCGCTAAAAGAGGAGTACAGGTCTGATAGAGAGAATCTTATTGAAGAATTTTTTATTCCATGCCTTGATAATTGTATAGAATACGACAGGGCAGTTGAATACGCATCACTCAAGAGTCTTACGGGATATTATTTTGGTTTAAAGAATTTTTTAACTAATAACGTGCAAATTAGAATCGTAACTGGACATAGATTAAGAACGTCAGATCTAAACGTTTTATCAAAACTTTACACTAAAAATAATGGCAAGTTTGCGCTTAGCAGAAATCCTGCTCTAGAAAAAAAATATCCAATCTTAAGCGAGATGATCAAGACCAACAAACTCAAAATAAAAATTGCAATACCAAATTCCGAAGAGGTTTATGGTTCATTTAGTGAGAAAATTGGAATTTTCCACGATGAAAATGACGATACAGTAGCATTTACAGGAACCTCAAATGAAACATTTGATCCTCAAAATAGGAACTTTGAATCAATTGATGTTTTTACCTCTTGGAATGATAAATCAAGAGTAGACATTAAGACTAAGGATTTTGAAAATTTGTGGCTAAACAAGACAAAGAATATTACGGTTTATGATTTTGATTATGCAGTAAAAAATAACCTTCTTAATTATTCAGCAGAATGGGTTCTTAATGTATCGTAATTCAAAACTTGAAGTTATTTGCATCCATTCTTTCTTTATTTTCTAGAAAATTCATTTTTGATATTTTATAGTAAATTACTTCTCCTCTTCTTTCGATAACAGCTATTATGGGTTCTTTTCCCATCTGTGTAATCTGTTCAATCTTTTTTTGAAGCTGACCAATTTTTTCTTGTTTTCCTTCATTAAGACCAAATACCAAATATTTTGCACCTTTTTCACCAAAGTCTCCTCTTTCATAAACACGAAAATCCGATCCAAA
>C687J35174_10006002_pt1 | contig 15909 bp, 15 predicted proteins | sample RifCSPhighO2_01_FD_35174 | JGI IMG/M metagenome (IMG submission 35174) | reverse complement strand
ATTATGTGTGAAAAATAAAAGGGGGAGCGAAGCTAACTCCTCTTCGCCACGCTTAACACAATCCCCAATCCGCCCAAGAGAGAAATTATGGCCGTTCCGCCGTAACTCACGAAGGGCAGAGGAATGCCGGTAAGAGGCGCCAGGCCCGATATGGCGGCAATGTTTACGAAGGTCTGAGACATAATCCACATATTTATCCCCATCACCAAAAGTGAGGAGAATTTATCGGGCGCATTTTTGGCGATTTTAATTAAAATCAGACATAAAATTACAAACAACCCGATGGTAAATGCCGAACCGATAAAACCAAGTTCTTCGGCTATAACCGCAAATATGGAATCCCCCGCCACTTCAGGCAAAAAACCGAATTTTTGCCGGCTATTGCCGAAACCAAGCCCAAATACTCCGCCCGACCCTATGGAAATGAACGACTGGTTGATTTGGTATGAAATTCCCCTCGGGTCGACCGACGGATTGATAAAGGCCTTAATGCGATTGAACCGGTACGGTTCAAGAACAACCAAGGCGGTCAAAATCGCGGATACTGCAAGCATAATTATTAAAAATTGCTTGAATTTTATTCCGGCGAAAAAATAAACTCCTCCGGCGATAAGCATTACGACTATCAACGTGCCGATATCGGGCTGAAGAACCAAAAGCAGCGTCACAAAAGCCATAATGATGAAAAACGGAGCCATTCCGTAAACCCAGTTTTTTATTCTTTCGTCCCGCCCGCCGAACCAAGCCGCCAGATATATTACCATCGCCAATTTTAAAAACTCCGACGGCTGGAAAGTAATTCCACCCATATTCAGCCACCGAGTCGCGCCTTTCAATCCCTGGCCCAAGGACGGCACAAAAACAAGAATCATTAAAAAAAGAGCGAGAAACAGCAATAAAAGAGAAATTTTGCGAAAATGTTTGTAATTAAGCCGCGAGAGGGCAAACATAAAAACCAATCCCGGCAGAACGCCGAATTCCAGCTGGTGGAAAAGATAATAATAGGAGGAATTAAATTTTTTTTGCCCGTCAATAAGACCGGCCGATGATAAAATAATCAGACCGAAAGCAAGCAGGATAAATATAAGCCAAAGAAGTTTTTTGTGCATACAACAAGAACTAATCGGCCGCCTATCTCCACAGCGGAGGAATTTTGCTGTCCACCAAAAAGATAATCAAGCCGACAATGGCACCGATGGCGGAAATCATCCAAAACCTCATCGTCACCTGGGTTTCCGGCCAGCCGAGAGCTTCGAAAGTGTGGTGAATGGGCGTAGAAATGAATATTTTCTTTTTGCGAAGTTTTTTGGAAATCGTCTGAATAATCACCGACAATGATTCAACCAAGGGAATTACGGCTATGACCGGTAAAAGCAGGGCCGTATTGGTCAAAAGAGCGACTACCCCAAGAACAAATCCGAGAGCCATAACGCCGGTATCACCCATAAAAAATTTGGCCGGATAAATATTAAACCATAAAAATGCGGTCAGCGCCCCCATAATGGTCGCCAGAAAAACGGCCAAATCCATACGGCCTTGGTCAAAAGCTATAACTGCTAAGGCGGCGAAAATGGTCATAAAAACCCCGCCCGACAAACCGTCCAGACCGTCGGTTTCGTTCATGGAAAACGCCGTGGCGATAATCACGACCACCGCAAAAATCAAATACCACCAACCAACCGCAAAATCACCCAAAAAAGGAACAGTAATCATGTCCCGGTCAAGTTTAAAATAAAACCACCACGCTCCGATTCCGGCCACCGCCGTATAAACGGCTAAACGTATTTTCAAACTCAACCCTCCTCGTTTAAAAATACCGAGCACGTCATCAGCCATGCCGACCAATCCGGCAAAAATTAAAAATCCGAGCGGAAGCAGGGTCTGACCTCGGGAAAGAAAATTAAGCTGCGGCCAGAAACCGTCGAAAATATTCGACAAAAAATAAAAAATGACGGTCAGAAAAACCACCGTCACCCATACCGGCAGCCCGCCCATTGTCGGTGTTCCTTCCTTTTTTTTGTGCAAACTGCTGAAAACCGGCGCATCTTTCCGTTCTATTTCTTTGCCCGGTTTAAAATATTTCAGTAAAATTTTGGTCCAAAAATATGTAATCAGCAAGTTAACGAAAAAGGCCAGCGCTGCAAGCGCAAATATTCTGACAACGTTGACTACTGTGAAAATTTGTTCGTTCATGTTTCTATTCCCAACGCCAGGCGGCCTTAGCCCAATTGATTAATTTGGCCGTATCTCCAAACCGGTCGGAAGAACCAAGCACCACGCTGATAATTTTATCATTTTCTCCGGGAATATCCACCACTAAAATCATGCATCCGAGGGCCCCGTCGGTATAGCCGGTTTTACCGCCGAAAATATCCGGCAGTACTCCAAAAAGATGATTGGTATTTTTAACTTGATGTTCTATCCGGCCGTCTTCTGATTTGATAATGACATTTTTTTTCGCCAAAATGTCCCAAATTAATTCATACTTCAAAGCATATTTCACCAATTTAACCAAATCTTCAACCGTTGAATAAGCTTCGTCGTTTAATCCGGCCGTATCCAAAAAAAATGAATCAACCATTCCGAGGGCAAATGCTTTTTCGTTCATCTTGGCCGTAAAATCAATTCCCTTTTCGCCGGCGTATAAAGCTAAGGCTTTTGCGGAATCATTGGATGATTCTATAAGCATTAATTTCAGCAAATTTTCCACGGTCAGGCGTTCGTCCAAATATAGAGTCTGTTTTTCCTCATCAACCCGCAAGGCCTCCTGCGGAATAATTACAATGTCGGCCAAATCAAGATTTTCAAGAGCAATGACTGCGCTTAATATTTTAGTAAGCGAGGCGACAGGAAGTTTTTGTTTCGTGTTGTTTTCATAGAGCGCTCTTTCCGCCCGCAAATCATAAAGAACGGCTGATTTGGCGTTAATAATCGGCCGGGCAAAACCGGAATTTAAAAGGGGCATATAATTTGATTCGGCCAGCGGAAACACATAAGCCTGGCTCGCGCTGAAAACATTTTTGTTTAAACCGGCCGCATTACTTAAGGGGGAATCACCAGAGTCGTCAGAATTAAAAATAAATAAAAAATTAATGACAATTAAAAAAGCTATGAGAATCATCAGTAAAAGCGTTTTGGACATTCTATTTGGATATTTTTAAATGCAGCTCTTTCAACTGTTTTTCTTCCAGTTCCGAAGGTGAACTCATCATCAAGTCCCTGGCGTCGCCGGTTTTAGGAAAAGCCATCACTTCTCTGATATTGGGCTCATTGTTTAAAAGAGCCACCAGTCGGTCAAACCCCCAGGCAATCCCGCCGTGAGGCGGAGTGCCGTTTTTAAAAGCCGTCAGCATGTGCCCAAAATTATTTGCGATTCTTCCTTCTTCAAAACCCATTATTTCAAAAACTTTCCCTAACGCTTCCGATTGGTGGTTGCGAATACTGCCGCCGCCTATTTCCCAGCCGTTTAGGACAACGTCGTATTGGGTAGTTAAAATATCGCCGATGTTTTTCTTTGTCATTAAATCTTCCATAAATTCCGGCTTGGGAGCCGAGAAGGGATTGTGAGTAAATGTATATTTACCTTCGTCATTTTTTTCGAAAAATGGAAAGTCAACCACCCAGCAAAATGCTAATAGGTTAAGGTCGTTTTTATCCTTTCTAACGTCGGGGCGGTCGGTTTGATATTTTTCCATCGCCTCCTTATAACTAATCCGCGGAAACGGTATTTCCTGAATTCTTTTTTGCGGATAAATCGTTTTCACCATTTCTATGAGTAATTGTTCGTTCAATTGCATTACATCTTCGCGTTCAACAAAACTCATCTCCATATCAAGCTGGGTGAATTCCGGCTGGCGGTCGCCTCTGGTATCTTCGTCCCTGAAACATCTGGCCAACTGAAAATATTTTTCAACTCCGCCAGCCATTAACAGCTGTTTATACTGCTGGGGTGATTGGGGTAAAGCGTAAAATGCGCCCGGATAAAGACGGGACGGGACCACAAAATCGCGCGCGCCCTCGGGAGTGGATTTGGTGAGAATCGGCGTCTCCACTTCAAGGAATCCTTTTTCCGACAGCCAATTGCGGATAAATAAAGCTGCCGCATGACGGACAGCCAAATTGTTTGCCATTCTTTGACGGCGCAAATCAACGAAACGATAAGACATCCGCGATTCTTCCCCGATATCATAACCGTCGGTATCTATAGGAAACGGAGGGGTCTCCGCCCGGTTTAATATTTCCAGCTCAATTGGTTCTATTTCAACCCGGCCGGTGGGAATTTCATCGTTAAACATTTTCTCCGGACGGGCTTTGACCACACCCTTCAAGCGCACTACCCATTCCGCCCTCAACCGGCTGGCCATTTCATAATCAGCTCCGCTTGGAACAAAAACGACTTGCGCTATCCCGCTTCTATCCCGCAAATCAATAAAAATAAGTTTGCCGTGGTCTCGGCGATTATGCACCCAACCGCATAACATGACTTCTTGTCCGACGAGGTCTTTTGTTTCTAAAATTGAGGTTCGCGTCATTTTAAGTTTATATTTCTATTTATAAGTTCATCTTAACATAAAAACTTGCGTGAGCAAGTTTTTAACTTTTTATTATTATTTAAAATCCCCATCTAATATGTTTTCCAATAATTCCGCTCCGACCGCATACCGCTTTTCAGAACCGACAGTCCGCAACTTCCAGCGAGTTGCGTCTAATTGACAAAAACCACAGACAAGTGTATCTTTTTTATAGAACATCTTTTGGGAGGTTGTTATGTCCAAAAATGTGATTGTTTCGGTTCGGATGTCCGTGTTGGACCTTCAGCGTTTACAAGCTCTTGCAATCGTATTTGATGAAACATTGGCAAGTTTGATACAAAAGGCTGTTATTGCTTATATTGAAGAACGAAAGTCGGAACCAAATTTCCAGAAAGAACTTGAGGCGGCCAAGAAAAGACAAACTGCTTTGTTGGATCAGTTTCACATGATATAAACTAACTCCCAAATCAAATCCCAGCCGACTAACAATCGGCTTTTTGTTTTCTACAAAGCATGTATAAACCTATCTATCGGAGGGCGTGTCTCTCTTTCTGGATTGCGTTTCTTCTCGCAAACAGAAAGAGAGGCACCCCGAAGCCGTTAGGGAGGTTGTGGGGTGATTTGGAGTATGAGAAGAGGAGCAGAGGCGGAAATTGTTTCTACGTCAACGCATTCTCAATAATTTTATCTATGAGTTGAGAAAGGGTTATGCCGGCGTATTGAGCGGCTTTGGGAAGAAGCGAATTTGGAGTCAGCCCCGGAAGGGTGTTTGTTTCCAAAACATAAATCGCGGCGCCCGCCAAAATCATGTCCGTTCTTGAATAACCACGGCAATTTAAAATTTGATGCGTCCGAACGGCAATGTCTTGCACTTTTTTATAGGATGCTTCATCAACTAAAGTTTAGACATAACAATATTATTTGCCTAAATAAACAGTCCGCCCCCCGAGAATCGAACTCGGAACCTTCTCCTTAAAAGGGAGCTGCTCTGCCAATTGAGCTAGGGGCGGTTTATCAAACTAAAATAGCATAAATTTTTAGTTTTAACAAATAAAAAAAGAGCTATCCCGACAAAAATTCCAGTTTTAGCTGGAATTTTTGTTTGGGGTTTATTTTTTCAACGCCTCGTTCAGAATCTTTTTGAGTTCGGCGGTGTCAACTTCTTTCTTGGGAACCGACTGACCGCCGCCGAATTTCCTACCCTTAAAATCCACCGCTCCCCCGCCAAAAGCGCTTTTAAGGGAAACGGGGGCTGGTGTTTCTCTTTTTGGAAGCTGGCTTTGACGCGGACGAAAATCGCGGCGAGCCGGTTCAACGGATTCACGGCGAGGCGGAGGAAAGTTTCCGCTCCGCGGTCTTCCGCTAAATTCTTTGCCGCGTCTTTCATCTCTCGACGCCGGTCTGGTTGTTGTTTCTTCCCCGCTCTCTTCTCTGGCCGCTCCGGCCCATTCGGCTATATCTTTCTCCACTTCGCTCTTGGGAGTGGCGTAAGTTTTTCTCGAGAACTCTATAATTTCATCCTTAAAAGTCCGCTCCGATTTTTCAAACCTCTGTAAAGTTGCCGCCGAAAAACCCCGCGAAGAAACGCCGTCTATCATCAGCTTAAGATAAATATTTTGTTTGCCGAGATTGACGATGTCGGACATCATAAAGTCCGGCGCGAACCATTTTTCAAGAAACTCGGCGTCTTCGGCGCCAACCCTGAAAGAGATAATCGTGCCGACATTGCCGAATACGGCGTCGCAAACTGGTTCTTCCATTTGTTTGATGTACTGATGAGCCATAATTAAACTTAGATGGTATTTCCTCGCCTCCGATAAAATATTGGCGAACGATTCAGTCGCAAAGTGCTGAAACTCGTCCACATAAAGAAAAAAGTCTTTTCTTTCCGGCTCCGGAACATCTACCCGCGACATAGCCGCCAATTGTATTTTGGTGACCAAAAGCGCACCGAGCAGGCGTGAGGCGTCTTCTCCGATTCTGCCCCGCGAAATATTGACCAGCAGAATTTTCCCCTCGTCCATTATTTTCCTGACATCCAGGGTGGATTTCGGCTGGCCGATGATGTTTCTGATAAGATTGTTGGAAATAAACTGGCCGATTTTGTTCTGAATGGCCGCTGTCGCTTCAGTGGCAAATTTGTCGGCATATTTGGCGAACTCTTCAACCCAAAATGATTTAACGATGGGGTCGGTTATATTGGCAACAACTTTTTTCCGATATTCCTTGCTGGCAAGCATTTTATTGATGCCAAGCAGAGTGGAGCCGGGATATTCCAAAAGCGCCAAGATAGTGTTGTTGAGAATGTATTCCATTCTCGCCGACCAGGCGTCAACCCAGATTTTTTTAAAAACTCCCAAAAGACCGGCGGCAATCAAGTGACGATAATCAAAATCAACGCTTTCCATCACATTAAACGCAATCGGAAAGGCCAAATCGCCCGGGTCGATATAAATTACGTCTTTGATTCTTTCTTTCGGAATAAACTCCAATAAATCAACCACCGGGTCGCCGTGCGGGTCAATGAAAGCGAGACCGTGGCCGGCTTCAATGTCCTGAATGGCCATGGTCTTCAAAAATTCTGATTTTCCCATGCCGGTTGAGCCAACCACATACATGTGCCGTCTCCGGTCGTCGGTTTTAATTCCAAACCGAATTTTATCATTCCTGAAATTGGTCTCTCCAAGAAGCAATATATCGTTGTCTGGCGGAGTAATCATAAAAAGCAATTAACCATTGACTATAGTCCATAGACAATAGCCAAAATTACGATATCGGCAATCCGACCGGCGGTTCGCCTTTTTTAGTTTCCACTCTCGGCAAAAGCGGCGCCTCAACACCAAAGTCGGGGAAGTGGAATATGGTCGCCAGTTCTTCCACGTTCAGAACAAACGGTCTTACGGTCATCATTCTTTTCCTGAATTTTTTCCACAAAATTCTTTTCTTGTTAAAAATTTTCTGTTTTTTAAACGGCCACCTGGCCAAAGGAGCGGTCTTGATATTCATTCTGAAGCCGTTAAGCGATTGGGATGTAAATTGTTTGTAAGCGCCCATGACTCCGGAAATATGAGCGCGATGAAAAACTTCTTTAGACGCCGTATAAACAAACCGAATGCCGCTTTCAAAACCAAGCTTGGCAAAACTTTTTTCCATCGCCTTCAAAATATCCTGTTTGCCGGGCGTAAGCTGGGACGATTCTCTTTTTTCTTCTTTTTGGGTCGAAGGAACATGGCCGGGAATAAATTCATCCAAAGCAAAAATCAGTTTGGACATAAAATCCGGCTTTGATTTGACCTCCTTGCCCATTATTTTATCAACTGCCGCCTGGCCTTTTTTAATCCAGGCATCTCCCGTTGGCCTTATTAAAAGCTGAATGCCGATAAATTCCCCGTATTGGAGACTGCTTAAAACTTCAGCCAAGGAGGCCATCGGGTCAACCCTTTTAACGTCCTCCCGACCGACCGCCACTTCTTCAAATTCCGGATAAGTTCTGATTGGAAAAGCGTCTTCTTTGCTCAAAACAAGTTCCGCGCCCCAAATATCGTTTTTATCATTGGGAAGAAAAGAGGATAAATTTGTTATGTAATCATTTTCTTCAGCCACTTCTTTAATTTCCGTGTCCGGATACTGGGCATATACTTGGGACTGGACAAGCTTTTTATAGGCTTCAGGGGTCCTTATGTAAAAATGTATTTCTCCGCCGGAACCGATAATTTCAAAAGAAAACCAGTCGATTACCCTGCCCTGAAAAAATTTCTCGTGCCATTTGAGAGGGATGAAAACCCCGTGCAAGGCATTAAAAATCTGCTCGGTTGATTTGGGGCTTTTGCGTATTTCTTTGGGAATTCGAAACTCCAATAGCGTCCACTTGAGCGATTGGATGTATTTCGTTCTGGTATAGGTCTGGAATGCGGCAGTCAAACCGAAAAAAAGCAAAAAGGGGGAATAAATCCACCAAAAAGACGCGAGAATGTCGAGAGCCGAATTCAGGCTCTCAAAAGTAAAACTTAGTTGCTCCACGGTAAATTAAGCCTTTTTAAGAGTATAGGTTCCGTCTTCTCTTTTCGCGAAAATTTTTGAATCTTGAAGATTGAGCAGAACCGTATTCTCTTTTACCATTCTCGCATTCATTACGCTTGTTAGCAAGGCCGTCCTGGAAAGTGGTTTGGGAGAATTCTTTAAAATGTCCACCAGCACGTCTTTCACGGTTCCGGATTTATAACCCCATTCAGCCAAGGCGTACATCCCTCTTCCGACAAGAACAAACCGTCCGTCTTTTATCAATTCATTGTGGACCGTCTGGACGTTGGCTTTTTTACCGAAAAAGCCGGCGACATTGATTGATTTGGCGATATCGGCAAAATGCTTGGGAATATTCGCTTTTCTTAGAATTAAATATGCCTTATCTTTCACGCCCCTCGGCTTGATTTCTGCACAGTTCAAAAGACCAACTTCGCCATAAATGTTTCTGCCGATATTTTTACTTATGGAAAGAAGGGTGTCGAGATGGACAGACGACAATTCTCCGCCGTCGAAACCGGTGACATTTTTAACCATAGAAACAAAGGCCGCTTCGGCAACGGGTTTTTTATTGGCGGCTAAAATATTTTCAACGGAGGCGGCGGCATTTTTAAAAGCCGCGAGGCGCCGTTCATCAAGCGCCCAAAAAATCCTTAAACCGTCGCTTTCGGAAATTCTCAACGGAGCCGTTCCGAAAGAAAGAAGCAGGACCAAAGAAGCGTTCACTGAAGATTCTTTTTCATGACCGCTGAAATTCCTGAACAATTCGCTTTCTTTTATTACGCCTCCGGCGCCGTCAATGATTCGGTTCGCCAGGGAAACGTATTCTTCAGCCTCGCTGCTGTTTTTGGCTGACCCGGCAAGCTGCTTAAGTATGAATTCTTCAATCTGTCTGACCCGTTCTCTGGTAATCCCGTAACTTTTACCGATAGAATCAAGAGTTTCTTTTTTGCCGTTTTTAAGCCCAAAACGGCGGGAAATAATGTCCTTATTGCGAGGAGACAAATTCTTCACCAGACTTGCGACTATTTTGTTTATTGAAACGGATAAGTTTTGGGCCATAGTTTGTTGTTATTTTATAATACTACAGAATAAAATTTAGGTCAACAAGAAGCGCTTACCGGCGGCCAGTCCGCCTGTTCCACCAAATCAAGAGCGGAGAAGCCACAAAGATTGACGAATAGGCACCCAGGAAAATTCCCATAATCAAGGCAAGGGCAAAAAACCTTATACTCTCGCCGCCGAACAGATAAATGGCTACCAAGGAAAGCAAAGTGGTAAAGGTCGTATTGAGAGAACGGGTGAGGGTTTGAAGTATGCTCTTGTGAACCACCGCTCCGAATCCCTCGCCTCTCTCGCCCACACCCTGTTTTATAATATTCTCTCTGACCCTGTCAAATACCACCACGGTATCGGAAACCGAATAGCCTAAAATCGTTAAAACCGCCGCCACGAATACGGCGCTTATTTCCACTCCGTAATACTGGCCGAGAAAAGCGAAAACCCCGACCGGAATAAGCATGTCGTGAAGCAGGGCAACCACCGCCGCCAGTCCCATCGCCCAGCCGGAGATTGTTCGCGAAAGTTTTCTGAACACAATCGCAATGTAAACAATAATCGCCGCAAGGACCAGAAAAATGGCGGATACGCTTTTGCGTTTAAGCTCGGAACCGATTACCGGACCGACCGAATCAAACTTCTGCTCTTCCAAACCGGCTGAAGGAAACGCGGCTGCAATTTTTTGAATGACTTCCTGGTGGGTTTGCTCTGATATTTCGCCTCCCTTGATAAGTAATCCGTTTTCTCCGGCCGGACTGAAAACCGCATCTTTAAACGCCGTCCAATCCGATATTGCTTTCCGCAAGTCTTCGATGTCCGGTCTTTCATTTCTAAAATTAAGCTCCATGACGCTGCCGCCCTTGAAATCCACACCGAGATTCAATCCGAAAACGACAACCGCCGAAACAGCCGCTATCGTCAGGGCCAGAGAAAAGAAAAACATAATTTTATAAATTGCTTTCATGTTGATATTTCTAAAATAGCCTTCTTATTTTTTCGAATCTCTGCCCGATGAACAAATTTAAAAAGTTTCTCGTTACCACCGTGGCAGTCAACAGGCTGGTAAGAACGCCTATGCCCAAAGTGAGAGCAAATCCTTTTACGATTGAGGTGGTGAACAAATACAAAACCAGGGCGCCGATGAAAGTCGTAATGTGGCTGTCGCGGATTGAGAGCCAAGCTCTGGAAAATCCTTCGTGGGTCGCCTGGTTAAGACTTTTCCCGGCCTTCAGCTCTTCCCGCATGCGGGCGAAAATCAGAACATTGGCGTCAACGGCCATGCCCAAAGACAAAATGAAACCGGCAATGCCGGCCAGAGTAAGCGTGACGGGTACCAATTTATAAATCGTCAAAACTATCAACACATAGACAATGAGGGCAATCACCGAAACAATTCCGGGCAGACGATAGAAAAAAATCATGAACGCGCCGACCAAAATCAAACCCCAAACGCCGGCCTTAAGGCTTTTGGTCAGAGAAGCGGCTCCGAGCGAAGCGCCGATAGTCTGCTGACTTATTAATTTTATCGGCACCGGCAGGGCGCCGGAATTCAGGCGAGTGGCAAGGAGTTTGGCTTCCGCCGGAGTAAACTTGCCAGAGATAATCGCCTTTCCGTTGGGAATTTCCGATTGGACAACCGGCGTTGAAATCGGAAGGCCGTCAAGATAGATGGCTATGATTTTATTCAGGTTTCTTTTGGTCAGTTCCGCGAACAGCTTAGCCCCTTCTTCATTCAAATCAAGACTGACTTCCGGCGCGTAAGTCTGGGGGTCAAAAACAAGCTGGGCTTTGGCCAAATGGCGGCCGTTTAAACCGGTGTTTTGAAAAGGTTCCTCGTTCAGCCGTTCTCCTTTCTGTTGGGCCTCCAGAATCGCCCGGGTATCGGGCTTTTCTTCTTTGAATTCCAGGAACGGCGTCTCGCCGATAAGCCGGATTGCCTGATTGACGTTTTTTATGCCGGCCAATTCGACCGCCAAGCGGTCGTCTCCCTGGATTTGGACAACCGGTTCGGCCACGCCGAAAAAATTCACCCTTCGTTCTATCACATCCCGTATCCCCTGCATGGCTTCTGATTTTTGCTCGATGGCCGAAAGGTCGGCCTGGTACAAAAGATGCGTTCCGCCAAGCAAATCGAGACCGAAACGGAACGGCATATTCCAAAAATGGGGCAAACCGAGGGACGTTTTGCCATTAACGAAATCGGCCCCCTTGTTTACGGCCTGGGGAAAAACAAAACCGAAAAGAAAAAGAGATATGATTATTATTCCGATTAGCAACCGGGAATTTATCATTGTCGAGATGATAACACGCCTGAAAATATGTTCAAGGGGCCGAACCTTGGGCGATTTTTATTTTTTTAAAATATTATTCTTCCAATTTTTCTCTGGATTTTTTGGGCGCCTGCGTTTCCAGCCATTCTTTAATACGCAGAGTCGCCCTGACGTCGTCTTCGTTGTATTTGAGAATTTTTTTCAAAACGGCGTTATTGTGTTTGTCCAACCAATCATTATACCAAACTACCGACTCGGCGCCGCCGGCTTCCGGGTCGTTCCATTGATAGCCCAAATATTTGGCCGCGTCTTTGAGGCTGTAAAAATACAGGGGCAAAACCGCCGATTCAACCAGTTTCAAGTGGATATCAATCGTATTCTCCCTAAACTTGGCGACCAAGCTTTCCGGAGCGCCATAGCGAGATGCCAAGCGGTCAAAAACCCGCCTCTCGTAAAACGCGTAATGATAGATAACGAAGTCGTCGAGTTCGGCGAGAAAATCCAGAAACTTTTTCCACATTTCCGGTTCCTCCTCTTTGTTGTGGGCTAGAAAATAATGATACTCACCGTTTCCCTTGCCACCGGATTTGACCAAAATACCAAGCAGATAATCTATGTCTCTGGTCGGGTCGCTCTCAATGTCAAAATATATTTCATTCTTAACGGACGGAAATTCGCCCTTTTTTAATATAAGCGGTTCCCGCGAAACAAGCACTTTGGCCTGATTGTTTAATCGCACGATTTTGTCGAACGGCCAATCTTCGAGTTTTATCCTTAAATCATTGACATCGGCCTCAGCCAAATTAAAAATAGTTTTTATGCCGATATCGTAAAGGTGGCGTTGGTCCGCCTGGCTCAAGCGGTAAACCAGCGACACGTCGCTGCAGCCTTCCGTTTCGGAAACGCAAAGAGAATACCAGGGAGTACGCCGACAGCCGCTCTTCAAAAACGGCAGTGGTTTTTCGCCTTCCAGAATTTTTTCAATCTGGGCAAGAGACAGATGGAATTGCTCCACATAATCGTCAATTAAAAAGGCCCGCTCGTTGCCTTCGGGGTCTATGATATAAGCGTGGCTCGGGCGCACGCCTTGTATCCGTTCCAGTATCAGGCTGTAAAAAACAAGCTGGAAACGAAATTCATCCCGCAATTCAAGCGACTGCTGAACGTCATAAACGACATAATGCCAAGCGCCCAAATCCGACTTGCCCGGTCTGGCTTCCAATAAATCCGGCATCCCCACCCAGTCCTCATTCATCAAAACGCCGTGATAGATATTCTTGCCCTGTTTCATCAGCTCAAGCGTTGCCAAAAAACCTTCCTCTATGTCGCGCATCAGCTCCGGCCTTACCTGTTCAAATTGTTTGCGCTGGCTTAGAATTTTTTCAGCTTCGGACACTTTGCCTTTGTAAATAATATCCAAAAGGGGCGGGGTGTGTTTTTTTTGTTTGGCGTCGCCGTAAATGTCATACCAAATCCAGTGCGGACACTGGAAAAATTTATAAAAATGCTCGGCGGTGATTTTGGGTTTTTGATTCATGCAAGTAATAATAACAGGTGTATTAAATTAAAAAAGGAGTGTGTGCGGCCTTATGCCGTGTGTGGCCTTATGCAGAGTAAAGATTCTGCTGCTGTTGGCCATTTTGTCCACAATGTCCTATTATTTCTCTTTCGTACGAAAGAGAAATAATAGGACATTGTGTTACGCTATAAACCAAATTTTTTAAGAAATCCCGATTCGCAGAAACCAATCGATTCGGCAACAATCCTGTCAACATAATCAGTTATACCAAGCTTTTCACATATGTCCCCCAATTCCTTATCGCATGGATAAGGAAAAACAAAAACGCTCTTTTGCAACGCGCTGAAGCCTAAGCTCAATAATTTTGTCCGAAATTTTATTCTTTGTTTGTGTAATTCTTGGGGAATGTCAAAAATCACAACTCGCCACTTGCCGTCCCATTTTCCGTTGTTTTTGTTTTTAAAATATCGCGCATGCGATTCTTGAAACCACTTTTGCCCGTTTTTTGTAAAAATAAACTCATCGCCGTTTTTTCTTCTTATAATGCCGCGCCGTTCCAGATTTTTAAAACCGGAGTATCGTTTACCATGGTCAAGCAAGTTCGTATTAAAATCGCTATACCTGAATCCCTTATAAGAAATCCTGCTCAAAGAACGACTCAACTCCCCAAGCGCACTTACCAATTCTTCTAAAAATTGAATAATAAATTTTTCTTTCATGAATTTTTAAACATTTATTGTTTCCGCAAGCATTGTTTGAATGTCAGAATATTTGAACAGTCGCTTCCGCTTTTTCTATTATTTACCGTTCGTACGAACGGTAAATAATAGAAAAAGAGTTGAATGGAACAAACGGGGAAAATTAAATGTTTAAATCTGGCGTAATTTTGTGCTGGGAAGCCATTTCAACCGGGTAGTGAAAGTTCGAGTTTTTAAATATTGCTATCCCAAGGGATCGCCCCTCCAACTTCTACTACCCGGTCAACATAATGACAGTGGTCACAATGGTCGGAATTTACCGGCGCAGTTTCCTGGCGCGCGGTTTCTATCGCTCTTTCAAATGTATCGCCGACCCAATCAGGTTTAACGTCAACACGCCTTAATTCTTCCCTGAACGGCAAAACATTGGTAAACCCGCCGCCGTCTTTCTGGACGACATAAAAAACAAAATACGCGTGGGGCTGGGTTTGATAGCCGTTTCTCTGCAACAACCAGGAATAAATCTCCATCTGTTTTTGGTAATCGTCGTAAATTGTTATCTCTTTTGAACCGGATGATTTATAATCAACTACCGCCAAAGAGCCGTCGGAAAATTCAAGCACATCATCAACGGCGCCGTACAATATTGCGTTCAGGTTTTCATCAAAATATGAAACGCCCCGAAAATTATTTCTCCAATCCGCCAGTTTGTCTCCGGAAAATAATTTTGCGTCCAGTTCTTCTTTCGCAAAAACAGGCGGCAGCTTGCCGTCCACCCGATATTTGTCAAATTCCTGTTTCACCAAATAATCCACCGCCGCCGATAAAGTATACGGATATCCCGGCGGGCGTTTTATCTTGTGATGGACATCCAGCCAAAAACACCTCGGGCAATCAAGAAATAATTTTAGTCCACTTCTGGATATTTTTATCGTGTTTTGGATTTTTGCTGTCATGTTCAATTAATCTTAACCTAACAAAATAAAAATTAAAAGCATTCCGCCCCCCTGCCCCTTGTTCAACAGACGCAAGCGGATGCAATCTTTTCGCTTTTCTCGCCCGTCCCAAAAGAAAAATATTCCACGGCGCCGTTGATGATATTGCTTAAAAAACAATAGTTTGTTACCATTACCGCAAGCAAGGTCCTATGAAGTTCTTTATAAGAGGAGGGGTTCGTGGCCAAACAGTTAAATCGTAAAAATAATTGTGCAAGAGAAAGCCTTGTCGGCCGGCAGATTGTATTTCACTGGTTTGAACCGGACGATTCCATTGACTTGAATGTACCTGAAGACATGGTAGCAATAAAAGGACTTGCGCGCGACGGAGGTTGCTATCTAAAGTTTTCCGTCAAAGAATCGCACACTGGCGGCCGGAAAGAAAGATTTTCATTTTATCTTTATCCGAGACAGATTGAACAAATTACTTTAGCAATCTGGAGAGCATATTTTAAAACGCAGCCGCAATATTCGTACAATCACTTCCAGGAGGTTCTTCGCAAATTGAAGCTTTTTCTCAAGGGAAAAAGATTGAAGTGCTCAAAGTGCGCACAAACTCTCCAACGCTCCGCCCCATAATTGGTCGGGGCTTTTTCATTTTTCACTTCCCGTGACATCTTTTATATTTCTTCCCCGACCCACAGGGACAAAGTTCATTTCTGCCGATTTTAGATTCAGTTTCTACCGGTTGCTGGTCTAAGTTTAATCTGGATTCTTGTTCAATCATGTTTTCTTCGCCGGAAATTATATTTGGACGGCCTTCTTCTGTTTTTACCTGTTTGGGCTTATTAAAAAATCCGACTTTGAATATCAAAT
>C687J35174_10005998_pt1 | contig 15912 bp, 15 predicted proteins | sample RifCSPhighO2_01_FD_35174 | JGI IMG/M metagenome (IMG submission 35174) | reverse complement strand
CCTTTAAGCGTCATTTTCTGGGGCGCCTTATTTGGCCTGCTCGAATGGACATTAATGTTGTACTTGGCTCTCTTTATTGTTGACTTCTTCAGAAGGCTGCGCTCGCAGATAAAGAGTTTGCTGAGTGTGGATAGGGTGTTGTATAAGTGAATGCAAAAAAGAAAATCGACCAAACATCATCCGCTCGAGAGAAAACGGAGATACTAAATCACTTCGTGACTCTGCCTAACTTATGCTAAACGGCTACGCTCCGCTTCGTCCAAATTTTTCAGATTTAACTAACGGTGGGGGGACTTAAGAGAAGATGAGATTAAAACGATAACTTTTAAATACGCCCGAATATAACTGTTTAAAATATGTCTAATTCAAGAAAAGCCATTGTTAGGAATCTCCCCATAACATTAATAGAACCGAATCCTGATAATCCTAGAATTATTTTTGACCAGGAAAAGATGGATGATCTTATCGTTTCTATAAAAGATAGAGATATTTTGGTTCCTCTAAGTGTTTTTCAAAGCGCTAAAAAATTTAGAATAATAGATGGTGAAAGACGGTATAGGGCATCTTTACAACTTGGTCTGAAAGAACTTCCAGTGATAATTAACAGCAGACCAAAAGATGCTGAATATGTAAAGGATATGTTCCATATTCACCACATGCGCGAACCATGGGAGTTAGTTCCAACAGCTATAGAACTTGAAAAAGTATCAAAACTACTTGCAGAAGAAAATAAAGGGAAAAAACCTAGTGAAAAAGAGCTTAGCAAAACAACCGGGCTTACTGTTTCAGAAGTCAGGAGGTGTCGTACCGTATTATCATTCCCAACAGAGATTCAAGACATTATGTTAAAAGAAGAGGCAAAAACAAAGAGAGAGAAAAGTGAAATTGGGAAAGACAAAATTTTGACTGAAGACTTTTTCATAGAAATTGCTAAGAATATTGTCAAACCTTTGGAAGATAATAATGATGCAGCGTTTAGACAAGCTGGTGGAAAGAAAAAGATTTATTTTTCTCTTGTTGAAAAAAGAAGAAAAGGTCTTATCAAAAACATTGTTTCATTAAGACCAATACCTAAATATATTAGGGATCACCCCGTTAAAGCTGGAAAAGAAATTAAAAAATTCATTCAAGATCAACAATACAGCTCTGATGATTTGGTGAATAATGTTAATCTTGATTTTGATCTGTATAAGTTTCAGAGGAATGTTAATGTTTTTATTGGCGCTATTGAAAACATCCCTGATAGCTTAAAAGAGGAACAAAAAGTAGAGATACTTAAAATATTAAGACAGACAGAGAAAGAAATTAAGGGAAAAATTAAACGATTGGGATAGAAAAATGGCATTTTTGAGAGATAATGAAGAAATTAGAATAAAAAAAAGCCTCGTCTCGTTTCTAAAAAAAAAATTCCATGGGAAAGTAACTTGTAATAAAGAAGTGTTCCCAAATTTTGCACCAGACTATCATGTCAAACAGGGAAATAATAAGCAAAGAATTGTTATCTTTAGAAATCCCCCCACAATTCCAGAGATCTACTTAAACGAAATTAAATTGGCTATTACTAATGGAATTGGTGTATATATTGCTGTCTACAATCACGAGTATCAAAAACTATTAAAAGATTTTCTTTCAAAGTGCGAGACATTAAGTATCGGTGTTCTTCAATATGGCACAGGTCAATCAAAATTTTCTAGGATATTACCTTCCATCACTGATTATCCCCCTCCAGACAAAATAGAAGAAGGTTTAATCAAAGTGTTTATAAGTTCGAAATTATGGATATCTGAAAGAGAAGCTGCTAGACAGAAAATTATTCGTTTAAGACACCAACAAATATGTGTAGAAAGATTAACTACACCCGAAAAAATTGAAGAGGAGTGCATAAAATGGGTTGAAGAAAGCCAATATTGTATTGGAATAATCACCCCCGCCTACAGTAAATTAGTTGACAAAGAAATAAGACATGCGATTAAAACAAAGCCAAAAAGAACTTTAGTTTATATTAGGGCTGATTGTTTTGTAGATCCAGAGCCGAAATTATCACAGTTAATTAAATATATTAAGCAAGAAGCAACCTTTGAAAAATTTGATACCTATAAAAAAGTTGGTGATTTAATTAAAAAACAACTACCTGAAACGATTGGTAAAAACTCCAAATGATTATCAAAATGACAGATAAAATTAAAATTCCCACATTTCTTAAGTGGGCTGGTGGAAAAAGAAGAATATTAAAAGATTTAGATCGGTTATTTCCTGAAAAGATAGATAGGTATTTCGAACCATTTCTGGGAGCTGGATCTGTTTTCTTTTTTGTAAAAAAGAAATACAATCCTAAATTTTGTGCAATTTCTGATATTAATAAAGATTTGGTAGATACATATATTTCTGTCAGGGATAAACCGAGAGGACTAATTAAAAATTTGAAATTCTTTGATAAAAATAATTCAGAGGAATTTTATTATACAATTAGAGAAAAATTTAATGAGAAAAAAATTAATGGAATTAAAAGAAGCGCAGCGTTTATTTATCTTAATAAGACTTGTTACAATGGTCTTTATAGGGTCAACTCGAAAAATGAGTTTAATGTTCCTTATGGGAGATATAAACATCCAGAAATATTCAACACAGAAAATATACTTGAAGCTAGCGGCTTACTCCAAGGAGTGCAGATAACAACGCAAGACTATAGAAATATAACCCACCAAGTTAAATCAGGAGATTTCATTTACCTTGACCCTTGCTACGACCCACTTAAAAAAACAAGTTTTGCGAATTATACCCCTAAAAAGTTCTGTGAAGCTGATCGTATTAATTTAGCATCTTTTATTAAATATTTAAAGAATAGTGATGTAAATCTGGTTCTAAGCAACAATGATTTATCAGAAATTAGACGTATCTACTCAGAATTTAAAATCGCTGAGATTCAAGTCTCTAGAGCTATAAACTCTAATTCTAAAGAGAGAGGCAAAATAATGGAATTAGTAATCCGTAATTGACGACAACTTACTTTAAATTCTTCTCAAGAAGCTTTCTTATTTCTTCTCTTGCTCTTCTTACTTCTTTTCTATCATTAATCATATACTTATCAGAATCCAGAGGCATATCCATCAAAACAATCATAACTGGAACTGATGGAAAATTCTTACTTAACCTCTCAAGATCATAAACAAGCTGTTCCCCATAAGAAACACCTGAAGACATTTGGCTTTGCAAGAAATGGCACGGTACAATTTCCACGCCAACCTTAATTTTTCCTTGATTATAGAAATATTGAAACTTTGCTAAATCATAGAACATGAAAGCATACTTCCCGAATTGAACTTCAACAAGAATGTTATCTTTAAAGAAATCACACTGTTTGTAAGCACCCTTGACAATGTGCGGATAATTAGGAATCTTGATATCGTAAAAATCTTTTAATTCTGACCACCCTATTTTGTTAAATCTTTCTTTAAACAATCCATTTAATTCTGGAGGAGAATAAAGTTGTTCTCCTGGCATTGTTTTCTCTTTGCTCACTTTATTCTTACCAGGGTTGTCTATGCTTTTGATAACATTCATAATCTCTTTGTATAGTTTAGGATAACGAACCAGTAGAATTTCCTCTCCGCCCAAATGTGAATAAGTATAGACGACATCCATGTTAATGCTCCAAGAAGATAGACAGCTTCTCGTTTTTATTTTCGACAATGAAAACAGGTTTACCATTAGGAACATGAGGGTCATAAATTGGCGTTCCTAGTTCCCTTGTTTTTAGCAAACCTTTCTCTTCAAGTTTTAATCTTTCTTTAGCTACTTCTAAATACTTTTTCTCAATGTCTGCTCCTGCAACTCTTCTTTTATATCTTAGAGCAGCCACGGCAGTTGTCCCAACTCCCATAAATGGATCGTAAACCAAGTCTCCTTCTTTGGTCAGTGCTAATATCAACCTTTCTACTAATTCTACAGGGAACTGACATGGATGGATTGTTTTCTCAACATGATTTGATTTCACATTTGGGATATCCCATACGTCAGATGGATTTTTACCTAACGGGTTTCCTGAGAGTAAGCCTTTATTTGGTCCTTTAAAATGTTTTTTATTAGGATATTTTTGAGGAACTCTTACGGGGTCTAAGTTAAAGTAATAATCATCACTTTTTGTAAACCAGAGAATTGTTTCGTGCCGTCCTGAAAATCTCTTTGAACAGTGTAACCCATGACCAAAAGACCAGATAATTCTATTTCTTAGCTTTAAACCTAATTTCTTAAAAATTGGATAAAACAACATATCCAACGGATATACCTCTCCATCTTCCACATAATTACCCACTTGCCAACAAATACTTCCTTTAGGTGAAAGGACTCTCACACATTCTTTAATTATTTCTTCTTGCTGTTTGAGATACTCATCAAGATTAGTTACTTTCTCATATTCTTTTCCCACATTGTAGGGTGGAGAAGTTACTATAAGCTGGACTTGATTTTTTGGAATTTGAGCTAATAAGCTTCTTGTATCTCCAGCATGGAGAATCACGTCCGCCTCTTTAGAATAATTTCCTACCAACCTCATTTTAATAGGGTTAAGCTAGGCTCCTTTAAAAGCTTTACCCGCACTTGTCCAGTGGCTAGTAGCTTTTCTCTACTAAACAATTATTACGCTCTTAAGTCCCCCACGAACTCTACTCTCGCCTGCTTCGGTCAGGTCACCTAACAGCGATCGCATACGTTAATCACGCCAGAATTCCCCAATCAATATGTTTTATTTTCCTAGCTTTATGAGTTTCTTAACAAAAACAACATCCTCCTCTTTAATCTCTCCAAATAGATACAATAGCAAGAAATACAGCCCAGCGAGAACAGCATAATTCACCAGTAGCAGGATTCCGGAATAATGCCACAACCAGGCAAAGATAAAGGTAATTCCAGAGCAAAGCGATATCACGATGAAAGAACGCAGGCTCATCAGCGTATTAAAGAGCTTATACACATATATCCCTGCAACGGCCAGAGCTATGAAAGAGGTTATCAGGAAAGCGATAGCTGCGCCGATGAGGCCAAGGGAAGGAATAAGCAGGATGCTCAGGCCCAACAATACAATCATAAACAAGATACCGGAAATCATTTCAAATTTTGGCTTCCCGACACCCGTAATGACAGAGGCTAATGCACTAAATATTGCCAGAAGAACAGAGCTTACCAGAAGAAGGCTCAGCACCGAAGCTCCGGAAGCATATGTTTCCGAGTAGAGGAACGTAAGTAACTCTTGTGACGTTGCTGCTAACAGCGCAGTGAGCGGCAACAACAATAACAGCACGTAGCGAAGAGACTGGGAGATGTATTTGCGTACTAATGTAATGTTCCCTGAAGCAGAGGCCATGGAAATAGATGAAAGTAAAGTGAAAGACACTGGAACAAAAATCATAAACGGTACATTGGACAGCGTTGATGCAGCTGTATACACGCCCACGGCAGCATTATCATTGAGAAAATATTTAATGAAAATAATGCTGACATTCCGTAATAACGTATAAGCAAGGGCAGCAATAGTCAGCGGCAGGGCAAAGAAAAGTATCTTTCGTGCGCTGGAAACATTTCCCTCTGCATGCAGCTTTATTAGCCGTTTTGACGTTATTGACGACTTTATTTTCTTGGTATACCGAAGGCAGATAAAAAATGTTATAATCAAAGAAAGTAAAAATCCTGCCAAGACCCCCAAGAGTTTAAACCCTAAGACCAAAAATAAAAAGACAAAGCCTAGCCGCAGTATTGGAAGCGCTGTCTTGATGATCGCTTGTTCTTTGTACATCCGCAAGCCGTTCAAAAACCCGCTGGAATAGAGCGAAACCATGGACAGCGGAATAGAAATAATTCCCATCAGCATGATGTAATACGTTAAAGAAGGATCATGCAATAGTACAGCAAAGCCTTTAGCAAAAACAATATAGATCAAGGCAAAACAGAGCGTTAAATACCATTGTACTTTCAATGAAGACGCATAGAGCCTTGAAATATCACCTTTTGATCCAGAAATAAGCTTAGAAACTGCCTTGGGCAATCCATTGCCAAAGAAAGCCCGGTTAATCAGATACAAAGACATCAGAACCCCAAAAATCCCATATGCTTCAACGCCAAGATACCTTGCCAGAGCAATATGGATAATATAATTGACCAGAAGCAGCGGAACTTCAGAGGCCATCAGATAGACCGTTCCAGCTCCCATCGACTGTTTCATAATAGAATTTCAAAGCAGAGGATATTTAAGCTTGCTGGAAAAAGAATCTTTTCTCGCCTTACTGGACACTGATGGGTATGATGTCCTCTGTCGCCGGATTTTCTGCTGGACTCCCACTTGATTTTGTAGAAACAGGCTCTTTATGATTATTCCCGGCATTATGACGCACTCCCCGCATCTTCCCGATCTTGATCATATCAGCACCGCTGTTCTTTCCCTTAGAAGATGGTGCAAGAACATTGATGATCTCAGATTTGCCAAATAAAGACTTCACATAATGCTTAGCGATAAACGGAGGGTTGTACAGTATATTGAACCGCTGGAAACATTCATGGGTGCAATAGCATTTGGAATCCTTGATAAACGTGCAGGTCTCCTTGGCTTTTGCAGACGACCATAACTTCCTGAAATCATAGCCAAAATCCTTGATGTTGCCGATCGGCTTGTTGTTAAGAAGCTCGCAGGGGTAGATATCACCTTTTTCATACATCACCGCCATTAAGCTTCCTGCCTTGCAGGGAAGAATGAATTTCTTGTCTTCCACAGTCTTGATGATCATCCCCGTCCGTAGCTTGTTCATATAATCCCTTATACTGGACTTCATCCCCCTTTTTCTGGACGTAGACTGCAGCTGAAAAAATTTCCTGTAATTATCAAGATCAACGCCGAAAAGGTCCATCACTTTTGCCTCTCCACGGATGATATTCATGCCAAAAGCATCAGGCTGTAATTTTTGTGAAACATAACTATGAAATTCCTCCAGCGTATCCTGATTCAATGAAGTTAAGGTTGAAACCACGGACAGCTGCAGACGCGGATATTTTTTCTGCAATTCCTTAAGCATGATAAACGTCTTCACAGCAGTCTTGAAACAATCTTTAAGCTGCCGTATCTGGTCGTGTATCTTCTCAATTCCATCCAGGGAGAGGACAATATTCAGATCCAGGCCCGGACAATTTTCAAGAATATCGGTGCAATCCTTTTCCATCTTGTCCGTAAACGTCCCATTGGTGGGAACGGTAACTTCCTTAACTGGGGTGTTGCGGTAATAGGTCTTGATGACCTCCGCAAAGTCTGGACGGATAAACGGCTCCCCGCCGCTGATGTTAAGAATCACCAGATCAGGCAGATTTCTGCTCAGCTTATCAATCTCATCCAAAGACAATTCTCCCTGGGTATTTAATTTGCTCCAGAAGAAACAATGCCCGCATTTGGCATTGCATTTAGAAGTGACAAAATGGATCAATTGGAGAGGCGTTTTTGGCTCTCTGACCACAAAATACTTCAATAATTTCAGGTACGACCGCCTCATGTTTATACCTAAATGATACCCGTTTAAAAACCTTATGAAGGGATATACTTAGTAAAAGCATCATTTTACAATATTTGCGCCACCGTGGCGCAAGACAAACCGGGGGAAGTCCCTTACGGGGTGGTTTGTAGGACACAAAGTGTCCGTCTTGCCGCCAACGTGGTGGCGTGCAGAAAAGAATGATAACATAATCAAAAAGGATGCAGCTTCATCTCCTTCCCGGACTTATCAAAAATCTTGATTACGGCAACTGGACAATTTCGTGCAGCTTCTTTATTTTCTTCCAGATCATCATCTTCTATTTCCCGCTCCCAGACATCGTCTTCACCCTCTTTCGGCCGGGAGCCGATAAGATCCGCCTTGCCGTCTTCCTGGTTCATCTTCCAGAACCTCTCGGCAAGAAGGGCACAAGAGCCAACACTGATGCAGTTTTTACGGTCATAGACGATTTTGATTTTTGTCATATTAATAATTGTAAGAACCACTGCTTTAAGTACTTTATGCTGTCGGCCTTTGCTTGCTTCTTTCTTCCTTCGCCAATTCCTTATCCAACCTATGCAGGGTCCTCAACTGGGTATACATCCGGCGCACAAACTCCAGAACATACAGGACTGTATACAGGATCAGAGTTTCTCTAGGAAAGTTAAGAATGATCCCAATAAACAATAGATTAAAAGGATTGCTTCGCCGTGTCAGCAAATAAACAAAAGCAAATCTCTTTTTCTTGTTGCGCATGGACAAATTATTCCGCAGGGAAAGAATTTTTTCCCGGAATTCCGGCTTATAATCTTCAGGATTTATTACTGCCAGCTTACTGTACAGCAAAGCCAAGGCTGATATGACGCCCAAGGCTACATAGAGAATGTTATTGTATTTGAGAGCTACGCCGATGGAAAGACAAATGAAAAATATCGGGCTGCCAAAACAGACGCCCAGCCATTCCAGGAAAATACCCTTGTAACTAGATTTCTTCTTGATCCTGGCAACCTGCCCGTCAATAGCATCTAGGAAGCCGGCAATCGTGTAGAGGACAATGCCAAGAACATTAAGCCAGTATGTACCTAGCACCATCAGCAGCGCAGCAAGAAACTGTAAAAAGAGCCAAAAGACCGTTATCTGATTGGGCGTGATACTCGTTTTCAACAAATACTGCGTAAAATATAATAAGATATAATGAAGTTTCTGAACATAAGGATCATAATAATCCTTGCTGCACTTCTCCCTCAGCTCCTGCATCGCTTTGCTTACCATAGTGCCTCATCAAAATTGTTTATAAATTTCCCGCGCTCTTTCTAAATCTTGCGGAAAATCAATCTCTATTCTTGGCAGACCGTTAGTGTACACCGGCCTGACCTCAAAATTCCGGTTCTGCAGGAACATGACAATATCAGCGATATACTTCTTCGTTCCACCATCTTGGATAAATTTTTCTGTTTCTTCAAAGAATGCCATTGACGCTTCTTTTGGAACTCTCACCATAGCTGTAAATTCACCGGAAGCCTGATGAAGTGGAATTTCCTTAGACATGGCCACGATTTTGTCATTCTTGATGATCGCCTTGAAGTCTTCTTCATCACAGGCTTTCAGTTCTACTGATGCCAGCACCTGGCCTGGCTCTTCTAAAAACGATCCCATGATCTTAGGGTGCATCAGCGAATCCCCGGTCATGACGATAAAGTCAGAACCTACTAAATGATCTTTCCCTAACACAACAGAAGAAAGCAGGCTTGTTGACGAATACTGGCGGTTATGTAAAAAAGTCACTTCGCCTTCAAACTCTTTTTCAATCAGTCCTGCACAATGACCGACCACAATGTAAATGTCAGAGATGCCTAATTTTTTAAGCATATCAACCGTGTGCCGGAGCAAGGGCTTCCCGCCAATTTCAAGCAGGCACTTGTTGGTATTCTGGGTCAAGTTCCCTAACCGTGTGCCTAAACCTGCGGCAGTAATCAGCGCTTTCACCTACCCAGCGCTTTAAACTGCTCTTATAAAATTTATGGTCTTTGAGAACACACCTCTCCATGCGGATGCTCTATAACCCAAGTACACAACTCTTATATACAGATGTTTCAACCAAAAAGAGCATGACTATCAACATCGGCTTAAAGGGGTTTGGCAGGATCGGACATCTCTTTACGCGATTGACGGAAGAAGATTCCTCCTTAGACATGAGAGTTGTAGCTATCGCCGAAAGAAACAATGATCACAAGCTGAATAATGAAACTATCGCCAGGCAGCATCTGGCAAATCTTCTTTCAGACAGTGCCTATGGCCAGTTCGGTGGAACAGTCTCAGTGCCGAAAGAGATTGATGGGGACACCTATAAATTCGACCTCAATGGAAGAGAAGTTGTACTGTTTTTTAACCGTGGTGCTGCTTACCAAATCGACTGGAGCAGATATGATGTTGATGTTCTTATCGATGCATCGTTAACAGCTGACAAGCCGCAGACAGAGAAGCAGATCGAAGAATTACGACGATGCCTGACAGGAACCGTCAAGAGAGCAGTCGTAGCTTGCCCGCACAAATATGTGGATAAAACACTTATCGTCGGCGTAAATGAAGATCAATATGATCCAGCTAAACATCAAGTAGTATCGGCAAGCTCTTGCACTGGAAATGCCGCAGCACCAGTGGTTGATCTGATAGACCAAAATTATGGGATTACATATGCTGATATTGAAACAATACATCCTATGCAAAATTTTGAATCTGCCGTTGACGGCGTCGGCTTAACTGCAGGAATGGCTCGCGGGAGTGTTGGAAATGTGAAAAGCGTCGATACGGCAGTAGTTGGATCAGTTGTTGCAGTATTGCCGCATCTTAAAAATATAAAATTCAACACCAAACCACTCTCTTTCAGGACTCCAACTGCCAGCGGTTGCTTCATGCGTTATGATTTGGGGATTAAAGAACCTGTGCAAGGAGGCGCGGAAGAAATAAACAGTTTATTGCAGGCGGCGGCAGAAGGGCCTTTGAAAGGAATAATTGGCTATCATGAGCCCTTGATGGGAGTAATGCCACCAAATGCCTTGGATGTCAAGGGAATGACATATGCAGTGCTGATCTCGCCCCAATCTACGACAGCATACCAGCCTTTTCCAGATAATAAAGGAAACATCATCCGTCTACTCGGTTTGCACGACACAGAACTAGGTTATTCAGCGTGCGTGGCCAGGACCATTAAAGAGATGGAAAAAAGAGGGCTATAAGATAACTTTGTACTCTCCCAAGCCTTCAATCTCTTTCTTCAGCTTCTTCAAATCCAGGCTTCCTTCGTGCTCAAGAACCGTTTTTCCGGTCTTGAAGTCAACTTTACAGAATTTCACGCCTGGAATTTCAGCACAGACTTCTTCAATCAGCATCTTGCAGGAATTGCAGTGCGTTCCTTTAACTGTAATTATCGTTTTCATGGCACTACCTCAAACGTTCCAGGGCCAGCCATGCCCATGGCACAGGTGAAGATCATTTTACCGGTCTGCTGAGGCGTAAAAGTAATGGTTTTAATGCTATCTTTAGGCAACCTCTCCGTTATCCCTAATTTAGGGACACTGATTATTCCAGCACAGCCCTGCGCATTTTTGCCATCAATGTTCCACTCGACCGGAACTCCTTTTTTCAAAGTAAATCTATCGGGAAAATAATCAAGGCCATCAACCTTTAAGGTAATAATCTGTTTTTCTCCAATTACGTTAATATCATTATTGTCATTAACGATGCCATTATCAACAGAAGGTAGAGCAACTCCCGCGCCTACTAAATTAAATCCAGGTGCCAAATTGAAAATCCCCAAAACGATAACTAATACCGCGGAAAAGGTCATGAAGTATTTCTTAACATTTCCCTTGGCAAAACTGGAGAATGCGCCTACCGAAACAAGTGAAGGCAATGTTCCCAGAGAGAAAGCCAGCATGGTTAATGCGCCAACGGCAAAACTCCCTGTTCCTAGCACATACAACTGCAGCGCCTGGGTAAATCCGCAAGGGAGGAAAAAAGTTGCTGCACCGAACAGAAAGGATGATATTTTGCTTACTTTTTGGTCGCTGGCATCATACATTTTATGAGCGATAAATTTTGGCATCTTGATTTGGAGTTTGTTGAGCCAAGGAAATATCTGCAATAATTGAAGCCCCATGATTATCATCAGCAAACTGGCAATAATGGTAATGATGCCGGTCACGCTTGAAGAAAGAGTTAACACTGAACCGAGAGCGCCGATAGCTCCTCCAAGCAAAGCATAGGAAGCAATTCTTCCGGCATTGAAATAAAGATGCGGCTTGAATCTCTGCCAACCATTTAGGCCTGGATTTGTTTCATGAAATTTGCTTGAGACTGCTAACAACAACCCTCCGGCAACCGCCAGGCAGGTGGAAGTGGCAGCAACTAAACCTATTACAAAAATAAATCCATAACTCATAGTATCAGTTAGCCCAAAATTCTTTGGTAAGAGATCAAATTGCGTTAAGAGGAAATACGCAGCAAATAATACTACCAATACTGCACCTATTTCTGAATAGCGTCCTTTGTCTTTGAGGATAAAAGAATTCTTAGGCGGATTTTCTATAGGATCGCCTGAAGCGTAAAGCGTATATCCCTTTTCTTTTACTGCATCTTGAAGCTGCTCTAATTGAACATTTTCAGAACATTCCACTTCTGCCTGTTCTTTTGCCCGGCTGACTTTTACTTTCTCCACTCCAGAAACGTGTTTCAGATTCCGTTCTATCAATACTTCGCAGCTGGAACAGGTCATTCCCTGAACTTTAAGGTTGAGTTTTTTCATGATTTTACTCCGATTGTCGTAACTGCAAATAAAAAGGTTCTTTGCTGTAACTGGACATTTAAACCTACCTTCTTAAAAAGCTTTCTCATTTTTCTCTTATTATTAATCTTCACACAGCCAGGCTCAAATTTTTCAAACAACCAATGGATTGGACGTAGGAAAAAATTAATATCAGCAATGATCACTTGTCCATTCTTTTTTGTAACTCTTTTCATCTCCTGAAGGGCTTTCTCTTGATGATCATAATGATGAAAGGCTTCTGTAGAAACGACATAATCAAACATTTCTGCTGGAAAGGGAAGCTTATGAACGTCACTCTGCTGTAACTTCACATCAGGAGGGAGTTTCCTTTTTGCAACTTGCAACATGCTAGGAGCAAGATCGATTCCATGGAGATTCCTAAACCCTCTTTTTGCTAGTTCAGCCAACAACTCGCCAGAACCGCAGCTTATATCCAGTATAGTGCTCTCTTTTCCTATTATGCTTTGAAGAGCAACTTTATGAAATCGCTTCATCCAAAATTGAAATAAAGTATTGTCATACCTCTCAGCACAGCTGTTGAAAAAGCGCTTGTTCTCTTCTGTTTTTTCTGATCTCATTTTATTCTCTTCAGTTTCAAAGATTTTCTTCGCAGTAGCAGTGAATTAGTTACCACGCTTACAGAACTCATAGCCATCGCCCCACCGGCAATGACTGGACTTAACAACCAGCCCGTAAATGGATATAACACTCCTGCAGCAATAGGGATGCCTAAAATATTGTAAATCAAAGCCCAGAACATGTTCTGTTTCACTTTTGCCATCGTCATTTTACTTAATTTGATGGCTCGCGGAACATCCAGCAGACTGTTTTTCATCAAGACTATGTTTCCAGTTTCCATGGCTACATCTGTTCCTGAACCCATGGCAATGCCTATATCTGCCTGGGCTAAAGCCGGGGCATCGTTAATCCCATCGCCGACCATGGCTACTTTCCCTTTCTTTTGAAGATCTTTCACATACTTCACTTTTTCTTCCGGCAATACTTCGGCAAAGAATTTTTCGATACCAACTCTCTTGGCAATCGCTTGTGCAGTTCTGGTATTATCCCCCGTAATCATGTATGGCACTAAACCCATATCCTTAAGGATAGCGACAGCTTCTGCCGAATCCTCTTTCAATTCATCAGCAACCGCAATCAATCCTACGACAGATTTTGCATCAGCAAGAACCATGACTGTTTTACCTTCATTTTCCAGAACTTCCATCTTAGAGATGTACGAAGAGAGCGAGATCTTTTTTTCTTTCATCAACTTAGTATTTCCGAGATAATACTCCTTCGAACCTATTTTTCCCCTAACTCCTTTTCCAACTACTGCTTGGAATCCAATCACCTTCTTAAAAGATATCTTTCTGTCTTTTCCTTTCTGTACGATCGCTTCCGCCAAGGGATGTTCAGAACTTTTTTCCAGACTGGCAGCAAGTTCTAAAACATTTTTTTCCGTGGCATTTTTACCAGCAATTATATCAGTGACGACCGGCTTCCCTTTAGTGATGGTTCCAGTTTTGTCAAAGACGATGTATTTCACTTTATGTGCAGCTTCCAGAATATCACCGCCTTTAATTAGAATCCCGTGAGTGGCTCCCTTTCCAGTCCCCACCATGATGGATGTAGGCGTCGCTAATCCTAAGGCGCAGGGACAGGCAATAACCAATACAGCAACGGCACTAATTAGAGCGAACTCTACTTCAGCCCCTAAAAGTAAAAACCAAACCAGAAAAGTTGTCAAGGCGATCCCGATTACAATAGGTACAAAGTAAGCAGAAACTTGGTCTGCAAAGCGTTGTATAGGCGCTTTCTTTCCCTGCGCATCTTCAATAAGTTTTACAATACGAGCAAGTGTAGTTTGTGCTCCTACTTTGGTAGCTTTAAATCTAAATGTTCCCTGCTTGTTGATAGTGGAACCAATAACTGCATCTCCTTTCTTTTTTTCTACAGGAATGCTTTCTCCAGTGACTAAACTTTCATCAACAGAAGAATACCCTTCGACAACAATTCCATCTACGGGAATCTTTTCACCTGGTTTGACGATAACAATATCACCTACAACTACCTGCTCGATAGGGATCTTCATTTCTTTCCCTTTGCGGATAACTGTAGCTGTCTTAGCGCCCATTTTTACTAATTTAGCAATAGCTTGGCTGGTCTTTCCTTTTGCTACTGCTTCCAAATATTTTCCCAATAAAACTAAAGTGATTAAAATTGCAGAGATCTCAAAGTACTGATGTTCTCCACCATTGAATAAGACTACATAAACCGAATAGAAATAAGCTGCGCTCGTGCCGATCGCGATTAAAGAATCCATGTTAGCAGATTTATTTTTCAGAGCTGCCCAGGTTCCTTGATAGAACGGCCAGCCGATGTAGAATTGCACAGGTGTGGAAAGAATCCAGAGAAAATATTCTCTATAAGGGAGATCCATAAAGGCCATGCTAATGAGTAAGGCAGGTAAGGCCAGTACTGCACTTAAGATAACTTTAAATCTCAATTTGCTAATTTCTTTCTTCCGCAACTGTTCTTCCCTGGCATAACTTTCTTCGCCGAGAACCTCTGCATTGTAACCTTTCTTCTGCACCGCCTGAAGAAGGTCTTCTTCTGTTGTTTTTTGGGGATTATAGGTAATCGTCCCTTTCTCCGTTGAATAATTGACCACGGCCGACTGGACACCCTCAACTTTTTGCAATGCTTTTGTCAGGATAGTGCTGCAGCTGGCGCAATGCATGCCGGAAATCTTTAGTGTTGATGTTTGCAGCTTTGATGTTCTTTTAGTTTCCATTTACATTCCCCCCTACATTAATTTTAGAGACAGCCGCTCCCATAAGAGCAGCTCCAATAACACTGGCTACAATAGCCATTACCGCTTGATCCATACTATAAACAAATTCTGGTTTAAAGAACATCCAAGCAAAACCGTACAAAATTCCTGACCATAAAATTCCAGCAACAGCCCCTCGGATCCATTCTTTTTTGGAATAAAGGAGATCCAGTGCAACCGCACCTGCGAGCATGGAAAATATAAACAGGAATGGCGGCGCATGTTCATGAGGAAGTATTTTCACTCCTTCCGCAATTTGTTCATTAAAGCCTATCGCTGAAACCATCAATGCAAAAGCAGATGTAAATGTCGCTGCTCCCTTGCTGGGAATCCAGCGCTGAGCAAGGAGTATCACACCAAACATCAGCGCAGCAACAAGGCCGGCGCCTGCAAATCCTAGTAGATGCCAGGCTCCTTCTGGTTCCAGAGGAGAAAGCACAAACAGAATGAGGTTATGAATGGATGCAAAAAGTATGCTTCCAAACAGAATTTGCATCTCTTTCGTATCTCGCCTAAGAATGGGAAGAAGGAAGATCATGCTGGCAATAAGAGAAAAGACGATAGCTAAATGAGGAGGGCTCCAGATTATTAATGGACTGGATAAATCTTCCACCCCGAAAAATCGATGCCAGATCTCATCAAGAGGGGCAGAGAGTGGAACTAAAAGTAAAACCAGAGCGAGAGTGCGCCATCGTGTTTCTTTTGATTGATGATAGCCATACCATCCAAGCAAAACGGCAGCAATTACT
>C687J35174_10005995_pt1 | contig 15915 bp, 13 predicted proteins | sample RifCSPhighO2_01_FD_35174 | JGI IMG/M metagenome (IMG submission 35174) | reverse complement strand
ACGCCACTTATAGCTATCAGCTCTCGTTCTTATTTTTCCCAGACGCTCCAGCTTCCCTTCCTTCATGTGCCTGACATCCAAGTAGAATGTTTCGCCGTTATCCGAAGTCTTAGCATCGTACCCGTCTTCGCGCATAAGTCTTGCCATGATCTCTGTTTTTCTCCTGAACTTAATGACATGCGTTTCTTCCAGTTTTGGCATAATGATTGTTTATATTCTAATGTTCAAATATGCATAAGCTAATTCTAAGATGCTTAAACAGTAACCTTTATAAACTACCGAATAGTGATAATAGATATGTCAAACGAAGCGGAGGCTCACCTGCAGGTTGCATACGATACAGCTGACAAGATGGAGCTTTTCGACAAGCCTGGCGTGCAGATTGTAAAGCTGAAGAGCGGCAAATACGTCACCGGCCTTGACAGGTGGCAGACCGGCGAGCTCGGAAAGGAGCTTCGCAAGAAGTCAGGAATGGCGGTAGGAGTCCTTCCAACAAAGAGGGCTTACAATGAGACATTCTCTAACGCGGAATATAAGGCTTTAACGACCAATTACTGGGTTCATAATGCTGAGGTCATAATTTCCGCAGGGTTTGTCATAGCGAACCCCGAGGTGGAGATCAAGGACGGGAAGCTGGCGTTTACCGGAGAAAAGATAACGACTAAGATAAAGGAAACAGCCATAGACACGCTCATCGGAGCGGGACTGTTTGAAAAGCCGAAGAAGAAGGTCTGGAAAGGTCCTATTTATTTTGAGAATGATGTAGCTTCGCTCTGGTCCTACTGGGCTCCGGGCGATGCGTCGTTCCGCGCGGATGCGGACAGACCCTCGGGCGGGTATTCCCGTGGGCTCTCCGCTTTTGTGGTTGGAGAGAAGGATGAAAAGAAAAGTGCTGCACAGAAATCTGCAGAGACAAGGCAGGTAGACGAGGCAGAGTATCAGGAGCTTCTTAGCTTCAAGGAAGACGCCCTGAAATACAGGGAAGCAAGAAAATTCTTTTCCTAGAAAGTCTTATAAAACCTAGGCTCTATAGTTTCTAGAGATAGTTATGCAGCTAGTCCTTCCTCTCCCTTCGGGGGGGGGCACTCCGACAATCTTACTTCTCCAGGCAAAAGCCTAGGCTATACGCCTGTCCATAGCGCTCCAATAGAGCCATTAAATACAGCTACGACAGTCAAGGCTGAAGTAGCAGTGGTAGCCGCCAAAAGCGGTTCTTTAATGTACAGGCTACAAAACCGTTCGCTCAGGTCCAACTGGAATCCGGACGATAGCAGCAGAAGTTGCCGTCAAGCGTCGTTCAACGCGAACTCCTATGGAGGCGTAAATGCGAACAGACCCTCGAACAGGAAATCCTTCTTAGTCATTAAGATGGGCCTGTTTTCCAATGGGCTCTCCAATAGCCTAGGCTGCCTAAAGGAGATATTTAATGGGTGAGCTTTACGACAGGCTCTGCTCCATGGAGAACCTGCTGCTGGCTTACAGGAAGGCAAGCAAAGGCAAGTCTAAGAAGTGGTATGTGATAAAGTTCAGGGAGAATCTGGAGCAAGAGCTCGCTAAAATTAAGTCAGAGCTAGAGAACTGTAATTACAAACCAAGACCACTCAAGAGATTCATCATAAGGGATCCTAAGACCCGTGTCATCCACGCTTCCGTCTTTAGAGATAGAGTTGTCCACCATGCCATTTGCAACATCTTAGAACCAATCTTCGACAAGACTTTCATTTATGATTCCGTAGCCAATCGCAAAGGCAAGGGCGCGCATGCGGCTTTGAAGCGTTTTGATGAATTCAAAAGAAAGGTTTCGAAGAATGGCAGATTAGTAAAAAGGGCCAAGTACAGCAATATGGTTATAGGCTACTTCCTCAAGGCAGACATCAGGCATTACTTCCCCAACGTTGACCACGATATACTGCTCAGCATACTGGGAAGAAAGGTAACAGACGAAAACGTTCTTATGCTTATAACGACTATCCTGAAAGAGAACGCTCCAGAGGGCAGGGGCATGCCGATTGGCAACATGACCAGCCAGTTCTTCGCCAACCTCTACCTCAACGAGCTCGACCAGTTCGTGAAGCATCAGCTGAGGGCCAAATATTACCTTCGGTATGTGGATGATTTCGTGATTCTTCACAGGGATAGACATGTTCTGGAGGGCTACAAGCAGCAGATAGCTGCTTTTCTGAATATCCTGAAGCTAGAGCTACATCCTGAGAAATCAATGATCGGTCCTCTCCATAAAGGCATAAAGCTGCTTGGCTACCGCATGTTCTATTATCATAGCCTGCTTAGAAAGAGCAGCACGGCGAAGATGAAGAGGAAGCTTAGCGGTCTAAAACGTTCCGACATTGACAAGGTCCTTATCGGTTGGAACGGTTATGCGATGTGGGCTAATACTTTTAAGTTGCGAAGAAATATTATTGAAAATGTTTTAGAAATAGTTCCTTGAATTTTCCAATCTGCTTAATTTTTATCCTGCTTCCAGAGGCAGCTTCGTGCCCGCCGCCCAGTGCCCCAAGCTCATGAGACACCTTCTTGAACGCTTCAGCGAGATTGTATTTTTTATTATGGGTCCTGCCATGAACTGAACACTCCCTACTGGTAAGCTTAGCGAAAATTATGTAAGCCTCCTCGTTGTTCTGGGAAGAGAGCTTCGTGCCAATAGCTCCTCCATATCTGCTGTTATCCTCGCTCAGAAGGGAGAAAACAACGTTGCCATAATTCTCTTTGTTTGTATAGAACTCTTCAAGCGCAGCAGCGAATCTGGTCTCAGCTTCCTTGAAGGCTTCTACAAACTTCTTGTTCTTCTCTATCTCCTTCAGGCTCTTCGCATTGTATAGAATGTTCATCGTGGTTCTGTGGCCATGTTTTGTTATTGCTGCTGCTACCATCTTTCCCATCAATCCCATTTCCGTGTCAAGCAGCTTGTTCTTGTCATCTATCTTGAAGAATTTGTCTAAAAGATCCCTGCAGTCATCGTAACCATAATCTGCGGTTGTTCCAATTGCTGAGAGCCAATTAAGTTCCTTAACCTCTGGAAACAGCTTCCAGATAAGATAAGAAGCAGGTTGGTATCTTTCCTTGTGCTCAAGCCTGGGATTGATGAATACAACATTCTTGTTGCTTCCGTCTTTGTGAACAACATGATGGTCTATAACAAGGACCTTCGCCTTAATTCCGGAAAGCGCATCCACATAGTATTCGGATGCCAGATCAAGTATAATCAGATAGTCGCAGTTCCTGAACCTCTCCACAGATTTGGCAACGTCCTTAACGGAGCTGAAAAATATTCTTGCCTTTATTCTGTTCTTTGCAAGCACCTTGCTCATCAGGGTTGCAGATACAAGGCCATCCACGCAGTCCTTGTGGGAGATTATTGTGACTACGGAAGCTGGATTTATTTCTTTTAGAAAATTGATGTGTCTCATTCAGAGCCCTTGAGAGCCAGTTGCAGGAGCTGCTTTATTGCTTCGCCTCCAGTTGAGCTCTCAACAGAGGCGTCAAGGAAGTCAGCCCAATACACAAGCAGGGCTTCCACTGTTCGGGGGTTTGCTCCCGCTGCGCCCTGCTCTCCCCCGTGCGAGGCAACAATGTGCACAACCTCTTCCGGAAAACCCCTTGCGTACAATTCGCATGCTCCGAAGTCCGCATGATCCAGGTTTGCCCCGGTAAATTGCCACTCGTTTCCTATCTTCTTGTACAAAAACACTTTTGCAATGTCATGCAGCAGAGCCCCGGCAATGAGATGGTCCTTGTTAATCTTCATTTTATACATGTTCTCAAAATGATCTGCCAGCGCCATCACTATCTTTGTTATGGAGACCGTATGCTCAAGCTCCCCTCCTGCATGATGGTGATGCGCACCTATGGGCCATGCAGGGATCTCCTCAAACTTTGCCGCCGGGTAGATGATCTCAGGATTGGATATCTCAGGTTCTTTCAGGAGCTTTATTGTCTTCTCCCTCAGTGATTTGTCTTTTATCTTTTCAGCCAGTTCTAGAGCGTCTTTAAGCTTAACCATAGTAATCAGTGAGATTCATAGCTTTTAAATGTGTATTCCAAATTCGTAGACTTTTTCCTCGAATTCAAATTCCCTTTTTGATCCCTTGACTGTTCCAAATACAACCTTTGTTCCTGTGGCTTCTTCTATATCATCCTTCCACATCTTGAAGATATTCTCAGTCAGATAGAGGGTTGCCTTGTCCTTTACCTTCAGTTTCATCTTCTTCCTCTCATCCTGCACAGCTCTTATCAGTTCTCGTACAAGCCACTCCTCCTTTAGCTCTTCTGTTATCTTCAGATCAAGAATTACCCTGCCCCCTTCAAACTCCTTTCCAGCCTCCATTGCTGTTTTCTGTGAGAAGATCACATCATCCTTGCTAAGGTTGAAGTTCTCCAGCTTGGCTTTGCCCTTCTTGCCCATCTCCGCCTTAAGTTTTGTTGCATCAGATGTTTCCAGCAGCCTTGCCAGGCGCTTTATCTTGTCTCCAAACTTCTTTCCAGCAACAGGCCAGTTTGGTTTTGCAATATAGCTTATCATCATGCTGCTTGTCTGCAGGGATTTGACATTCGCCATCTTCATTATAGCATCCTCCATCCTCTTTGCTGCTTCTGCAGCCTCATCGCTACCTATCACGTTTGCAGAGGAGAGGACATACTTCAGCTTGATCTTGTTCTCTTGTCGTAGGGCATTTACAGCTTCGACAACGCTCATCGCTATCTTCATGTCAGATTCTAAGGCTTTGTTTGCCTTGCCTCTCTTTGGCCAGCCTGCAAAATGAACACTCCCCTTATTCTTCAACAGGTCAATCCAGATGTAGTCTGATATGTATGGGGAGAGCGGCGCTGAAACCTGGCTGATTGTGCGGAATGCATGATTCAGTGCGCAGCCAACTCCGCCGTCATTCCTGTCCTTGACAAGCTTGATGTACCACCTAGAAAGGTCGTTCATCACGAAATTCTTCAATGATTCGAATGCCTTCTGATACTCATTTGTTTCTATCGCGCTTTCAACATCTTCCACAAGGCTGTTTGCTCTGGATACCAGCCACTCATCTTCCAACTGAAGCTTTGCCTTGCTGTTAAGCTTGACGAATTCCTTTGTGAAAAGCGTTGTGTTCCAAAGAATATTGAGATAAGGGATAACGCTTTCTTCAGCATTCCTGAAGCCTACCCTTTTGGTGTTGCCTGGAGCCGAAGTGCACATCAATAATCTCGTGGCATCCACTCCATATTTTTCGAAGAGCTCCCAGGGATTGATTATGTTGCCTTTTGACTTGGACATCTTCTCGCCCTTCTCATCAACAAGATGGCCGGCGCAGACAACGTTCTTGTAGGCGGGTTTGTTGAATAGAAGCGTGGATAGCGCATGAAGCGTATAGAACCATCCTCTGGTCTGGTCAATCGCTTCCGCTATGAAGTCATATGGGAATCTCTTCTCGAAGAGTTTTTGGTTCTCGAATGGATAATGGAACTGAGCGAACTGCGCTGCTCCAGAGTCATACCAGCAGTCTATGACGAATGGAACCCTCTGCATCACCCCCCCGCACCTGCACTTCAACTTTATTTCATCTACATAAGGCTTGTGAATATCATTTACCCTTTTCTTCGCTTTCTTCTCCAGCTCTGCAATGCTTCCAATGCATTCCTCCCTCTTGCAGTCTGCGCATCGCCATATGGGAAGAGGCGTTCCCCAGAACCTGTTCCTGCTGAGGGCCCAGTCCTTGCCTTCTGAGAGCCAGTTTCCGAACCTTCCCTCCCTGATATGTTCTGGAAACCAGTTTATTTTATTGTTGTTTGCAACCAGCTGCTTCCTGAATTTGCTTGTTGCAATGAACCACGATATCAATGCATAGTAGAGAAGAGGGCTCTTGCATCGCCAGCAGAACGGGTAGTCATGCTTGTATGTCTCGACTTTCAGGATTTTGCCCCGCTCTTTCAGATCCCTGATTATGTCCTTGTCAGCATCAAGAACGAACTTTCCCGCATAATCTTTCACGTCTTCCGAGAATGTCCCGTCCTTGTTTACAGGCTGGACGAAAGCCATCTTGTACTTCCTTGAAACCTCGTAGTCGACTTCACCGAAGGCGGGAGCGCTATGCACAATTCCTGTCCCGTCCGTGCTTGTCACCTCTTTGGAGAGCGTGACCTTCCAAGCGGGATCCTTGAGCTTCCCTACAAAATAATCCATCAAAGGTTCGTACTGTATGCCCTCAAGAGCCTTTCCCTTAACTTTCTTTACAGCATGCGCATTAGGAAAATAATGACCAACCCTGTTTTCTGCAAGAATGTATTCAGTATCTCCACTTTTGATGTAAACATAATCTATGTCAGGATGCACCATTAGTGCAACGTTGCTCGGCAAAGTCCAGGGAGTTGTAGTCCATGCGAGGAAATACTGATTCTTGCCTTTGATCTTGAACTTCACCGTTATTGATTCGACAGAAGCTTTTTCATAACCGAGAGCAACCTCATGCGAACTCAGAGCGGTTTCGCATCTCGGGCAGTAAGGAACAACCTTATGTGCTTCGTACAATAGTTTTTTCTTATATAACTCTTTCAGGGACCACCAGACGCTTTCCATATAGTTCTTGTCGAGTGTGCTGTAAGGGTTCTTCAGATCGAGCCAGAACGCTGATTTCTCAGTGAATTTGTTCCATGCGTCAATGAATGAGAAGACATCCCTTCTGCATTCTCCATTGAACTTGTCTATTCCATAGCTTAGTACGTCTTTCTTTGTCTTCAGTCCGAGCTTCTTTTCCACTTGAACCTCTACGGGGAGTCCATGGCAGTCCCAGCCGCCTTTCCTTGGAACAGTGAAGCCTTTCATGTACTTGTACCTGCAGACCAGATCCTTGAAGACTCGAACTTCTAAGTGATGTAATGCCGGTGGGGCATTTGCTGTAGGGGGGCCTTCCAGAAATGAGAATAAAGGCTTACCTTTCTCAAACTGCAGGCTCTTCTTTATTTTGCTTCTTTCCTTCTTCCAAAGAGCTTCAACGCTCTCCTCGATATGATGATGGTCGAACATAGGAACACATTGTATTAGATGCTTTTATATTTTCCTCAACTATAATAAAGTGAGTGGTTTCTTTGCTATGCGAACTTTGCGGATCAGAAGAGGCTGTAACAAAGATGAACGTAGAAGGCGCTCAGCTGCATCTCTGCTCCAAGTGCAGCGGCGTTAGGGAGATGCCTGTTGCAAAGGTTGTTCTGCAGACCCTGAAACCTATGAGAGAAGAACCTACTATAGTCATCAGGGAGGATTTTTCTAAGATAATCAGAGCTTCCAGGGAGAAAATGAACCTGACTCAGGAGCAGGTTGCAGTGAAGATCAGCGAGAAGTCCAACGTTGTAAAGAGGATTGAGGAGGGATGGGAGCCTCCTTTCAGCCTTCTGGAGAAACTTGAGAGATTCTTCAAGGTCAGCCTGAAAGAAGGGGTTGCAGATACTAAAATTAAAACTAAATCAGAGAAGAAATCTCTTACAATCGGAGATGTTTTGGAAGTTCGTTGAATGACTAGTTCCGAATAAACTTTATAAATCAATTGTCGCTAATGTCTCCATGCCTAATAAAGAACTAATTGCTTTAACGCAGGAACTTATCAAAGCATATAGCAGCAATCCGCCTGGAAGGGAGAAGGAGGTTGCTGATCTAATAAAGAAGAGGATGGAAAAGATCGGGCTTGATGTTAGAATGTTTGAAGTTGCTCACGGAAGGCCGAATCTGCTGATTTCTTGGAAAGGAAAAGGATCAAAGAAACTGGCAATAGAAGGTCATATGGACACTGTCCCTGCAGGGGACGGATGGACGCATCAGCCTTTCGGAGGGGAGGTTTCTGGAGGGAGAATCTATGGCAGGGGGGCAACAGACATGAAAGGGAATCTTGCCTCGATAATAATTGCCATTGAGAACCTGAAGAAAGCCAAGTGGACTCCCAAAGGAGAATTGATCTTCCTTGCCTGCTGCAATGAGGAGATGGGGGACAGGGAGGGCATTGGAATGACGCATATGGCAAAGCAGATCAAGCCTGATGTTCTGCTTCTGAGCGATACAACCGATTTTGACATTGAGGTTGCGGAGAAGGGCGTACTGTGGCTTGATGTGAAATCCAAGGGAAAAGAGGCGCACGGCTCGATGCCATGGGAAGGGGTGAATGCCATAAAGAACCTGGGAAAATTCCTCATCGCTTTGGACAGGATGCAGTTCCCTGCCAATCACAAGATCCTGGGAAAATCAACGATCTCAATCAATACTATCTCCGGGGGGTTCAAGACAAACGTTGTTCCCGGATCTGCAACCGCTTCTGTGGATATAAGGTTGGTTCCTGGGGACAAAAAAGAGGTTGTAATGAAGATTATTAGTGATCTCATAAAGAAGCTGAAGTCTGAAGACAAGACAATGAACATTGAAGTGAAGGAGCTTGTCTACTTCGAGCCTGTAGAGCTTGATACGAAGAGCAAGGAGGTTGCCCTTCTATCAGAGGCTGTGAAGGAGGCATTGGGAAGGGCACCTAAGATGAAGGCTGAGCATGGGTCAACCGGATCGAATATCTTCATAAAACAGGGAATCAAGACCATAGTTTTCGGCATCGGAAAGCCTTCGCTGAGCCATATAAGCGACGAATATGTGGAAATAGAGGATCTGGAGAAGGGCGTGAAGGTCTATGATGCATTTATACGCAAATTCTTCGCTTGAATTAAGTTTAAATACATTAAATCTCAAATAAGGAACAGCAGTTTGTGATGAAATGAAGATCCCGTTAGTTGCAGTTTCGTTTTTTCTAGCCCTGTCGATATTTCTGGCGTCTGGATATGGCATGTATTCTGTTTTAGGGAGCTTCAATATCACTCAGTTAAACAATGCTGCCGCAGAGGTTCCCGCTTCCTTTATAGGAGATCCAATTTATTCTGTCTGGTCGAATAGTTCGTTAGACATTGATCTGACGTATCTCCAGCCACCATACGTAATCAACTCTACCGGCGATCAGCTTACTTATACTCCGTTATGGAATGGCAGTGCAACCGACCCCTACACCTTGGAGGCATACAGCACTGCAGATCTTTCTCTTGATATTGATACCGCGACCAATCCTGGAAGATACTCAGGCATGTTTGTGATAAATGACGAGGCAAATAGCAGTGACAATGCAACAGTGCCTGTGGAGATATTTGTGCCTATTAGCTTCAATCCGAGCGGGACTGGCTTATTCGCCGGTATGACAAACGGTACAATAAATGACACCTACTACTTCAATATGAGCTCCATCAACTATACTTCAGCTTTCAGGATAAGCATTTTCAATACAACAGCAGGTTTCCCTGGCATAAATCTGAGGAATGGCACAGGTTTGGTAGAGATACCGCAGCAATCTGCCTATAATATCATAGAATACAAATCTGCTGAGGGCGTTGTTCTGAGCCAGTATATCGATCCAGTGACATGGTGGTCTATTGCAACAGGCAATGGCACAAACTCAAGCTTTAGCGGCACGATAGAGCTTCTTTCCACCAACTTCATTATAGACAATACATTGGGAAACAGAACATTCACTATAAAGACTAACAGAGGCAACAGCCAGACATTCCTTTTAGGAAATTTTGTTCTTAACAACAAGACAACATCTGATGTTATTTATGAGGTGAGTGTTCCTGTTGCAGGCTCTTTAATAGTCGGTACTAATCTAACAGGCGGGACCCTTGCAGGCGATATTCCATTCAATTTTTCCGTAGCTGTGAATACAACAAATACGAGTAATGCTGCAGGTGTCTATACTTCCAGTATGATTATCAATACCACCGGCGGCTACCCATACAGAGATCTGAAGCTGACTGCAATTGTCAATGTCACGTCCGAGCTGCTTGGTCTCGTCACAAATGTAACAAACTCCAGCGGTTCGAGCACACCTTTGCCAGGAAACAACATTACTGTGACGCTCGTTCCAACATACCAGAACGGAAACCTAGTCAGCGGTTTGGGCACATCAAACATCACAAATGTCTGGGCTGTCCACAGGAATTCAAGCTCGTTCACAAATGTCAGCGGAACACTCAGCAATCTTGGAGCAATAAGCCTTGTAAGCAATGGAACAGCTTATGCGCTTACGACTGGAGCTGTGCCTTCAGCTGCATTGGGCGGAACATATGATTTCTACGTCACTGTTAGCGACGGTCTGAATACGCAGACCTATTCAACTGTTTTGAATCTGAACGACATTGCTTTGAGGCTTTCAATAAGCAATGGCGGCAACTGCGCCACTAATTCTTTGGCGGCTTCAACGGATATTATATGCGGTGTTAATGCAACGAACTATGGATATGTAGCAGCACAAAATGTTTTTGTTACTCCTGTCGCAGGAAGCTGTTTAACTCCAATCTATGATACTGGTTACATACAGTCTCCTGGAATCGCAAGCATAGGAACCGTTAATGCCGGCTCTATTGCCTCATCATCACCAGCATACTGGAAGTTCAGATACACTGGCTCGAGCACTTGCGCGCTTGCGTTCAATGTCAATGCTTCAAACAGCGCAAAGTTTGACATAGGAAGCGTTGTATTTACACTTAGTCTTGCTTCCGCCCCGAATACAACTACACCAAACACTGGCAGCGGCAGCGGATCAACACCTTTGTCAACTCCAAGCAAGAAGGAGCTTAAGATAACAGATTTTCCTGCAACCGTAGAGATGATTCCCGGGGGATCAAAGACAGTCACGATAAAGGTCAAGAACACAGGTGATTTCGATGTCAGGGACGTCAAAATGACTGTGACTGGGTTAGATAAAAGCTGGTGGAACTCGAAGACCTCTCCGATAACAATTATCAAGGGTACAGAGAAGAGCTACACGCTAGAATTCACAATACCTGCTGACGCAACCGGCGACCACAGCATAAAATTCGTTGCCAACGGAACTTATGTCAGCTCTGCCGTGCAGGCGTCTGCTGATGCAAAGCTGAAGATATCTGGCTCTGCTGAGAGCAATACATCAGCGACTTCAAACACCTCAAGCACCGGAAGCTCTTCTGTTCTTGGGAGCATAGACCTGACAGGACTTTATTTGAATGTTGCAAACAACCCCCTACCTTTCTTGGGCGGTGCGGTTGCAATAATAGCTATTCTTCTGGCCCGCTTCAGAGGCATGAAGTTGAACATTCCGAAGAATACGAACCCTCCATACACGCCGCAGCAGAAGGGCAAGCTCGTCAAAACAACGGCAGCAAAGCAACCTGTCGCTGCAAATCCTCAGGCTCCGCAGATTAAGCAACAGACAAACAAGCTTGTGGAGAGAATAAAGANNCTGTTTAAGAAGAAGCCGCAGAGCTATAGCTATTCAGGGTTCTAAACGGGCAAACATTTTTCTAATCCAACAGTGGTCTTGCTGGACTTCGCTGATTTGGATCTTACCTCATTCCTGCATAACTCACAGATTTCGTCATAGATAGACATCACAGGAAGCGTTTTTTCATCTGTTGCCGCGACCTTTGCAGCAAGGGCATGGATAGTGTCCATTATTTTCTTGTCATTGGTAATCTGCTTTACATTTTGACCTCTGACGCTTCTCAGATATTGCGAAACTGCGCCCTGCGAAACTCCAAGCCGAAGAGCAACAGCCTGCTGGGTCATCTTGTACTTCTCTATCAGTTCTTTTGCCAACAGTGCCCTGGTTGCCGGCAGGATGTCCTGAACCATCACTTCGCAGAAGATCTTCATACAATAATCCTCTTTTCTGAACCATTTATAGATATCACCCTGTTATAAGATTATGGAGTGTTTGTTGCTTAGGGTCGGGGAAATAACGCTAAGGAGCGACTGGGTCTATAGGAGCGCTCTCGATACATTAAGGGGAAACCTGGAAAGGGCCCTGCAGGGCGAGAAGTGCAGAATAGTGCCGGAAGAGAAGAGGATATTTGTTTACAGCGAGAATGCGCAAAAAGCAATGCCCATTCTAAAAAGGATATTCGGAATAACTTCAATATCCCCGGCTTTAGCATGCGACTCAGAGATGGGCGCAATAAAGAACACTGCCTTGAAGGTTTCAAAGAGAATCCTCAACAGCAGAAGGAGCTTCGCAGTAAGGGCAGAGAGAAAAGGCGGACCTATAGGCTCCAGGGAGCTCAATAATGAAGTCGGAAGCGCGGTCGCAGTAAAGACAGGAGCCAAAGTAAATCTTTCAAATCCCGATGTTGAGATATTCATAGAATGCAGGAGGGAAAAGGCACTAGTTTACAGTGAAAAGATAAGGGGAGCGGGAGGCTTGCCGTTGGGCTCCAGCGGGCGCGCCTTCGCCCTTCTCCGCAGCAGGAGGGACCTAGAGGCTGCCGTGCTGATGATGAAAAGGGGGCTTGAGCTGGAGTTCATCGCTTCAGACCGGAAGCTTCTCAATGCAATTGAGAAGTGGAACCTTGGGAGGAAATTAAGAGCCCAAAAAGCCAAGAATTCCGCGGAAATAAGCAAGTTCTTAAAAGCTTCGAAATGCAGATTCCTTGTGGCTGGAAGCGGGCTGAACCTCAAAGGATCGGATATGCTGGTTTTGAACCCGCTTGAAGGGGTTAATTCTAGCAAAATCTTATTTACTAATAGATAGTAAAGCTTTAAATACTCTACTTTGCATAGTATGTTTAGACTCATCACGAGTAAGTGAAAGGTTTATATAGCAGTGCATGAATATGATAACATCAAAGAGTGGTAATGTGGTAGTGCAACAGCACGTGTTAGATGCATTAAAACAGATTGGACTCAATTTATACGAGAGGAAACTCTGGGTCGCTCTGCTTTCAAAGGGTTCTGCAAGCGCTGGCGAGCTCGCTTCTTTGGCAAAGGTTCCTTATTCTAGGACTTATGATATTCTAGAAAGCCTGGCTGACAAGGGATTTGTGATTCCGCAGAACACAAAACCGTTGAAATATGTTGCAATCTCTCCGCATGAAGCCTTGGATCGTGTTAAAAAGAAGATACAGGAGGACGCTGTTGTTAATTCTGACAGGATATCGAAGTTCCAGTCTTCTTCTATAATGAAGGAGCTTGACAAGGTCTTCAAGGACGGCTTCCAGGTCATAGAGAACGGGGAGTTTACAGGCTCTCTGAAGGGAAGGAGCACAATAAGAAACCAGCTCGATTCCGCTTTCAGGGGCGCAAAGGGCAAGATATACATTATGACAACCTCGAAGCACATCTCTGAGATTGCTGACAAACACAGGGACAGCCTGAAGAAAGCTGTTTCCAAAGGCGTCAAGGTAAGAGTTGCCGTTCCTCATTCCAAGGAGTCAGTAGAGGCTGCCGAAAAACTGAAGGGGATCGCTGACGTAAGGTTCAGCAAGGGCGCTTCAACCGGAAGATTCTGCCTTATTGACGACACTCATGCTATTATTGCATTGACTGATGATGAACAGACCCATCCCACGCAGGATCTGGCAATCTGGGCGCAGAGCAAGCAGGCTGCTGGCAAGGTCCTGGCTCCTATGTTCGAGAGCATGTGGGAAGACTTGCAGTAAATAGAATTTTTAAGTGATACGATTGGCAATGGCAGACACTGCAATCTATTTAGAAGATATGAGAACAGTTGTTGCAGGTTATACTCCCTCATTTCCACAGGAAGAGATAATAAATATAAGAATAAATGCTTATTCTGATTTTGAACGCTTTAGAGCTGATCTCGACAGGATATTGTTTGAAGGTAAAACAACACCAGAGGAGATAAAGAAAGCTAGAGAAGAGAAGTTCCTATTTCTTAACGAAGTGCTTTTAGAAGATATATGCAAACTGGAAAGAGATTCTGCTAATATTGATGAAGACGACAGGTTTGTGGATATTACTAGGCAATTTCTTTATCCTACTGAAGCTGACAATGTTAAGGGTGCTCCGCAGCCTTATGGCTTAGGCGAATCGGATGGCTTGGATATTGTTGTGCCTGGCGCAGAAGTTGGCCAAAGAATCAGAGTAAGAATAAAGGATAGGATAAAAGATGCTGCGTTTGGCCTTCCTATTGATGACGAAACGATCGCTCTTAGAAGAAAGGTATTCTATTATACAAGAGAGATGGCTTCCCTGTACGCAGGGGAGATAGCCAAGATGCTTTGCGAGGATAACGGAAGAATTCTGAAATCCTAATCTTTTTATTCTAGCCAAGCAATAGCTCTGCATGGTTTTGGAGTTTATTATCCAGTGGGTTGTTGATGCAATATCCTACACAGGATATCTCGGGGTATTTCTTTTTATGGCTTTGGAGAGCGCTCTCATACCCATACCGAGCGAAGTCATAATGCCCTTCTCAGGGTATCTTGTCTTTGCAGGACGTTTTGGTTTCTGGGAGGTTGTGCTTGCAGGAGCTTTGGGAAATCTTGTTGGCTCATGGGTCGCGTACTGGGCTGGAGCAAAGGGAGGGAGGCATATCGTGCTAAGATTCCATGGACAAAGGGGAATGGAGCATCTGAAAGTCGCTGAGAAGTGGTTTGAGAGATACGGGGACGTAACAGCATTCTTCTCCAGGTTGATGCCTGTTGTGAGGACATTTATCTCATTTCCAGCGGGCGTTGGGAAGATGAACTTCAAGCGCTTTTCCATCTATACATTTGTTGGATCTTTCATCTGGTCAGCAGTCTTAACTTACATAGGCTTCGTTCTTGGAAACAGGTGGGAGGAGATAATGGGCTTCTTCAGGCAGTTTGAGGTTGCCATAATACTTGTATTGATTGTAGCGGCCATCTACTGGTTCAAGGGAAATAACAAGAAGGCTAATAAAAATCCTTTCCACAGGAAACCAAGGTAGCCTATTACCACTTCCTAGGGTTAATCGGCTATAAGCTAAGGAAATGTAATCCATTTAGAATGGTTTTGAGGGCTAAGTTTGAGAATTTAGAAGAGCAGAGAAGATTCTTTATTGCTGTTAAGAAGAAACTAGGAATGGGAAGCACTAGACTCGCTAGGAAACTCGGAATGCCAAATAGGGTAAAGCTGGATTGGTGGTCTCTAGGGAAATCTTCACCTGAATTAGAAACAGTAATTATCCTGTCGGAAATATCAGGCATTAAGCCATCCTTTGACATAAGCAGAGGTCCTGTAACGAAGAAGAGTAAATCATATGTATCGATGAGTGCTGAAGAATCTTTGGAGTTTCTTAAGAAAAAACTTGGCTGGAAAGGTTTGAAACTCATCAAAGAAATGCTGGATAAGGGGAAACCGGAGAAGCCTATCATGTCTGAACTGAGAGGTCATGGTCTAAGATTTGATACATCTGTCGTTAGCACTGCTATCGGCAGTCTAAGAAGGGGTATTGCCATCCAAATGGTAGATGACATAGAAATAACAAATGGCACTGTAGTCTTTAGAGGAAATGTCAGGAGAGAAAGAAACGTCTTCTCAGTCACCTTCTCCTCAAGGGAATTATTAAGAATTTTAAACGGTAAAAAGACTAGGATAGGGGTAAAGTTATCTAAAGATCTTAAGCGCATACTTATATTTCCGCTGAATGCCGGTAGGATTCTGGATACAAGATCCTCTGGATATCGCATGAGGATTGCGTTACCTCTGCACGTTGATTTGAGCAGTGTAAAGAAGTTGGAAGTATTGATAAATTGCAGGGAATTCAGCATCGCCAAATCAGACCTTATACAGGACAAGGATGGCAGAATACTGGGCAGGGCAGCGGAAAATATGGGGATTACAATATCGCCTTACAGGATAACAGCTGAGGACAGGATCGGTGATTTATTGTTAGAGCGCTCTGGGAAGAGAATATCTATAGAAGTAACAAGAGGCAAACATCCGCAAGCTCCAAAATTCAAGTTAGGGCAATGCACTTTACAAAGCATCTTGAATCAAGACGCCATTCGTTATCTTGTTTGCAGATATGATTTCCTAAATGAGACGTACATGAAAGCATTTGAGTCCATTGGTATGCGAGTTATCATGACGAATTTCAG
>C687J35174_10005994_pt1 | contig 15916 bp, 15 predicted proteins | sample RifCSPhighO2_01_FD_35174 | JGI IMG/M metagenome (IMG submission 35174) | reverse complement strand
GAGGAGGTCATTTTATACTAGCTTTGTTTTTGTGCTGGTTTTCTGTAAAATGGTGCGATGCGACAAAGCATCCTATTTACCAAGACGCGTCGAGAGGCCCCCAAAGACGAAGTTTCAAAGAATGCCATCCTCCTTACTCGCGCCGGGTTTATCCACAAAGAGTTTGCTGGTGTTTACTCTTTTCTACCTCTCGGTCTTTTGGTGTTAAAGAAAATAGAAAATATTATTCGCCGAGAGATGAATATACTGGGTGGTCAAGAAGTTGAGCTAACAGCGCTTCAAGATGGAGATGTGTGGAATAAAACTGGTCGTTGGAGTGATGAGGTCATTGATGTCTGGTTCAAAACAAAACTCAAATCGGGAAGTGATGTGGGTCTGGCTCCTACACATGAGGAACCTCTTACTCAGCTTCTCTCCGAATACATCTCGTCTTATAGAGATTTGCCGCTTTCGGTATATCAATTCCAGACCAAGTTTAGGAACGAATTAAGGTCTAAGTCAGGTATTTTGCGCGGTAGAGAATTTTTAATGAAAGATTTGTACTCATTCTCTCGTAACGAGGAAGAACACGATAAATTTTATGAAAAGGTCAAGTCTGCTTATAGAANCATTTTTAATCAGGTTGGTATAGGTGATTCAACTTATCTAACNAAGGCTTCTGGCGGNAGTTTTTCTAAATATTCTCATGAATTTCAAACTATTATAGAAGCAGGAGAAGATACAATTTACATTACTCTCGAGGATAAAAAGGAAGCGACAAATAAAGAGATTGAAGAATCAAATGGTCGCAAAGAAGAAAAAGCGATCGAGGTTGGCAACATTTTCTCTCTAGGCACTCGCTTTTCTGAAGATCTTGGCCTTGTATTTACAGACGAGGCCGGAGTTAAAAACCCTGTAATTATGGGTTCTTATGGTATTGGCCTTAGCCGTCTTATGGGTACAGTAGTTGAGGTGCTCTCAGATGAGAAGGGGATTGTCTGGCCAAAGGAAATAGCGCCATTTCAAGTTCACCTACTCTTATTGTCAGAGAAGGCAAAAGATTTTGCGGATGAGGTCTATAAAACTTTGAGTTCACAAGGTGTTGAAGTTCTCTACGATGATCGCGATCTTCGCGCTGGAGAGAAATTTGCCGATGCTGATTTGATAGGTATCCCAATGCAAATAATTATCGGGGAGAAAGCGATTGAATCTAAAATGCTAGAGGTGAAAGAGAGAAAGACTGGCGAGACAAAACATGAGACCCTAGATCATATTATTGAGGCACTTAAAAAATAATGAAATTTCCAGGTCTAGAAAACATCCGCCGTTTCTTTTCCCATGACATTGGGATTGATCTTGGTACGGCCAACACTCTAGTCTATCTCGCTGGCAAAGGTATTGTTATCAATGAACCATCGGTAGTGGCGGTAAATCAGAAAACTGGCCAAGTGGTCGCTATTGGTACCGAGGCCAGAGCTATGCTCGGTCGCACACCTGAACATATCTTAGCCATTAAGCCTTTAGTAGACGGTGTTATTTCAGATTTTGAAACTACGGAAGAAATGATTAGCTATCTTCTCGGTCGAGCTACCGCGGGTTCAAATAAAATTTTCAGTCCGAGAGTGGTGGTTGGTGTGCCGTCAGGAATCACTAATGTAGAAATTCGCGCAGTGCGTGACGCAACTCGCAATGCTGGTGCCGGAGAAGTGCACATTATTGAGGAACCAATGGCGGCGGCCATCGGCATGCGTCTACCTATCCACGAACCAGTCGGTAATATGGTTATCGATATCGGCGGTGGCACTTCTGATATCGCCATTATCTCTCTCGGTGGGGTAGTCAAATCAAAAAATTTACGTATTGCCGGAGACAAATTCAACTCGGACATTGTCGCCTATGTTCGTAATCAGTTTAAGGTGCTTCTAGGGGAGAAGACTGCTGAAATGATTAAAACATCTATTGGTTCAGTTTTGCCAAATCATGCCCCGCTTGAAATGCCAGTCAAAGGGCGCGATCTGGTAACAGGCCTGCCAAAAGAAATAATTATTACTGACACAGACGTTCGTGACGCTCTGTCTCAATCAGTCGAAAGTCTTATTGGCACTATTATAGAAGTGCTTGAATCTACTCCTCCTGAAATTCTCAGTGACATTATGCATAGAGGAGTTTATCTCTCCGGTGGTGGCGCGCTAATAAAAGGACTTGCCGAACTGATTGAAAATGAGATTAATATACCGGTGCACATCGCCGCTGATCCCCTCACGGCCGTAGCTCGAGGTACAGGCATTGTTCTTGAAAATTTAGCGAGCTTCAAGAGTATTCTTATAGAAAACGAAGGTGAACTACCTCCCAAAAAATAGATTAAAATACCCGCATCTCAAGAGAACATTCGCTCTTATCGCAATTTTTGTGTTCGGAGCCGTCATCTTTTCTTTGTTCGATGGAGCTATTATTTCAATTGTTACTCCCGCCTGGAAAGTTGAGAATGTTATCACTCGTGGCTTGCGAAATAGTGTCACATTCTTTAATTCACAAAAGGCACTAATCGCGGAGAATGCTCGCTTGGGAGAAAAAGTCTCCTCTCTTGAGATAGAGCTTACTTCTCTGTCGATAAGGCAAACCCAAGAAAATGTCTTGTCTACACTTTTGGGTCGAGAGCATGAGCTTGGTAAAGTTCTAGCTGCCGTACTGACTCATCCACCGCAAACACCATACGATTTTCTTGTTATTGATGCTGGCGGAAACCAATCCATCACTCTCGGTGGAGAAGTGTCTCTACCAGAAGGGCCTATTTTAGGAAGAGTTTCCGAAGTCTTTTCTAGAAGTGCAAAAGTTAAACTCTTCTCCGCAAGTGGAGAAGAAACAAGCGCAGTCTTAGAAAGAAATAATGTGCCAGTAACGCTTCTCGGCACTGGTGGTGGTAACTTTAAAGTGATTCTTCCTCGCGATGTGGCAGTAGAGAATGGAGATAAGATTCTCTCTGCCAATATTAACTCACAACTCTTGGCTGTGGTGGGAGAGGTAAATGTTCAATCAACGGATTCTTTCAAAGAAGTGTTGGCTAAAAGTCCGACAAATATATTTAGCCTTAGATTTGTGTTCGTGACGCCATGAAGAAACGCGCCCTCGGATTATTGATAGTACTGTTCTCCATTCTAGCTCTACCTTATTGGATTTATATCCCAATTTTATTTATAGCTATCATTCTTTTCCCGTTTTTTTGGGAGGGTATTTTATTTGCATTACTAATTGATGTTCTTTATGGTAGCTTCTTAGGAACGTTTCCTCTCCTTTTTTCCCCTACCGCCGCTGTCGCCTTAATCGCTCTTGTAGTAATGTTGTTTTTTCGAGATAATCTTCGGTCCTATGTATAAGCAACTCTTTCGTAAAATAAAAAAACGCCTAAGTTCATCTTTCCACCGAGGCAGACAATATGACGATATTAATCCCGAGGATATTTTCCTTGATTCCAGTAATTTGCCCGGTTTTGAGGAACATCGTTTTGAGGGCAGGATAGAGAAGCCGATGGGTCGGGAGACTTTTCTTGTCATGAAGATTGTTTTAGCGCTTATTATTGTCGCTCTAATTTCTAAGCTCTGGGTACTAGGTATTAACCTTGGTCCAATTTATACACAGATTTCTGAAAATAACCGCCTAGAACAAACCCTCATCTTTGCGAACAGAGGCATCATCTATGATAGAGAAATGCGCGAGTTGGCTACCAATGCTATCAAAGATGAGACGAGCGACTTCGCTGCTCGCCTTTACGCCCCTATTAAAGGGCTTGCGCATGTAGTTGGCTACCTCAAATATCCTCTCTTCGATCGCATGGGAGTTTATTATGAAGAATATTATCGTGGTCGTGATGGTGTAGAGCGTGCTTACGATGACCTGCTTCGAGGAGAAAATGGTTTAAAATTAAGAGAGACCGATGTGTTCGGCAAGGTGACTTCAGAGTCAGTAGTTAAAAAGCCGAATGATGGCGAACCTCTCGTCCTATCTATTGATGCCCATCTAACAGAAGTGCTTTATAAGGCGATAGAGTCTCTCGCGAGAGATAAGGGTTTTGTCGGTGGTGCAGGTGTGCTTATGAATGTAGAGACAGGAGAGATCTTAGCACTTACAAGCTATCCCGAATATGACCAGAATGTGCTCACTAAAGGGGCAGATCAAGCCACTTTTAACTCTCTTCTCAATAATTCCTCCAAACCTTTTCTCAACCGAGCGATTGGAGGGCTCTATACTCCAGGGTCTATTTTGAAGCCAATTGTGGCACTAGCTGCTCTAAATGAAAATATAATTTCTCCAGAGAAACAAATTTTAAGCACGGGTTCAATTACAGTTCCCAATCCTTATGATCCATCTAAACCATCTGTCTTCGGGGACTGGAAAGCTCACGGTTGGACAGATATGAGGGCTGCTCTTGCTGTCTCCTCAGACACTTATTTCTACTCCATTGGTGGGGGTTACAAAGATCAAAAAGGTTTGGGTATTACTCTCTTGGATAAATATTTTCAAAGTTTTAATTTGACCGATAGAACTGGGGTTGAGCTTTTGGGTGAAGTGGAAGGGGTTATACCCACTCCGGCGTGGAAAAAAGAAAAATTTAATAATGAAGTTTGGCGTCTGGGTGATACTTACATTACCTCTATCGGTCAATATGGCACCCAGATCACTCCCTTGAATGCAGTAAGATTTGTCTCCGCTATTGCTAACCGTGGCAAGATATTAAAGCCATCACTTCTACTTGGTGGTGAGGGGGATCCAATAGAAAATACTGTGGAATTTAGTGATGAGGACTGGCAGGTGGTGCACGATGGTATGAGGCAATCTGTCACTTACGGCACCTCAGTTGGCTTGAACGTGCCTTATGTCAAAGCTGCAGCCAAAACAGGTACGGCTGAAGTGGGTTCCGCCAAACTCTATGTCCATTCTTGGTCTGTCGGATTCTTCCCATTTGAAAATCCTAAATATGCTTGGGCAGTAGTCATGGAGAGAGGGCCAAGTAAGAATCTCTTCGGGGCCACCTCTATAGTGCGGCAATTATTTGACTGGATGGCAATTAATGCTCCGGAGTATTTTGGGTAACCTGCCTCGCGGCAAGGCGGGTTGATTTTTTTGGGATAGTGGGCTATGATATCTGCCAATAATTTAACTTCAATGCAGACCGGCGAAGAATATTTAACGAAACAGAAGTTCAAGGAGCTTGAAAAAGAGCTTGAGCATTTAAAGACGATCAAACGCAAAGAAATAGCGGAAGCCTTGGAGTACGCTAAGTCTCTCGGGGACTTTTCTGAGAACCAGGAATATCAAGAAGCGCGCGACAGTCAGGCGATCTTAGAAGATCGCATTAACCGACTTGAAGGTATTTTAAAATCAGCCAAGATTGTTTCTACTCAAAGTACAAACTTGGTAGCTGTCGGTTCTGTCATAACTGTGGAAAAAGAAACCGACAAATCTCATAAGTCTTACACGGTTGTAGGTTCAGAAGAAGCAGATGCCGCCCATGGCAAAATTTCTGTCCATTCTCCTTTGGGTATTGCTGCTATGGGGAAATCGAAGGGGGAGATGTTCTATTTCCAAACCCCAAGTGGTATGATGTCGTATAAGATTATCGACATCAAATAATGATCTCAAAAGGAGGAACGTCATGGGCATCTGTGGCGGCAGATAAAATTATTGCTCTGCACCCAGATGCATCGATTTATACAACTGCTGCCGGCATCAGTCCGTCTGGGGTTGTGCATTTCGGCAATTTTCGTGATGTTGCCACTTCTCATCTTGTGCGGGAGGCGCTGAAGGAAAAAGGGAAGAAAACTAGACTCATCTGTTCTTGGGATAACTTCGATCGCTTCCGTAAGGTGCCCATAGGAGTTCCTGAATCTTTTGTCCAGTACATAGGAAAGCCCTTATCTAAGATTCCGGATCCTTTTGGAGAACTTTCCTCATATGCGGAAAGATTCCAGAAGCCATTTATAGAGGCAATGGAACAGCTTGGTATTGATATAGAATACCGAGATCAAACTGCACTCTATGAAAGCGGTGTTTATGACGAAATGATTTTTCATGCTCTCCGAAATCGGGAGAAAATCGCCGAAATCCTTCTTTCTTTTATGAGTGAGAAGGCAAAAGGGGAGAAAGGTCTCGATCCAACTCACTATCGTGAGAACTATTACCCAATTTCTGTATACTCACGCTTTAGCGGTAAAGATTCGACCAAAATTCTTAATTACGACGGCAAATCAACCATTACGTATCTATGTGCTGAGACTGGCAAAGAAGAAACTGTTGATCTAGCCAAAGATCATATTGCGAAACTAGCATGGAAGATTGACTGGCCAATGCGATGGAAGCATGAACAAGTGCGCTTCGAGCCGGGTGGGCACGACCACGCTTCTCCGGGAGGAAGTTACGACGTCTCGTCTAAGGTATCTAAAGAAATTTTTGATTATAAACCGCCGTTATTCGTCGAATATAAGTTTGTTGGTATTCAGGGCTTGGGGGCGAAGATGTCTGGTTCCAAAGGCAATGCTGTTTCTCCCTTGGAACTTCTTGATATTTACGAACCCGATTTACTTAAATGGCTCTATTTCAGAAAATCGCCAGATCAATCGTTTGAGCTTGCCTTTAATACCGATATTTATCGTCAGTATGATGAATATGACGCAGAGCATAAAGAAGAGAATGCTATCCCATTTCGCCAAGCAGTTGGTTTCGGGCAAGTTGTGCAATGGCAAAATGATAAATTAGAAACAGTACTAGAAGCTCTCGGTTTGAAATATAGTGTTGAAAGTATCACCAGAAGACTCCTGCTTGCTCGAAATTGGCTCACAAAATATAACCCAGAAGAGGTAATCGTACTCAATAAAAATATCAACAAAGAGTACTCATCTCTTATGACCGATATGCGTAAAGAAAGGATAAAAAGACTTTATAATGAGCTTGTAAAAAGTAAAGACGCAACCATCCAAGAGTTAGAAGTGCTGGTTTACGATATTCCAAAATCTCCGGACTTGAGCGAGGATGAGCTTAAGAAGGAACAGCGTGCTTTCTTCAAAGACGTCTACAACCTTTTAATCAACAAAGACACCGGCCCACGTCTAGGCACATTTCTATGGGCGGTAGATAGGGAACAGGTTCTCAAACTACTTAACATCCTTTCTTAACGTCTTTCCAACCCTCAAACCGAAGCAGTAAAATAAGGGTTTTTTGATAAAATAGGCTAATGCTTGACTTTTAAATATTAGTGTGCTATGTTTAAGGCAGATACTTGAGGATTCACTTCAGGTACGAAACCCGCATGATGCCTAAGGAGGCGCGCGATGGGTATGAAGCTCTCTCACTCGTTGATCAACCTCGGATTCTTCTCAGCTCTTGGGACCACGGAACATGCTGGTCCTAGCGGAAAAGAAATCCCGGTTAAGGTTGGCAGGCAAAACACCTACGACTGCAACAACGGGGTCGTGGTCGTCTATGACGAGAATGGGTGTCCGTGGATTCGTGCCGGACGTATCGGATACGGATACATCAGTCATCACGAGATGGAGACGACGCTCAGAGAATTTTCTCTAGTACGTGGGGCATATGTACCCCACTCCAACGACGGCGGCTACTTCGTTCGCGAAGTGATGCCGAATCTATAGGTGAACGCATTCTCACAAGGGCGGACCATCGCGGTCCGCCCTTTCTTTCTATAAAACAAAAAAACAAAAGACGGTCTTTTGGTATAATTGTAGGTATGGGATATAGAAAGACACCTCTCTTGAATGGTGAGTTTTACCACATATATAATCGTGGAAATAGTCGTCAGCAAATATTTTTTGACGATGCTGATTATAATCGGTTTATAAAATTGCTTTATATCTGCAATTCTATTAAACAAGTAAATTTCCGCGACGATATAGTAGAAAAGGGAATTGATGTTTGGGATATCGATCGTGGGGAAGCAATAGTTGCAATAGGGGCATGGGTTTTAATGCCAAACCATTTCCATATCTACGTAACTTCCCCAAAAGACGGTCTTTTGGATGGTAACAATATTACTGTTTTTATGCGAAAACTTTGCACTGCATATTCCAAATATATAAATACAAAATATTCTCGCACAGGAACTCTTTTTGAAGGTAGGTTTAAATCTGTTCATATAACGGAGGATGTTCAAGCGAAATATCTTTTCTCATACATACATTTAAATCCTGTAAAATTGTTTCAAAAAAATTGGAAAGAGGATGGAATCAAGGATAAAGTAAAAGCAATTTCATTCATTAAAAAATATAGATGGAGTAGTTGTTATGATTATTTATATAAAGATAGGATAGAAAGCAGGTTGCTAGAACTGAGAAATTTCCCCGATTATTTTAGCAATAAGGATGTTTTTCAAAAAGAAATTTTTGAATGGCTTAATGTCCATCAACCTTCTCAAAAGACACCTTCTCAAAAGACCGTCTTTTGGTGAGATTTATACTCTCTCTTTTATTTCTTGTTTGAGTTTGGATACAAGATCTTCAATACCAACTTGTCCAAGCTTTTCATCCGAACGACTTTCCAATGTCACTTTATTCTCTAATACTTCTTTGTCTCCAATGACCAGCATATAAGGGACTTTCTCGGTCTTGGCATTTCTGATTTTCTTCCCCAAACTTTCGTTTGATTCATCGAGTTCTACTCGAATATCCTCTGATTTTAATTTTTCAAAAACTCCTTTCGCGTATTCAAAATGCGCTTCGCCAATTGGTAAAATTTTGACTTGGACAGGTGAGAGCCAGAGAGGGAATTTGCCTTGAGTATGCTCCAGCAAAATTGATAGAAAACGTTCCAGTGAACCCATGATCGCAGCGTGGATCATAACAATTCTCTCTTTTTCTCCTTTTTCATTAACACAAGTAAGGTCAAAGCGTTCTGGCATATTAACGTCTAGTTGAATAGTGGCAACTTGCCATTCTCGGCCAAGTGAGTCCTTTGTCATGAAGTCTAATTTGGGGGCATAGAACGCAGCTTCTCCTGGCGCTTCGACGTATTTGGTTTTATTTGTGCCAGCTACTTCTCTCAAAACTTTTTCAGCCTTACTCCACAGTTCTTGGTTTCCAAGATATTTCTCTGGTGTTGCAGGGTCTCTTAGTGATAGTCGAAGGTGTAAATTTAATCCAAATGATTCGTAAAAAGTGTGAACTATTCCCCAGATTTTCTGGATTTCTTCACTAGCTTGTTCAATACGGCAGAAAACGTGAGCGTCATCTTGAGCAAATGCGCGCGTGCGTGACAAGCCGTTAAGTTCCCCGGACTGTTCGTCACGGTAACAGGTGGTGGTATTAGCATAACGTTGAGGCAATTCGCGATAGGAATGAGGGCGACGAGCATAAATCTGGGTGTGATGGGGACAATTCATGGGTTTAAGCGCAAACTCATCTCCCTCACGAGTGGTAATACGAAAGAGGTCATCTTTGAATTTGTCCCAATGTCCACTCGTCACATATAAGTCCTTTTTAGTTATGTGGGGGATTTCGACTTTCTGATAGTCGTACTTTTTACGTAATTCCCATACAAAGTCATCTAAAAGATGCCTGACCAAAGTACCTCTCGGAGTCCATAACGGCAATCCCGGTCCTACTAGGTCAGAAAAGGTAAATAGGTCAAGCTCTTTTCCGAGCCTTTTATGATCCATCTTATCCATATTGCTCCATCTTACAGCGCCTTAATCTTCTCGGCAATAAAAGAAGTTTCCCCTTTACGTTTAGAAACTCTGCCTTTAATGGCGATGCAAGCTTCGGGCTGGACGAAAGCACGAAACTCGTTAAGTATTCTTGGAAAGATTGCCACCTCAATAACTCCAGACAAATCCGCTAGGCGCATAAAAACCATGCGCTCGTTACCTTTCGTTAAGACATCGCGGATATCTTCTACGAGCCCTGCTATCACTGCTTCCGAGCTTTCTGGGAGGCTAGAAAGTTTCTCGATATTTACTTGGAGAGTAAGTAATTTATCCTTATAGGCTTCTAAGGGATGTCCGGAAATGTAGAGGCCGAGGAGTTCCTTTTCCCATAACAATTTATCTTTCTGGGTTGCCACGGAGCCCGAGGTGAGTCGCAGGACAGGTATTGTAGAATTATCGGCCATAAGCCCGAACAGAGTCTCTTGATTTTTAGGCGCATTTAATCTTTCGCGATGGTAGCCGAGGAGGTTATCAATATTTGAGAGTAAGATTCCACGTTCATTAAAATCGTCCAGAGCTCCGCATTTGATAAGCGACTCAAGAGATTTTTTATTCAAATTTTTATCTTTAATGCGATCAAGGAAATCCGCCAGGTCCTTGAATTTGCCATTAGCTTTTCTCTCGGCAGTGATAGCGCCCGAAATACCTTCACCGAAATTTTTGATCGTCGTCAATCCAAAGCGAATTCTGTACGGTTTTTCTGTAGCTACTACTGTAAATTGTGAGAAGCTCTCATTGATCGATGGAGGCAGCACTTCTATACCCATGCGCTTACATTCTTTAATCATGATTCCTATTTTCTCCACATCACCAGATTCCGCTGTGAGCACACTAGACATGTAGATGGCAGGGAAATTTGCTTTCAAATAAGCTGTAATGTAGGCCACGTGCCCATAACTTGCTGCATGAGCTTTGTTGAAGCCGTAGCCCTGGAATGGCACAAATAGGTCCCAGAGTGCCTCCGCCTTTTCTTTGCTCATGCCTCCGTGTTTCTGGCATCCCTCTACAAACATCACGTGTTGCTTTTTCATTTCTTCTGGAATTTTCTTGCCGACAGCTTTGCGGAATTTATCAATTTCTCCCCATGTGTATCCCGCCACTTCAAGAGCAGTCATTAGAAGATCGTCTTGGTAGACAAGCACGCCGTAAGTCTTGTCTAAAAAACTTTTCATCTTGGGATGGAGATAAGTAACCGGCCTCTTGCCGTGCTTTCTCGCAATATATTCCTTAATATTGTCCATCGGTCCAGGACGGTAGAGTGCTACCATGACGTTGATGTCATAAATAGTGTTCGGTTTCAGCTCTATTAAGTTCCGTGTCATGCCATCGCCATTCAGTTGGAAAGTGCCTTCAGTTTCTCCCCGAGCAAGCATCTCAAATGTTTTAGTATCATCAACAGGGATATCCTCAACTTTGATATGCTTACCCTCAATTTTCTCGATACGAGTCAGAGTCTCGGCAATAATTGATAAGTTTCTGATTCCTAGAAAGTCGAATTTCAAAAGTCCAGCCTCTTCGATCGAATACATATCAAATTGTGTGATAACCTTTTTCTCACCCTTAGTGTCATATTGTAGGGGGGTGTAATTTACAAGTGGTTCTGGTGAAATAACTACTCCCGCGGCATGGACCGAAATGTGTCTGGCATTCCCCTCAATCGACTTCGCCATGTCTATAATTGTTTTGGTGTCAGCATCTTCCTCATAGAGTTTTTTTAGTTCAGGATTTTCTTTCATTGCTCTATCAAGAGTCATGGGGAATCCTTGGGCGCCGAGCGGAATAAGTTTGGCTATCTTGTCACCAAGGGTATAAGAGAAACCGAGAGCACGAGTGACGTCGCGTACCGCTCCGCGAGCCATCATGGTGCCGAAGGTTCCAATTTGAGCAACGTGATCGTGACCATATTTCTCGCGTGCATACTCGATCAATTCATCACGCCTATCATCAGCGATATCCAAGTCAACATCTGGGGGAGATGGTCGGTCTGGATTAAGAAAGCGTTCAAAAGGTAAATCAAATTTCAGAGGGTTGACGGTGGTAATGCCAGATAAATAAGTCACCATAGAGCCTGCCGCTGAACCTCGGGTATTGGTCAAGATGCCGTGCTCATGAGCATAGCGCAGTAGATCAGCAGCCACTAAGAAGTATGGAGCATAACCCTTGTCGCCAATAATCTTCAGTTCATACTCAATGCGCGCTCCAATCTCAGGGGTTTCCTTCAAATTCTTTTTCTCAAGTCCAGCGTACACGATGTCACGAAGTTCTTTGTCATAAGATTTACCGCTCGTAACTTGGTAGTTCGGGAAAACCCATTTACCGAGTTCAAGTTCCACATTACATCTCTCGGCGATCGAGACCACCTTTTTAATCGCTTCTGGGGAATCTTCAAACTCTTTCTTAACCTCTTTAGGTAACTTAAATGATAAATCGGCACTCTCATTGAAGGTGTTATTGCGCTCAAATGTTTCTTGTATAGAAAGAAGGGTGTTGAGGACCGGTCTGTCTTCTGGTTTGAGATAGTGCACGTCATAGATGGCAAGTTCTTTCTCCAAATATAATCTGTCTTTGCCTGTCTGCGCAGGCAGGAAAATTTCCCGATAATATTTCTCTTCCTTGGCTATAGCGATGAGTCCCTCGTTATATTTCTCTAAGAGTTCGCGGTCGATGCGCGGTTTATAGTAGAAGCCCTCTAAGTATGATGCGCTGACTAGTTTAAGAAGGTTTTGATAACCAATATTGTTCTCTGCGAGGAGCACTAGACGACTTCGTTCGTTGTCTATCCGAGCTTCTTTGTCGTTTCTGGTGCGCAAGGCTACGTAGAAATCCACGCCGATAATCGGTTTGATACCTTGCGCTTTGCATTCCTTATAAAATTCGATAGCGCCGTAAAGATTGCCTGAATCAGTCAGGGCGAGCGCTTCCATACCAGCCTTTTTCGCATACTTTACTAGGTCAGGGATCTTCGGCAAGGCTTCTAGGAGAGAGTAGTGGCTATGGGTATGGAGATGCACAAATCGCGACATGCGCGTATTATAATGTATAAATGGGATATGTCGTAGGTATCGATGAGGCGGGTCGCGGGCCACTAGCGGGTCCAGTAGCAGTGGGGGCGGTTTCGATTCCGCTCAATTTTAACAAGAATTTTTTCAAGAGTATTAGAGATTCTAAAAAACTCTCATCCGACGATCGGGATTTATGGTTTGAGCTTGCTCTTGAGGCACGTAAGTCCGGAGTTCTTAACTTCGCTGTCTCACTTGTCTCAGAGAAAGTGATAGATAGGAAAGGTATTTCTTATGCTATTAGACTCGGGATCAAAAGATGTCTCGTCGCTCTTAATGTGCCGGAGGATTCTCAAGTTTTCTTAGATGGTGGTATTAAGGCGCCTATTGAATTTAGACATCAACTGACAGTAGTGAAAGGGGATGAGAAAATTCCTATTGTGTCGCTTGCTTCTATTGTGGCAAAAGTAATTCGCGATCGCAGAATGGTTAAACTTTCGAAAAAATTTCCAGAATTTGATTTCCATATGCACAAAGGCTATGGCACGAGCTTGCATAGACGAGCTCTAGAGAAATATGGTTCAACAGTAATCCATAGGCAGAGCTTTTTAACGAGGTTGACAGTAGGTAAGTAAGTGTAGTATAATAGTAAGTAGAAAGAAGGGGGGTTGGCATATGCTGACACACAATGTCTGCACGGTCATTTACCGGAATAGTCCGGTAAATGGGGAACTCGAAATGCTGGTCATCAAGTGCCGTTCGACGCACCCAAGAACGGGTGTGAAGACCGAGTGGCGGGTAAAGTTTCCAGGTGGGGGTCAGGAGGGCCCAAACGAATCCGTTGAGGGCACCCGTGATCGTGAGGTGTGGCAGGAAACATTTCTGGCCTTTCGGCACTCGAAGAAGATCTGGACGAAAGAAGAGAGCTCGGAACATCTCAAGTACGGGTTCCTTGTAATGGCCGAAGATTGCTACGGCGAGCTTCGGGCGTTGTTCCTGAATGACAGTGGTGATGAGCTTGAGCCCCCATACTGGGCTCCTGTCGCTACCCTGGGAAGGTCGCTCTTCCCTGGCCATCAGTCGCTGTTTTTAGCCGCTTGTCGCGAACTCGGCGTTCTCTAGTAGACGTCGCGAGACGTTTCGAAGGCCCCGTTGCTTACGAGCAACGGGGCCTTTTCATTTGCCAATTTACCTGCTAAAGTGGGACCATGACAGTCCGAATGAGACATACGAGGTCTCATACCAAAAACAGACGATCTCACCATGCATTAGCGAAACCGGCCATCTCGAAAGATGGTTCGGGCAATTTCCATTTGCGACATAGGATGGCTAGCACCACTGGCTCTTACCGAGGCAGAAAAGTGGTAGATCTCACAGCCCAGCTCGAAAAGAAAGCCAAGAAAATCAAAGAGAGGGAAACCGCGAGGTAAATGACCCTCTCAACTATAAATAGTTCTTTTGCTCTTTATGTCACAACGACATCTTTCTAGATCAATAGTTCTCCAGACATTATTTGAATGGGATTTTGCCCGCCAAGAAAAAGGCGGGTCCGCCAATCCGGATGGCGGAAAAGGCGAAGTATTTCCAATATTTGAGCGTAATATTCTCGAATTTGCCCCGGGTTCGAATGATCGACCGTTTATGGACCGTCTTCTCCGGCTAGTGCTTGAGAAGGAAAAAGATCTTAATACTCTGATAGAAAAGGCGGCTCCAGATTGGCCGATTGATAAAATTTCTGTTGTTGATAGAAATATTTTACGCATTGGTCTTGCTGAACTTTTGTTTGCAGATAGAAATGAAGTACCGCCGAAAGTGGCTATTAACGAAGCTATTGAACTCGCCAAAACTTTTGGCGGAGAAACTTCTGGTAGATTTGTGAACGGTGTGCTCGGTGCTGTTTACAAAGAGATGGGGGAGCCGGGTAAATTTGATGTACCTAAACCGAAGAAAAAGTACGGTAATGTGCCACTAGACAAACTACCGGTTGAACGCTTGGCCGGAGCTATGGTCTACGCTCGTCATGAGGGCGAGATTTACCTTGCGTTAGTACATGACGTCTTTGGCCACTGGACTCTAACTAAGGGTAAACTAGAGGGTACTGAGAGCGAAGAAGAGGGTATAAGGCGAGAAGGTCAAGAGGAGCTTGGAGTACCAATAAAAGTTATCGAAAAGTTGGGGGAGAATTCTTACTCAACTTATCACCCAGAGAAGGGTAAAATTCTTAAGCATGTCTCTTACTTCCTCGCAGAAGCACCGTTTCAAGAACTAACATTAGAAAAGAAAGAGGAGAAAGGGGGGCTGGACGATGTGCGTTGGTTCAAACTTGCTGATATATTGGACTTAAATTTCTATGATGATATCTTGCCTATTGTNACTAAGGCGATTACTAAGCTGGCAGAGGGAAAGTGAATAACGAATAAAGAATAATGAATTTCGAAAAATTTGAAGAAAAAGCGGGAGTAACATTTAAGGACAAAAATCTTCTTAAACAAGCTTTCACTCATCGTTCGTATATAAATGAGAATCGAGATTCAAAGCTCGAGCACAATGAGCGGCTAGAATTTCTCGGTGATGCTGTTTTGGAGCTCGTCATTACCGATTATCTTTATAAACGCCTTAAAGACTCAAACGAGGGAGAACTGACCTCCCTACGATCAGCTCTAGTTAATGCCGACACTTGTTCTCTCGTGGCGCAGTCGCTTGGGGCAAATAATTTCCTTCTGCTCTCTAAAGGTGAGACGAAAGATACTGGCCGAGCGCGTCAGTATATTCTCGCCAACACCCTAGAAGCCATTATCGGCGCTCTTTATATCGATCAAGGTTATGATGTCGCAAAAAATTTCATACTTACTCACGTGGCACCACTTACAGAAGATATTCTTAAGGGCGGCGCTTGGATTGATGCAAAAAGTCTTTTCCAAGAGAAGGCTCAGGAATACGCTGGCCTTACTCCTACTTACAAAACAGTACGAGAATCAGGACCGGATCATGATAAACATTTCACGGTGAGTGTTTCTGTCGGAGATAAAGTTTATGGCGAAGGGGAAGGTAAGTCGAAACAAGATGCCGAACAAGAGGCGGCGCGCACCGCACTTAATGCGAAGGGTTGGAAGTAATACAATATAGGGATGTATTTAAAGTCGATAGAACTTTCTGGTTTCAAATCTTTTGCGAAAAAGAATACTTTTGAATTCGACTCGCCAATCTCGTCTATTGTCGGTCCTAATGG
>C687J35174_10005968_pt1 | contig 15952 bp, 15 predicted proteins | sample RifCSPhighO2_01_FD_35174 | JGI IMG/M metagenome (IMG submission 35174) | reverse complement strand
TTTTAAAACATCCTCAAAAACATAAGTGCGCAGATTGCCGATATGGGCGTAGTCATAAACTGTGGGTCCGCAGGCGTAAAACCCAACCGAGCCCTTTTTTACGGGCTTAAACGGCTCTTTTTTTCTGGTTAAAAAATTATAAATTTTCAGCACCCTCTTAAAGTTTACCTTCAGCTAAAATTAATGCTTTGCTATATAATTGTTTATTGTGAGTATTAAATTCATATTTAACATCCACTAAAAGTTTTTCTAGTGTAAGTATTTTCCAACTTTTACATTTAAATATGTTTTTCTTGCCTTTCTTACTAGCAATATATACTTCGTAGGAAATAATAAAATGGTGCGCATCTTTTGTAACTTTAAAATCTTTAGATGGTGAAAGATAAAAAGATCTTTGCGTAGTATCAATATTTTCTATATTAAATGTCTTACATTCTAAATAACTAGTTCTACTGAATTTATCTATAAATTCTATATCTGGATAGCCCATTGTTTTCTTTTTTTTACTTTTTCCGGTTTGCGGCGTATCCGCCTTGTAACCAATAAACAATAGTGCTTTTTTGACAAATGGTTCTATATCATTCCCAACTTCGTTAGGTCTAGCTCGCACTATGCCAGTTTTATTGATTCGTATTCCTGCTATTTTTGCTATCTTTTTTAAATCTCCCAGGAGTCTTTCGTCTTTTTTATCGTTTTTATTAAAAGGTAAAATTTTTTTACCGGATATACTTTCTATAACAAGATTAAAGGGTATACCTTTTAATGGAAATAGCATTTGTTTTATAACGTTTTCTAAATTTTTTGTATAACTAAGATTATTCATATTATTTTTTATAAAAAATTACAACACGGTTTGTGTTGGTACCTCTAATATTATTTTTTACTCCCCATATATTTGATGTCTTTGTAAAGGGTTGCGTGTTAACTAAAATGCCTACACATTCAAATCCAGTCTTTAATCCTAGTGAGATAACATACTCTTCTAAATTTATCGTTCCACCCCTAACTTCTCCCACCTCAAAGGCCGTCCATCCTCCATTTTTCACAATTCTAAATAGTTCATTAAATACCCCTTGTATAATATTAGACCACAAATTTATATCCTTACTCATTGTAATATTTTTAGAAATTTCCCTGTCATCAATATTATTAAACCAACATCTCAACCAGTTATCTTGTGAATAGTTCACTACGTCTAGAAATGGTGGCGAAGTAACGACTAACTGAACAGAATTATTACGAATTTCCGATGTCTGCCTCGCATCTTCCATTAAAAATAATGCCTTATTGCCCACATGCTTTAAAGTATTTTTTTCTTCTACATTTACATTTCTAAGAAGACTGGAAGTTTTTTTTAAAATAATTTGTTTTATGTTTCTATATTCTGGTCTTTGTTTCCTTTTTATGTTTATTTTAATTTGATTTGCTGGAGAAATGGCCTGGTTTGGCGGTAATGTATAAACAGAAAAAAAACCCTTAGAATGGCCGGTTAATCTGTTAGTGGCTACCATACGAATCCACAAATCTAGTTTATCTTCTGATTTTTTATACCGTTTTTTTAACAGATAATTTTTTAAAGACAAAATTTCGGATTCCGTTTTGGGATGGTAAAACATTGATAAATCTATATCCGCTTTTAAATTATAAGTTAAAGGAATAATATCTAATCTTTTTTTAATCTCCTCTGTGGTCGGTACAAAAAAGCGCGAGTATGTCAAAACCTTACTTAGGGGATTTATATCATTTGATATCGTCTGTCTCCCCAATAAACCAGCTTCTATTGCGGTAGTCCCTCTGCCGCTAAATGGATCATAAATTAAATCATTTTTCTTGCTTAAAAGTTCAATAAAAAAACGCGGCAATTGTGGTTTAAAGCAAGCTCGATAAGAAATTTCATGCAATGAAGAAGATTGGCGCTGTCTCGCAGTCCAAAACTCATTTATATATTTTATATATTTTCTTCCTCCTACATCATAGAAATCAAGCAGTGTTTTGCTCCCCGCAGTAAGAGCAGAGAAAAGATTAAAATTCTCTTCAAATTGAAATTTTTTTAAATAAGCTTTTAACCTGGGGGGCTCTTTAATAAATGCTGGCAACATATATGCTAATTTTATCTAACACTACATAAAAAATCAAGTAAGAATAATACACATAATTAAAGCGTTGTAATATAAATCCTTTTTTGAGATAATGGGGTAAATGAATTGGCTGAAAAAATTTGGCTGGTTGGCCATAGCCGCCATAGTTTTGGCGGTCGTGTTTTCTATAGGCTTCTATTCAGGCCTGAAAACATCGCTGGAGAGCCAAACGGCTAAAATATTGAACGCGACGCCACAGATAAACGCAAACAAGGAAGAGGTGGATTTTGCGGAATTTTGGCACGCCTGGAATATCGCTGAAGAAAAATACGTAAATATAGATAAAGTTAAAAGGCAGGATATGGTTTATGGGGCGATTTCCGGAATGGTGAAATCTCTGGGGGACCCCTACAGTGTATTTTTTAATCCGGAGGAATCAAAAATTTTCAAAAGCGACATAAAGGGCGAATTTGAAGGAGTGGGAATGGAAATTGGCATAAGAAAAGAAATCCTTACAGTGGTCGCTCCGCTTAAGGGTTCGCCGGCTGAACGCGCCGGAATTCACGCTGGAGACAAGATTTTTAAAATAAACGATAAAATTACGCTTGACCTTACTGTGGAAGAAGCTGTGCGATTGATTCGCGGCCCTAAGGGCACTAAAGTTAAATTGACTATCGCCAGAAATGGAGATGAAGAAAGCCGGGTAATTGAAATAGAGCGCGACGTGATAAAAATTCCAATAATAAATACAGCAACCAAAGAAGTCGTAACTCAAAAGAGCGGAGAGAAAAAACCGGAGGATTTGGGCGATATTTTTGTAATTAAACTTTATAATTTTTCGGAAAATTCTCCAGGGAGTTTCAGAAGCGCGCTCCGAGAAATGATTGAAAAGAACCGAAGCAAATTAATAATTGATCTTCGCAACAATCCGGGAGGATTTTTGGAGGCCTCTGTGGATATCGCCAGCTGGTTTCTGCCTCAAGGAGACGTTGTGGTTACTGAAAATTACGGCGGACGGGCAGAAAACAAAACGCATCGCAGCAAGGGCTACAATATTTTTAAAAATTTGCCGATGGTCGTTTTGGTCAACCAGGGTTCGGCTTCGGCTTCTGAAATTTTGGCTGGCGCCTTAAAAGACCATGGTAAAGCAAAGTTAATTGGCGAAAAAACTTTTGGGAAGGGGTCGGTGCAGGAATTTTTGCCGCTTACCACGGACACTTCCCTAAAAATTACCGTGGCTAAATGGCTTACGCCCAACGGTTATTCCATCTCCGAAGGCGGGCTTACGCCGGATTTTGAGATAAAACCAACCAAAGAAAACATCGCGGCCGAGAGAGATCCGGTTATGGAGAAAGCTATTGAAATACTTAGAGCAATGTAATTTTATGCGCGTGATTTTACTAAAAGATGTGGCTAAGCTGGGCCGGAAAGGGGACACCAAAGATGTTTCCGACGGATACGCGCGCAATTTTTTGATTCTGCAAAATCTTGCTTCTCCAGCAACACCGGAAAATATAAAAAAAGCGGAAGAAGAGTTAAAAAATAAAAAAGTTCAAANAGAACATGAGTACGAAGGACTCCACGCGCTTCGTTCGGCTTTAGCCGAACGGGGGATAACTATAAAGAAAAAATCGGACGCCAAAGGTAATCTTTACGCTGCAATTTCCGGAGAGGAAATTATTGAGGCGCTGAAAAAACTGGATTTTCCGGTTCCAAAAAATTTGAAAGCCAAAATGATAATATTTGATTCTCCCATAAAAACAATCGGCCCACATGAAGCAAAAATCATTTTGGAAAAAGAAGAAATTAAATTACAGATACTTTGTGAACCGAACTCTTAGAGCCATCAAATCTGATTTTTCGTTTTAGTTCGTGTCTCACAACGCCTTCTTTCACGGCGTAAATCGTGTCGTCTTTACCGATGCGGACGCCCGCTCCGGGGATAAACTTGGTGCCCCGCTGGCGCACCAAAATAGCGCCCGGCTTTGCTTTTTCGCCAGCGTAAAGCTTAATCCCGAGGTATTTGGGCTGCGAATCTCTTGCGTTTTGCGATGACCCTCCCGCCTTTGTATGCGCCATATAATTCTATTTTACTGATTTCGTTGAAGCAGTCAAGACCGTAAATTCTTTTGATAAAATCTTCTGCGATTCAATCTGGACGCGGAGGGCGGGGGATAGGGTTTTTAAGATTATTTTTAATTTTTTATCGTCGGCTTCAAGTATTTTTTGCCATTCGTTTTCCATGCCCGCGGCGGTTAAAATTTCTTTTACTTTATCAAAATCGTATTTAAACCTCTGCTGGAGCTTTTTGGAAATATAATATCCGCGCTCGTCAAACACGCGCTCCAGTTTATTGGCCTCCATATAAGATTTAATAGCTATCTGAAGCTCTGCCAAGCGGTCTTCATTTTTTGAATCAACATTTTTTATTTCAAAATATTCTTTCAAGGCGCTTTGCAATTGGGCTTCGTCAAAATTTTGCTCTTCTTTTTTATATAAATGCTTCCAGGCGGGGCAGATCTGCTTATACGGGCAATAATCACAAAGTTTTGAGACCACTGGCGGAAAATTATCTTCTTTAACGCTTACTTCTATTATTTTTATAGTTTGAAGCGCAACTTCCTTTGTTGTTTCCAGCGCTTCTTTGGTGCGCGTGGAGGAAATTTTTTCATTATGCTTTAAAAAATAAAGAGAAAGTTTTATTTTCGCGGGATTCGTCCCGGGCCATCTTCGCATCAGCGCCATGTGATAAAGCGACATTTGAAAATCCATATCCGCCGCCTCCTGCGAGGGGAGCCGGCGACTGGTTTTATAATCAATAATTTCATACTCGCCTTCGCCGATTTTATCCACGCGGTCAATAATTCCGGCCAAGATATGGGCTTGGCCTCTTTCATCCAGCAATAAAACTTCAAAATGCGATTCCGTATCCACCACGGAAAAATTCCATGGCGGGTTATTTTTATAGAAATTTTTTATCATGCCCTTGCCGCTTTCTTCGTAAACTTGAACGAGTTCCACAGGCAATTGTTTTGAAGATTTGCCTGCGGATGATTTCCAATTTTCCGAAAAATGCCCCAAGACTTCGTCTAAAGTAGGAAAAAGGGGATCATGCGAAAATATAAATTTCATTGCCCCATGTACTGAACTTCCGAACATAGCCTCGGGAGATCTCGGCGCTTTAATTTTATCAATTATCTGAAATTTGAATCTCTGCGGGCATTGCTTAAAAGTATTCAGTGCTGAATATGAAGTGCGCATGAGGGGAGTGTAGCAAAAATGGCCGTTTTATTCTATAACCAACGTCGCACAATGTTGCTTTTGCGACATCATTACTTATTTAGAGTTAAAGGGATTTATACTATTTTGTAAGCCCTTCATAGTATCCAAAAATGGTTGCCAAAAAAGATTAATCCAGATATTCCAAAAATAATTAAAGATTGCGGAGAAATAATTATCCCAAAGTTGTCCAAGCCACCGCCCCAAAAATCCGAAATTGTCCCGCAGGACGGAGTTGGAAAACAGCGAATTTAAAGACACTCCCAAAAGGCTAAGTATTATGACCAAAAGCACTGCTATGATAATTATTTGAATAAAACCTTGTTTTGGTTTCCGCATTGTTTTTTATTTATAAATAATTTAATGGATTAAGATACCCTCCATAAGGCAGAACTCCGCAGACACGGCTTTGCCTAAGCTGAACGGTTCGGGCGTCGTAAACTGTAAAATGAAGGTGCGGACCGGTAGTGTAACCGGTATTTCCACTATAACCTATTATATCGCCGCGCGCAATTTCTTGGCGAGGACTCACGTGCACAAGGGAAAGATGAGCGTAAAGCGTAGCCAGTTTGTTGGGATGCTCAATTAAAATCCATCTGCCGTAGGAACCCCTTGGGCAAATGTAATCCGTGTTGCCCGTAGCTTTCACAATTCCTCCTTCAGCAGAACGCACAGGCGTCCCCACTAGAGCCCTAAGATCAATGCCATTATGCCCATTGCTTCCATAAACATCGGTGTATTTGGAAAAATTAGTCAGCCCAAATTCCTGTGTAAGCACTCCCCTGTCTATAGGATTAAGTAAAATTCTGTTGCCGAAAGCCGGCAGAGTGCTAAAATCTATTTGTTTTTTTAAATCGTTTTCAATAAGCCGGATTTCATCGTAAATTTCCGCGCGGCGCTTTTCGCGCTCTTTCAATAATTTTTGGTAAAGCGCCTCCTGATTTTTGGTTGCAGAAAGCAAATTGGTTTTTTCCGCCCTAGTGTCTTTTTGTATTTCACGCTGATTTATGAGATCATTTTGCAGATTTTTTAAATCTTTGCGCGCTNCTTCGGCTTTCTTTTTTCTACCTTCCAAATCAATCTTTAGGATTTTTAATTCTTCATAATTTTGCCGGACGCTAAAATCTAAATTTCTTATTTTTTCAAGCTCGTCAAAAAAACCGGATAAGGAATCGTACTTTAAAAATATCTCAAGCATATCGTAATTTTCCGTCTTACGCAGACTATCCAATATCCTAGCTAAGTTTTCCTGGCGGTTTTTTATGGAATCTTCCGTATTCAAAATATCCGCGCCTAATTCCTTAATCTCCAATTCCTTTTTGGCGATGCGTTTTTGGGTTAGGGTTATTTGAGCATTAAGTTTTTTTACTTCGGAATCCAGACGTTTAATTTCTCCGCTTAAAGTTTTGGCAGTTGATTCGGCTTCATCAATACTTGTTTGGTACTGCCCGATCTCCTCCTCCAGTTTTTTAATTTCCTGATTTTTTTGGTCAATTTGCTGTTTTAAATCATCGACCGTGGCGGCAAATACTGAAAACGCCGGAGCAAAAAACGCGCCTAAAAAAACTAAAACTAAAATGCCGGATTTCACAATCTTCGCCATAGCCCTATTTTAGCATAGAAATTGCCGATTCAACGCGAGAAATTGCCTTTTTTTGCCCCAAAATCTCCATAATTTCAAATGGCCCAGGCGATGCCTTTTTGCCGGTGAGCGCAACACGCAATGGCCAGAGTAGCTCTCCCCTATCTCCCGCCTTTCCGGCGGGCAAGTTTCCAGCTTTTTCTAAAAATATTTTTTCCAGATTTTCTTTACCGAAATTCTTATCGCTAATAGATTTTAAAATTTGTTTTGAAGTCTCCAGTGATTTTTTAATCTCTGCATCACTTATCTGCTTCCATTTCAGTAGCACGGCGTCATATTCAGGCTCTTTGAAAAAATAATCAGTACGCCCCGGCAATTCGGAAAGTTTTTTTAGCCGCGGCTGTTCCAAAGCGATAATTTTTTCTAAATCTAAATGGTGTCCGACACCCACTTGGGTGTCGGACACCCAAGTGGGTGAATACGGTTTTGCCAGCTCCAGAAGCTCACGGGGCGATTTTCTGCGGATATACTCTCCGTTCATCCAGTCCAATTTCGTCATATCAAAAATCGCGCCAGCCTTTTGAACGTCTTCGAGTTTAAATGCTTTAATTAAATCTTCCAAAGAAAAAATTTCCCGATCGGATTTGCTGGGGTGCCAGCCTAAAAGCGCCACAAAATTTAAAATGGCCTCTTTAAGATATCCATCATCCAAAAAATCTTTAACTGCCGTATCCCCTTCTCGTTTGGAAAGCTTGGCTCGATTTTTATTGAGCAATAACGGTAAATGGGCATATTGGGGAAGTTCCCAGCCAAACGCCTTGTGCAAAGCGATGTATTTCGGCATTGAAGAAATAAATTCATCGCCCCGGATAACATGAGTGATTGCCATGTCATGGTCGTCAACCAAATGGGCAAGATTATAAGTCGGAAAGCCGTCCGATTTTAAAATAATAAAATCTTCCTGCGTTTTATTTTTGATCTCAATCTCGCCATGGATAATATCGGTGAATTTAGTTGCGCCGTCTTCGATTATTCTAAAACGAATTGCACCATTGTCTCCGTAAGCCGCGCCCTCGGCCACTAATTCTTTAGCGCATTGTCTATATCTTTCCAAGTTATCAGATTGCCGAATCGGCCCCTCGTCAAAATCCAAGCCGAAAATCCGCAACGTTTCAAGAATATTTTGTTCGGCTCCTTCCACTAAACGCGCGCGGTCGGTATCTTCTATGCGCAAAATAAACAGGCCTCCGTTTTGCTTTGCAAAAAGATAGTTATAGAGCGCAGTGCGAAGCCCGCCGACATGTAAAAACCCTGTTGGGGACGGAGCAAACCTTGTGCGTACTTGACTCTGTTTCATGTTGGGTGTATTATATAAATTAGAGTAGAAAGGGGGCTTTTATGGCTTTTGTGAAGAGAAAAGGTGGGTACATTTTGTCAGGTACGGTAGTCGGTTTTTTGCTGGTAATATTGGTAAGTACGCCCATTTATGTCATCGGGCATATTCTTAAAGGCGATTGGAGTTCACTGCCACCTTTCATTTATAACAGCGAAGCCATTGTTATCACAGCTATAGTATCTGGACTTGGCGCCATTTTTGGCATGGGCTTATACTATTTTGAAAATCGCTAGCTAATAGATGCCGCGCATGCGGCTTTTTTGTTTTCCAATCTCCTTTCATTATATTTTCCCAATGCCAAAAATCATAGTGTATATTTTGACCTATCGGTTTTTTTGTATACTATAGATTTATATGCCAAAACATCGGCCTATTTACTTCAAAGACCCCAATATAACCGAACAATATAAAGCGCAGATAAAAAGGTTTGTGGATAAACACCCAACCGCGACTTCCATATCTAAGGCGGTCTTAGCAGTTGCCTTGCTTGGCGGCGCTATTACCGTTGCTTTTGTTGCTCCGGGACTAGTAAAAATCTTAGGGAAAAACGCCGCAGCGCACAAAAGAGAGCAGAAAGAACGCTACCGAAAATTGTGGGAGCGTTTTTATACGCTTAAAAAACGTGGCCTATTTGAACTTAAAAAAGAAAATAGCGATGGATCTTTATTATATCAGTTTACCGAAAAAGGACGTTTGGTTAGTAAAAAATTTTTATTGGAAACCTTGGAAATAGAAAAGCAGCAAAAATGGGATGGCAAATGGCGGGTAGTATCATTTGATATTCCGGAAAAATATAAATTAGCCCGGCGCGCTTTCCAGCAAAAATTGCGAGAACTTAATTTTTTCCCTCTTCAAAAAAGCGTATGGGTTCATCCTTTTCCGTGCGAAAGCGAAGTTAAATTTTTATGCGATTTGCTTCAAATAAATCCGTTCGTTGAGATTTTTGTCAGCGGAGAAATTACAAATGGCAAATTGATTTATTATTTTCAGGCTATCATCGCTTAATAGTTTAATGCCTTATAGTGTATATTTTGACCGATCGGTTGTTTTGTATACTATACTATTAACTAAAATTTTCAATTAGATTTGGCTGAGAATTTAATTGAAATAGAAAAAATTATTCATGAACGCCCAATTTAATAATTTCTTTGGCGATTTTTTCAGCGGCGTCCAAACGGGCAAATCCTTGCGCGGCTAGCTTCATTTTTGATTGCCTAGCCGGATCGCCCAAAATTTTATCAATTTCCGCAAGCAGAAGATGCGGGGTAAGGTTGGTTTCTTCTATCACCTGGCAACCGCCAAACCCGGCGTAGGCATAAGCGTTTTCCCGCTGATGATTCTGCGCGGCAGTTGCTAGGGGGATCAAAATAGCCGGCACTCCCCAGGCGGCGATTTCAAAAATCGCCGAGGAAGAACGGGAAACTATTAAAAAAGCGACGCGCGAAGCATCTCTTAATTCGCCTTCATCCAAAAATCCGTAAGAATGGTATCTGGTCTTAAATTCGCTTCCTGCCAAAATAACTCCAGCTCTTCCCGAAACATCGGCCAGATTATTTTTACCAACTTGATGGATAATTTGATATTTTTTCACAGCTTGGTCCAGTATGGTTAAAATGGTTTCATTGATGCGCTCCGATCCTTGAGAACCGCCCAAAACCAAAATAACTGGCAGATTTTCTTCCAATTTGAAATATTCTATGGCTTCTTGGGCATTTCCGCCGATAACCTGCAGGCGGATTGGGTTCCCGATGACGGCGCTGTTTTTATCTTTAAAATAACCGGCTGATTCCGTGAAAGAAAGTGCGATGCGGTCAGCCCACTTGCCGGCCCATTGATTGACCAGCCCCGGCACTATATCAGATTCATGGATAATTACCGGAATTTTCAAAACGCGCGCCGCCAACAATGTTGGAAAACTGGCATATCCTCCTTTTGAAAAAATAACGTCAGGCATTAGAAGATAAAGCCGCCAAAAAGCCCAAAAAACGCCAAAAATAGTTTTTAGAGTGTCCGGCAGATATCTCAAAGAAAAATATCTTCTCATTTTTCCGGCCGGAATTTTTATGAATTTAATATTTTCACGAACCAAAAGTTCTTTATCCAAAGGGTCGTTCGAAACAAAAAAAAGTTCGAGCCGCGCGATATTTTCTTCTTCGGCTTCTTTTTTTAAAGAGCGGGCGACCGCGATCAAGGGATAAAAATGCCCGCCCGTGCCTCCGCCTGTTAAAATTACTTTCATGCTCTTTTTTTTGAAATATTAAGAATAATGCCAACTTCGGCCAAAGTGAGCGCCAAAGCCGTGCCGCCGTAACTCACAAAAGAAAGCGGAATGCCGGTAAGCGGCAGGAGCCCAACTATAGCCGAAATATTTATTAACGCCTGAAACATAATTAAAAATAAAATTCCCGCGACCAAAAACTTTCCAAATAAATCCGGCGCCCGGCTTGCCGTCCAAATCCCTCTCAAAAAGAACAGGAGAAAAAGCGCCAGTAGTGTAATTCCGCCCACAAAACCAAGCTCTTCGGCGACCACGGCAAAGATTGAATCCCCTATCGGTTCAGGCAGATAATTGAATTTTTGGCGGGATAATCCGAAGCCCCTTCCCCAAAAACCGCCGGAACCCGCGGCAATCAAGGATTGATTAATCTGATAGTTCTTTCCCTGCGGGTCATTGGATAAATTTAAAAAAACTGTCAAACGGTCCAGCCTGTAAGGCGCGATTGCAATAAGTATACTTATAATAACTAAGCCGATAAGAGAAAGCAAAGCCATTTGTTTAAAATTTCCGCCGCTTAAAAAAAACATGAATAAAATAGACACCAAAAGCACGCCCAGGGTCCCGATATCCGGCTGTAAAATCAAAAAGGAAGCGATGAAAGCGCTCATAATAAGAAACGGTAAAAAACCGAATTTAAACGAAGAGATGGCTTTGGATTTGGATTCCAGCCAGGTAGCTAGATAAATAACATAAGCTAATTTCAAAAATTCAGCTGGTTGAAAAGAAAAAAAGCCAAGCGCTATCCAGCGCCGGGCGCCTCCGTGATAAAGCCCGATGCCCGGCACAAACACCAGAAACATCAAAAAAAAAGCCGCGAGCAGAAGCAGTAAAGCATATTTTCTCCACATTAAATAAGGCACGCGGTAAGCCGCGTAAAGCAAAATTAATCCTGGAATTACTCCGACTAATATTTGATGCAGAAGATAATAATAGGGATAACCGAATTGCGAAACTGAAATGCCCAAAGACGCCGAGGCTAATATAAAAAGGCCGAAAACCAAAAGCAGCATGGCTAAAGTGAAAAAAATTTTGTCGTAACTGCCGGCGCCGCGCATATCAATTCTTTTTTCGTAAAACCAAACCATGCCTTTTTATAGCGAGCTTACCTCCGGATATTGCTAAATTTCCGGAAATAATCAGAGCGCGAAGCCCCGAAGCGTAGCGGTAAGGATTGCCATAGGTCGCCTGGTCTTTAAATTCCTCCGGATGGAAAATGGCGATGTCGGCGATATTTTTTGGCTTGAGTATCCCACGGTCTTTGAGGCCCAAAGCTTTAGCCGGCAAAGAAGTCATTTTAACAACTGCTTCGGCTAAAGAAATTTTTGCTTTTCCAGAAATTACGCTGAAAAATCGCGGAAAAGCGCCAAAAGAGCGCGGATGCACTAAATCTCCGAAGTGCTTGAAATCAACGTCGTATCCAGCGCCGTCGCTGGATATCATGCCTCCCTGCTCGGCCACCGCTCTTAAAAGATTCCCGCCGCTTAGAGTTTTCCCGAATACGGAGGCATTAAGCTCGTTGATTTTTAAAATTTCCAAAATCAATTCTTCCACTGGCATGCCGGAATGTTTTGAAATTTCTTCCAAAGTTTTCCCCACCAAGCTTTTGTCTTTAAAAGCTGAAGCGATTAAAATCCTGTCTGCGTGTAAAGTCGCGCTTTTTAATTCATTGATTGTCTTTTTGGAAATTTCCTTGTCCGAAATCATTTTTAAAATTTCTTTGTTCGCCCCGATTTTTGCCCATGAAGGCAAAAAGGAAACAAGCGCCGATCCGGTCCGGAGATACGGAAAAATGTCAAAAGTTATATCAACTCCGTCGCTTTGGGCTTTTTTAAAAATTTTTAAAGCGTTTTCAAAATCCTTCCAAGCGTCCCGGCCGATGGCTTTAAGGTGCGAGATAACCGTGCGTGCTTCGCTAGCTCTAGCCAAGAAAACCGCTGCCGAAATAGACGGCAGAAAATTTTTACCTTCGTCTTTAAGATGAATTTTATAAAGCCCGCCGTATTTTTTTACAACTTTAAGCAAAGCTATAATTTCATCATCCGCGGCCGAGCTTCGCTCGGCGAAAGAAAAATTACTGCTCATGCCCCAAGCGCCCTCTTTCATAGCGCCTTCAAGTAAAAAAATCCTCTCTTCCAAAGTTTTGGCGTTTCTTTTTAAGGTTTCCTGTCCTACCAAAGTAGCCACGTTTAAACCAACGCCCAAATTTTCAATATTGTCATAATATTCAGCTAAAGAATTCCAATTGATCGGCACGGAGAATCCGGTGGTCCAGCGTTCTAGTTCCGTTAAAGATTCGCGTTTGGATACCGGCGCCAGAGATTCTCCGCAATTACCCAGTAAAATTGTGGTTACTCCCTGCCACAAAAAACTTTCCTGCATAGGCAAAGAAAAAAGCGTCCCGTAAACATCGGAGTGGTTCGTAATGTCTATAAAGCCGGGGGTAACGTAAAGATTTGTGGCATCAATAATCTGATCGGCCGTCTCGCCCGCTAAATTTCCTATTTTTTCTATGCGATTGGCGGAAATCCCTAAATCAGCAACGTAGGGTTCGCCTCCCGCGCCGTCCAAAATAGTTCCGTTTTTTATCAAAATTGAAAACGCCATAATAATTTTATTATAGCACGCTGACGAGATGTACGATCATGCCTAAAATCGCGAAAACAATACTCAAAACCCAAAAACGCATAACCACCTTTTCGGCTGGCCAGCCTATGGCCTCAAAATGATGGTGAATCGGAGCGACCAAAAAAATTTTTCTGCCGAAAAACCGTTTTGACCCCAGTTGGATAATTACCGAAAGCGATTCCAAAACCAAGGGGAGCGCAATAATGGGCAAAACAAAAATTGCGTTGGTTAAAAAGGCCACAACGGTAAGAGCGGTGGTAAGCGCCATAATGCCGGTTTCCGACATATAAAAACGGGCGGGCGGGATGTTGAACCATAAAAATGCCAGAATTGAGCCGACGATAACCGAAGCGAACGCGGCAAGATTTATCTGATTTTGAAAAAATGCAATGCCGGCGTAAGCAGAAAAAATGGAAGCAAAAACCCCGCCGGAAAGGCCGTCTAAACCGTCTATAACCCCGCCCGAAAAAACCGCCCACATTACCAAAATAAAAAACGGAATAAAATAAATTCCCAGATGAAAATCGCCCAATCCGGGGATAAAAACAAAATCTTTGCCCAATTTAAAATAAAACCAATATGCGCCCAGAGCGGCGATCAGCGTGATTAAAAAAATACGCCTGGTAAAAGTGAGCCCGCCTCCGCGATAAGCCCCTTTTTGAAAAACCAGCATAAGGTCGTCCAAAAGGCCGACTATCGCGCCGGCGAATAAAATTCCCAAGGGCACCCAAGTTTGCTCCCGCGAAAGAAAATTTAATTTATAAAAAAGTTCGTCCGGGAAAATTTTGGGAAGAATCCAAAAAATAAGGGCTAAAATTATGGTCGTCGCCCAGACCAAAATTCCGCCCATCCGTGGCGCTTTGGTTTCCCGCTCTTTATGGAGCGCGTTAAAAATCGGCGTGGGCGCTCCATCGGGCGCCATAGCGCGCGCGTCTTTTCTCCAAAGTTTATACTTATAGAGGTAATGGGTGAGAATCGGCGTCAGCGCTATTCCCACAAAAAATGCCAGCCCCCCAAGCCCTAGAACTTTATAAGTATTCAAAATCAAATCCTGCTGCATATTTTAATTATAGCGCAATTTTTTTTAAAAAATAAGCCGGTTTTCGCCGAGATTCAATAAGAGTCAAAGCGAAAACCGGTTGTTACAATGTCATCACAGCCAAAACCGTAAGGGCCAGAACAAGAGCCATGCTCGCCAAAAACAATCCCCATTTCTTATCATCAGACATATTGCCTCCACTTAGGCCCAAAACGTTGATATTTATACTTCTAACCCTATTATAAGGGTTTTTTAGTTTTCAGCCATTCAAAAATAACTTTAACATCTTCAAATCTTCCCTTCTCCGAAGAGGCCAAAACCACTATTCCCAAAGGGTGGCCGATTGGATATTCAACAATAACTAGCAAATTACCGCCCGCCAAATCGGTGTATCCGGTCTTTGAGCCGATAAGCGGGGTGAGCTCCGGCCCCAGTTCGTTTGTAAATTTAAAATTATGTTTTATACCCTCTTTGGAAATAATCTCGCTAATCGTGCCCAATTGCCATAGGGGCGAACCTAAAGACGCTTTAGCGATTTTTAATAAATCATTCGCAGACCCGTAACCGCCCGCGAGTTCCAGCGATTCATCCAAGCCCCAGATGTTGTAAAATTTCATATTTGCCGCACCCAGCCGCTCCGCCTTTTTTCGCATCAAATCCAAGAACCATTCTTCGGCCTGTTCTTCGGCAATCTGATTTTTTTCTACAACATATTCATAAAGCGCGGTAACGGCGTCGTTGGATGATTCCGCCATAGTCATGCTAACCAAATCTTTCACTAAAAAATGCTCGCCGATTCTCAAAGAGCTCGGTTCCGGAGTGAACACCGCCGTTTTAGAAACCGCAGTTTCTTCGTCTAAAGAGGCATAATCTAAAACCGCGAACAGGGCGACGATTTTTGTAATGCTGGCCAAAGGCAGGGTTTCACCGGAATTTTTGGAAAATAAAACTTCTCCGGTAAGCAAATCCTGCGCTAAGGCGGACTTGGCTTCTATTTTAGGCGCCGGCGAATTTTTTTCCGGTCCGTCAGCTGGTGGATTTTTTACTTTCGATAAATCTACCTTGGGAGCAGGCAAATATAAAAAAATTAAAAGCAGAGCAAGCGCGCCAAAAAAAATATAAAATTTATTGAATTTCATCCAGTTTTTCTTTATAAGAACCGTAGTCCGGAAGCTGGGAAATGGAAGTTAGCCCGAAAAATTTAAGAAAATCCGTTGAGGCCCGATAGAGATACGTTCTGGAATCTTTGGCGTTCCGAACGCGTTCAATTAATCCGCGCATCAGAAGATTTCTTATTATAAAAGAAGAATTGACCCCGCGGATATAATCAATATCCATGCGTTTCACCGGACCTTTATAAGCGATAATAGTAAGCGNTTCAAGCGCCGCGCGGGTTAGCTCGCCGGCGAATTCTTCCTTGGCAAAATCTTCCACCAGCTTGGAAATTTCTTTGGAGCTGACCAAAGAAATTTTGTCGCCATCGCGCAAAATCGTAATAAAATGCTCTCGGGAGAGGTGCTTTTCTAATTCCTCAAGAGCNAATTTTATTTCGCCGTCGCTTTTTTTGGTGAGCNCGGACAAGCGAGAAATACCTAACCCCTCGCCGGAAACAAAAAGCAGTGCTTCAATTTTTTTAGCTAATTCACCCATTTTTTTTAAGCGAAATGCCGCCGAA
>C687J35174_10005963_pt1 | contig 15959 bp, 23 predicted proteins | sample RifCSPhighO2_01_FD_35174 | JGI IMG/M metagenome (IMG submission 35174) | reverse complement strand
CCCCCGGCTCGTAAGCGCCGACGTGGCGTGCGGCGAGGGAGGGGATGCTCCATCCGGGAAACCCGAGCAGGACATTGTGCACAGCACAATGGCCGTCGCACCGCCACGGTCGGCGCCACAGTTGTTGGAAGCCTAACCGTAAAACATAAAAAGAACCACTGATTCCCTCTGCTTATGACACCACGAGCTGATTGCATTCATTGTGCGTTTTTCTAGATTAAAGACTATTTTACCGACGATAAAAAAGGCTCCAGATAAAGCTCTCTTCTTTGGCGATTGTGGTGTAATGGCAACACGGGAGACTGTGGATCTCCAGTCCCGGGTTCAATTCCCGGCATTCGCCCTTTGGATACAAACACTTTTATATAGGAAAACTCCGGAGAGAATACTATGACATTCCAAAAACCGAAGGGGACAGTAGACTTTTTTCCGGGAGAGTATGCCGCGAGAACCAAAATATTCTCCATTTGGAAAGAGACAGCGGTGAAGTACGGGTATGAGCAAGTTGAAAGCCCAGCGTTTGAAACATTGGATGTGTTGACAAAGAAAGAAGGTGATGAGATCGTCTCTCAAATCTTCACATTAGAGCAAAGAGGCTCTGAAAAGTTCGGCCTGAAGTTTGATTTAACAGTCCCCATGGCAAGGATGTTTCTCGAAAAACAGAAAACAATCCAAAAACCCGTGAAATGGTTCATGATCGACAAGATGTGGAGATATGAGCAGCCGCAGGCGGGAAGATTGCGAGAATTTTTTCAGATCAGCGTAGAATGTTACGGGACAGACACACCAGAGTCAGATGCGGAGATGCTCTGCATCACCATTGACCTGCTGAGAAACTGTGGATTAGCGCTTTCTGATTTTTATGTCCGCTTGAGCAGCAGAAAAGTCGTTGAGGCGTATCTCAGAAAATTGGCGGCGGATGCTGATCTCGATAAGCTCTTCGCGATAATAGACAAAAAACAGAAGATTTCAAGCGATGAATTTGAGAAATTGATGAAAGATGCTGGCTTGGCTGAGCAGGACGTCGAAAAGCTTGAGAAGTTTCTCGCGATCAAAGAGCTTTCTGATGTCAAAGGGCTCGGAAAAGACGCTGAAGACGCTATTGAAAGTCTGAAAGCTACTTTGTCATATCTCGGAGAGCGTTCATCCTGTGTTCGCATTGATCTTTCTACCGTACGGGGGCTTTCGTACTACACGGGAATCGTGTTTGAGGTTTTTGACTCCAATAACAAGTATCGCGCGCTCGCTGGCGGTGGCAGATATGATCGTATGGTCAAGAACTTTGGAGGCCAAGAATGTGCTGCAGTGGGTTTTGCCATGGGCTATGCGACGTTAAGCTTATTCCTCAAAGATAAGGGATTGCTCTCAGAGAGCGTTGATCCTCCAGAATACTTTATCGCGGTCGTATCAGATACAGTAAGAAAAGACGCATTCGCTGTTGCGGATGCTTTAAGAAAAACAGCGACGGTTGAAATGGATGTCATGAGTAGGAAACTTGCGAGGCAGCTGCAATACGCGAATGCCATAGGGGCGAAGAAGGTCGTGTTTGTCGGTGAAGACGAGCTTAAGCAGGGAAAAGTGAAGGTAAAAGATATGGAATCTGGGAAGGAAACGTTGATTCCAATTTCTGAGCTTACTCGTCATCCCTAAGCGTTAGGATCTCGATTTTCCCATCAGGATCAATGTATATGGAATGTTCCGCCTGGCTCACTAATCCATGGCTCTTATCAGGCAAAGGCGGGTAAGAATGGAGTACTCCCGCTCTGATCAATTCCTTGAGCGCGAAGTTTACCTTAAAAACAGGATGTTTCTTCGCGAGCCAGCGTGTTGTGAACGGTAATCCCTTATACGCTTCAATATCTTTTAATATTTCTCGGGTGATTTGGCTGCGTACTGGTCTTTTTTCCACAAATGAGAATATCTGAGCGTCTTCCTGCTCGTAAATCAATCCCGCTCCTGTCGTGGCGAATGGCTCAATTGCGTAGCACGCGTCTTTTTTCAGTTCCGTTGCGTCCTTCGTGTCATAATTGGGAATCGTTGGCGGCGCGTGCACTTCAAAGAGTTTTAGTCCGTGCCCGGAGAGATTTCTTACAGGCTGAAATCCGCGCGCGGTTATAGCATCTTCTATCGCTTTGCCAATCGCTCCCAGACGGAAATTTCCAGACTTGAGCGTCTTCAGCGCAGCCTGCAGCGCTTCCTCGCTTGCTTTCACGAGCGCTGCGTTTCTTCCCGAGAGATCTACAGTGATTGCGCTGTCTCCAATCGCTCCATTCACATGAATGCCGCAATCAAGAGAGATGATTTGATCATCAACTATGATATCCTGCCCGGGCTCGACCGTGAAATGGGCCGCAACATCATTTAATGCCATCTGCGGGGGAAACGCGCATTGCCCCCCAAGCTCCGCTATCTTTTTCTCTATTTTTTCGGTCACTTCAAGATAGCTCGCGCCTTTTTTAATAAGCGTTCTGCCATAACTCAGCGTTTGGCCTGTGATCTTCCCGGCTTTGCGCCAGTCGTCGAGATTTTCCATAAAATAAAGTGAAAGAAGAGAGTATTTAAGGTTTTTCATATATTCGATCATGATGATCAAAATCTTCTAAGATCACAGTCATTGTTGTTTCATTGACAGAGAACAAGAGCACAAAATGTCCGAAGTGAACGCTCTTGTAATCCTGTAAAGGTGCTCTGAGATTTTTATAGCGATGAGGATGTTGTGCTATTTCTTCCACTTTTTTTTGTATGGCTAAGAGAAGCGAGGGATTTCGGTTTTCTAACTTGTGAAACACTTTTTTCACTTTCTTTGCGAACACGAGATCGTACTGCATCAATATGAAACATCTTGTCGAAGTTCTCAATGGAACCGACGTAGATGTACTTTCCATTCTTTTTTTGACGGAGCATCCTTTTTATGAATTCCGGTCTAAATTCCGGATCATTTTCGGTTTCAATGTACTTATTTACGAGAAATGTGATCGCTTTCCCTTTATCTTTCAGCATATACTTAGCTTTTACCGTATTGAGAACACGATTCGTGTTTTCGTCCAAGGTTACGAGCGCTTGCACCATACTAAGCTAGACTAAGTTGAACTTATTTATAAAGATTGTGGTGTTTTTTCTGAATAAAATTCGGACATCAGTATAGAATTCCAACCAAAACTCTCTGAATCTGCTCGTATCTCACTTTCTCTGGATCCATTTGCGGATTATTATCACCTTTGAATCGGGCATACCATCCCCCTTCATCATAGCCGGTTTCAACGACCCTGTGAATGATGATCGCATCCGCAACCTCTGATCGGTAGCTTACAATATCCCCTACACTGATTTGGGATGTGTCTGTTGGGATAATCTCAATGCCGTTTGTTCCTTCATCGATCAAAGGATCCATTGAGTTTGAGTCCGCAAATCTTGCCCATTGCGGATTGTCAACATAGATGATAACGCGATCCTGATACACTTCAATCTGGTCCTCTTGGATCCAGTCCTGTGGAGACTCCGCTTCAAGGGGCAGCCCGGGTATAATGAGTGTATTCGGGTTTTCCTGAGATCTTATGCGAATGGGTGATGTGGTCGCTGCCGCGCTGGAAACATCTTCTAACACCAATGCAATGCTGAGCGTTATTCCTAAGAGTAATCCTAATGAGAATACTATGAATAAGGCCCCCCAGCTTTTCATAACCACTTAGAAGTAGTTAATTATATAAAAAGCTAACGGTATGCGGCATGTTGAGCACGCCAGAACTGCCAGTTACGCCAAATTGATTCCCTGTCCGGACTCATTGCGTGTTTTGGCTGGAACGCTAAGCGGTACTCTCCGTGAGATTCAAAGCAGCTTTTTACGGATAGGCTTCCATAACCACCATAAAGCTCTTCCATAAACTCATGCGCCCTGTCTTTCTGAATAACGAGGTCATCATATCGTCGGATTTTAGTCAAATACCAATGCTTCATCCGAGAGACTGTCCTTCCAAAAATTGTTTTTGGCTGCGGTATCTCATTAAGATCGCGTATGCTTCTTCCTTTGTACCAGAAACGCAAGCCAGGATGCGTATATCTTTCCTCAGCAATTTGTGGTTCCTCAACCTGCGGCTCGATATAAGGAAGCAATCGTATTGGTTCTTCTATTAGTGGAACGGGTTCTTGCAGGGTTACTTCTTCGAGTTCTGGATATGTTTCCACTGGCTTTGGTGTTCTCGCTTCTCTAATCGATGACAAGAGTTTTTGGTATTTTTCCTGCAATCTCGGCGCCCTCTCAGGATTTTTCATAATCTTTCCTAGATATTCTTTTTTGACCATGTGGTCGAGATCCTGCACGAGTTCGTCGTATGCGTTGGCTGTCTCTGCACTCATCGCGTTGGGAGCCAAACGCTCATTCACATACATGGCTAAGATATCCAAACGATCTTCCCACTTAATGCGCTTTCGCGCAAGATAGCCGAGAATCTCGTGCTGTTCTGTGTCTGGATCGAATGGCGCCTCATCAATATATTTTTGAAGTCTTTCGTCGAGACTTTTCTGCCTTGGCGCATCAATGCGCTCGTCTACGGGTGATACTGCCATCGTGTCCTCCAAGTGTATGATTGTTTATAAAGTTTTCGTTATGTAACCACTTATTAGTAACTACTGTCCTATGCTAATATTTATAAACCACATCGTCTGTGATGCTGTTCATGCTTAAAATTCCTATAATCATCATTAATTTTAAAGCTTACGACTCCGCAATCGGAAAAAATGCGGTCAAGCTCGCAAAGATTTGTGAAAAAGTAGCTAAAAAACGGAAGAAATCCGTAGCTGTATCCGTAAGCGAAACGGACATCGCTGAAGTAAGTAAAGCGGTATCTATTCCCGTCTTAGCGCAGCACATTGACCCTGATGAACCAGGAGCGCATACGGGAGCGATTTTAGCTGAGGAAGTAAAAGCCGTTGGCGCCATCGGTACACTATTGAATCATTCTGAGAAGAGAATCCCTCATAAGATTCTTCAAAAAACAATCGAACACGCTAAAAAACAGAAGTTGATAACTATAGTGTGTGTGAAGGATAACAAAGAGGCCGCGCAAGTCAAGAAATTCAAACCAGATTTCATCGCTGTTGAACCGCCCGAGCTCATTGGAGGAACAATTTCTGTAAGTTCCGCAAAGCCCGAAGTGATTAAAGCGTCGAAACAAGCATTGAAAGGATCACGCTCTAAATTAATCGTTGGCGCTGGCGTGCATACAACTGAAGATGTGAAGAAATCAATTCAATTGGGCGCCGTTGGAGTGTTATTAGCATCAGGTGTTACAAAAGCTAAAAACCCAGAACAAGTTCTTGAAGCCTTAGCCAAAGGCCTTTAAGGGATTTCTACGTAGAGTTTGTAAATGCGGCCACCGTATAATTTGGATTTGTCAAAACAGCCTTCTGAGCCACCAACGCATCCTGATGTATCTTGAAGATCCTTAACACAAGAATAATCAAAGGCGTTTGTCGGATCAGGAGAGACCACTCCGAGCGGAGGATATCCATGAACTGCCACAGAGCCGCATTTAGCATCATAGCTATTTTTTGGATCATCATCCTCTTGGGCGGCTATATACACATCAAACACATACGTCCCGGGTGCTATACCTGCTTTTTGCACTTCAATTCCTATTGCAAACTCAGTTTCCTGGTTGATACCTAGGTCATTAATTTCTTTGAATGTGGGAAGAACAAAAAGCTTATTCGTATTCACGCACTCATTAACGCAGGTATACGACCCAGACAGAACTAATGGAACGTCTACGTTGTCTTTTTCCGTGAATCCTAAGCGTTTAATCTCCGTTGAAGTGAGAGTGATATCGTTGGGTTTCAAAATATCATTATCCGGATAAATATACACTTTGAAATCAGCATTCTTATCCAACACATTCCTTATCTTTATCCCAAACGTGTCAAACTCCCCATGTCGTATGGTTTTTCTGTTCACAGGTATGCACACCATCTGGTTTGTGGGGCACAAAAGCTCTCCAATCTCCCTGTCAAGCTGCTCCGTGCTTTTGTCGCTTAACTTATTCGCCTGCTTGAAGAAGTCATTCACGAATTTGATGCCAAGCCCAAAGATAACAATGGCCAGAATCATAATCACAATGAAATTGATGCTGAGCTCAAATCCTTTCTTCTGCATACTCCAGTTTTGAGACCTCTTCTTTATTAATGTTTAGCTTTGGTTATTTCACGAATGATATTTGCTCTCGCCCGAAATCCCCCGATGAGATCTCCCTTTTCCTTACTTCACTTCCCATAATCGGAAGTATTGTTCGAGGGTTATGGGTTGACGCACCTCCCAAACATTTAAATAGTATGTTCATTTTATTAAACAAATGTTTAAAGAATTGAACACACTCCGGATTTTCTTTGAGAATCCCATTAAGGAATATAATGTAAGGGAAGCGGCGAAAGCCCTGGGCATCGCTCCCGCTACCGCAAGCGCACACCTCAAGCAGCTGGCGAAGAAAACGATCGTCGAAGAGCGCAAGGACCGCATGATGACGCTGTACAAAGCGAATATTGATTCTTCCGCGTATCGCGACATCAAAACTTATTACAACATTCGCCTCATACGGGAATCTGGGCTCTTAGAAGCGTTAAATGAGACCTATCTCACACCTACTATTGTATTATTTGGTTCTATGTCCACGGGTTACAATTACCACGATAGCGACATTGACCTTGTAGTTCTTTCGATCCGAAAAGGAGAGTTTCCGAAAATGGATGAATTTACACGGAAACTCCACCGGGAGCTCCATATATTTTCCGTTTCAAAACTGGAAGATCTTAAGAACCCTCATTTGATCAGCAATGTCCTCAATGGAGTAGTGCTCCAAGGACAATGGACATTCAAAAGTGCATCAGAGAAGGAATTGTTCGCAAAGTTCGGCCAGATTGGCGAAAAATAGAATCGCTGCTTGAAATGGCCGAGATCAAAGAGAGAGCACTATCCAGAGCACCCCTCGACTCTGACACACTTGCTGGATACTTTACGCTTGCGTACGATGCGCTTCATCTTGCCATGGATGCATATTGTCGTTCGAAAGCTTATGAAACTTCTTCACATAAATCCCTGGGAGAACTCATGCTGTACATTTGTCCCGCATTCAGGATTTCTGTTTTCGAACGGGCACGGCTTACGAGAAACGGCATCAATTATTACGGCAGGAATATATCATACGAAGAGGGCATTACGCTTATCAAACAGATAATGGAACTGAAAAAAGAAATTACTTCAACACTTCAAACTCCTTCACGATCAGCCAGAGGAAGATCACTAGCACAATCGCGCCTGCCGCGATGAACGTAATGCCTTCCTGCATCGTTGCCGTATACATCTTATACAGCCCAAACGCCATAATAATGAAGCCCAGCCAGAGGAATTTATCCAATACCAGCTTCATGATCTCGAATTCTTCCGTTGCGGTTAAGCGTTTTTTCATTGGGGATCACCTTAACTGATTTTAATGAATAATTGACCCGTCTCAAAGGGGTCTACTGTTGGACCGACACCAAATGAACAAACAAACGTGCCTTCAAACCCAGAGTTTATACCTAAGATTCCTCGATATCCTACTGACTTATGACTTTCTACGTCTTCTCCAGGTATTTGGAATCGTATGCCCTGATTGGATGGTGTGGGAGAGATTGAGCAAGTCCCATCATACATAACGCTAAATGCCTTCATTCCAGTACTTTTTTCAAGCACTAATCCTTTAATATCGCAAGTGACAGATCCAGCCGTGTACGTGCCTTTCCCTGGGCAGTCGACTTCTGTTCCTGTTCCTGATTCTACGATATGTGGTTGTGCAGTAGTACATGGCCCGGGGCTATTACAATAGAATCCAATATCTACTATCACTTTGCCACCCGATCTTAAATTCACTTCTTTTGGTAAGGTTAAGGGAGTTAGGCTTGTTGCTGGATTCTCCAATTCTGCAGCATCAAATATTCCGCTTAAACTTTCTGAACCTTTCCCAATAAATTGTCTGACGAAAGTTAAGCCAAGACCCAATAAGGTAATAGCCAAGATTATAATCACAATTGCCTGTATCGACAAGCCCAGATCGGCTTTTTTTGAGTGTTTCATGATTACCACTTCAAATCACTTCTATAATAACTTGTTTTGACTGTTTCCAATCACTTTGACCGGGCACATTGGAAGACCAACTATCAACTTGGATTGTGCAAATGAATGGGCTGAGGGTTGCTACTCCTGGCGGAGTTAGAATTGCTTTGTAACCAATGCTTTCATGGGAGCCAACTTTTACTTGAGGCGCAATCAAAATAGTGGCTGGATTGGGATTCGTTACAAGAGTATTAGTTTTATCTACGCATTGAGTTATCCCCGGTTTTGCGTTAATGCACTCTGCGGATGATGAACAATAGAATCCAACGAGCAGTTCTTCGGTTTTTCCAGTCTGAACTGTGATATCCCTTTTGACCGTTATAGGCGTATTCGACGTCGCTGGGTTTTCTAATTGAACCCCTTCGAGGATACCTGATAAACTCTCACTCCCCCTCCCTATAAACTGTCTCATGAACGTCAACCCCAATCCTAACAGTGTGATCGCAAGAATAATAATGACTATGGCTTGAATAGAAAGGTTCAAATCTGCCTTCTTGGACATTACAGCACCTCTTTTAAGCAAAACCTATGGTCTAGAATATATAAATCTTACTGCTGGTTTATAAAGGTTCGGGCTGATTTCATGAGCACGGCCACATTGCGATCAATTCTGTCCAGCGTAGAGCCCTGATGCTCCACAGTGGCTCCCAACCGCTCCACGGTGCCTTCTAAGCGGTTGACGCGGAATTCCATGTTACCGAATCGCTGTTCGATTTTGTTTACGCCTTTCTCAAGGCCACCCACATTCATTCTGACCTCAACAACATCTTTGTCTATCCTATGCACGTTCTCCTTAAGCGGTTTTAAGTAAAACTGCCAGGCAATTCCGAACATGGCAAGTAAAGAGACAAGCCACTGCATTTGCCAAGGGATCTCAATCCCAAGAAAAGACACAGGATCATTGGTTAGTATAGCCATGATAAGGAAACATCCAAGAACCATATAATAAAAGAAGCCTTCTCTGTCTAAATGATCTCTTACCCGTTTCATGGGCAAAAATTTAGCCACAAACCAAGTTAATGAGAGGGCGAGGATTCCTATCCAAAATATTGCTAAGTAAATCATCCCATTTTAACAACATCTGTTCTTTATATGTCTTTCCCCATTAAATCCGCAATATTTTCGAGCATTTAATGTTGCCTAAGCCTCTCCAGAAATTCTTCTCTCTGCATTCCAATCTCATTAAGCACTTCCCTCAGAAGCCCCCTGCCAATGTCTCGGTTTGTGTGTATGGGCACTACTGTGCATCGGCCACCAGGATGCCGGTAATATCGGTGGCTACCTCTCTGCCGTATGCAAAGAAAACCTTCTTTTTCAAGAAACCGGCACAATTCTCCCGAACTTAACACTGGAAGCTTCACACAATCTCGATCTCCCTGACACCCACAAATTTCCCCAAATCCTCTTGTTGGACATCAAGGCAGAGCTCAATCGCTTCTTTCATGTTTTTCATGAGCTCCTGAATCGTCTTTCCTTGGCTCATGCAGCCTTTCAGCTCGGGAACCTTTCCAATATAGATTCCATCTTCATCCCTCTGGATGACCACATGAAATTTTCGCGACATATCCAACATACGAATCCTCCTCCGTATATAATTTTTTCCTCGAAGTCAGGCTTTATATGCCTTTCCCACAAAAATCCGCAAGAATTCCGACGAGCGTATTATTCTTTCCCGGCTTCAGCTAAAACTTTCTTCGAAAGAACAACGCTTGCCTGTAAAACCTCTACTCCAATAATCTTCCCTTCACGATCGTAGTCGAGGATAATGTTTTCATTCAGTTCAACTGTCTTAACAGATTTAACTCTCGCATCGGTTAAATAGATATACGCTGCATCAACATCCTTGTCATACTCGATTCTCATCATATTATATCACCGTGATGATCTTTATATGTTTTTCCCACAAAATACCGCAGGAATTCCGAGTATTACCGTCTTAGAATCACAAATGCCTGTCGATCTGAGTAACGGGAACGATATGCTTCGGAGCATACTCCGTTGGATTTGCCCTGCCAAAACAAATTCCTGTCGCTTCATGAAGCGCAACTTGATCTAAGCTCACGCTGCGCTGCCTGATCGCATCTCCAATGGGCATGTATCGAATGATTCCCTCTGAAAAACCAACAACGGTAACTCCCGAGATCCCCTGAGATAAGAGAAGCATTGCGCTGGCCCCGGCTTCTCGGCCAAAATTCGCATCGTATGCCGATGAGCTTCCGCACCGTACAAGATGCGTTGGCCTGATGACACGGACTTCGGGAATCTCATTTTGTTCCTCAACAAAGCAATGGACTTCCTGCATGAATACTTTCATTTTGGGATCCGCCTGCATCCTTGCAGTGAGCTCGTGCTCAACACAGGCCCCCGCGCCAATAAGCGTGTAGTGGCCAAAAGCGTCTTTACGGGCAGGATCCACAAGAAATCCCTTGCTGTCTACAGAATCTCCTTTCGAGGGATCTCCCTTCATCGCCTCAGCCGCGACGATGAGATACCATCCGGCGTGCACATCCGAACATCGAATGCGCTCCGTGTATCGTGAATAGAAGTGTTCATACACAATGTCAAAGTCAGGAATGATCTCCGGAATAAGGATGCAGTCCGCGTCCGCTGCAACCCCTCCTCTAAATGCGCTGTGGCCCACATGCCTGCCAAAGACTTCAAGGACGATAATGCGATTGTGGGTTTCGCCTGTGGTTCTCAGCTGTCCCGCCATCTCTGCGATGTTATTTGCTGTGGAGTCAGCGCCCACACTGTACGGCTGGAGATCCAAGTCCATAGTTTTGGGAACGTGGTTGACCATGAGCCCCTGATCCGCAAGATCCTGTGCAACACTCCCGGAATCATCACCACCGCTCACGATAATCGCATCAATGGAATGCAATGCGCATCCCGCTTGGATACGCTCATACTTATGAGTATCCTTGATGGAAGAAATCTTGACTCGGGAATGGCCCGCCTCGGAGCCTGCCGCGTGTGCGCCAAACTGACTTAATCGCAATGGTGTCAAAACAACAAGGGAATTTGGTTCAAAGTCCTCGAGATTATATAGCCCAGTATATCCGTTGGGAATGACTGCAGTTTCAATCCCAAGGTGATTTCCCATTCCCGCAGCTCCTTTTATGACTGCATTCAGTCCGCCGCAGTCCCCACCACTTGTGACAATGCCGATCCGGTGTAACGCCATATAATCCCCGTCCATCCTAAGTACGAGATTTCTTTTAAACCTATCTATGAAAAAAGCTGAGGAGAATTGGACGAACTTCCGCTGAGCCAATTCAGAAACCTTTTTAAACAGCTCGGAACTCCTTCTTTTTATGGTACATTTACGCAAAGGATGCGCATACCGAAGGTTGGAACGCGCGTATACAAGAGTATCAAAATTCAGGGAATTAAGCTATATCAGGGCAAATCCTGCTAAAAAAGTCGTGAGGTATGACATGGGGGATATTAGCAAATCGTATGAGTATCAGATTGACCTTCTTTCAGACAGGGATGTGCAGATTAGGGATAATGCGCTTGAGTCCGCGAGGCAAACTGCGAATAGGCTCCTCGAAAAAAACATTGGCCAGGGCCAGTATTATTTCAAAATAAGAGTGTATCCTCATCACATTCTCAGGGAAAACCCGTTAGCATCCGGCGCTGGCGCGGATCGTCTCAGCACGGGTATGAAGATGAGCTTTGGGAAGCCTATTGGCTCAGCAGCGCAAGTCAGGGAAAAACAAAAAATTCTTACCGTTAAGGTAAATAAGGCGCATATTGAGGCGGCGAAGAAGGCGCTGCATCGGGCTTCATCTAAGCTACCTATATCCCACAGAATAGAGATTGCAAAGATTAAATAGAAAAGTATATATAGCAATATATCTATTAGAGAACAATGGTCTTTGAGGACTATGCACGACAAGCTGTAGAAATGCTCCCTGATGTCTGGTTTCTCCAGAATCGGTACGTGGAAGCGCTCATCATCATTGTAGGATTCTTTATCGTTTCACAAGCCATCGTTTGGATCACGGAAAAGATCATTCTCAAGATAGCGACAAAAACAAAAACGAATCTTGACGACGAGATTATCAAGAAAACAAACAAGCCGCTCATTGCGCTCTTATTGCTCATCGGGCTCTGGCTTTCTGAATCCGCGCTCAAGCTTTCACCAGCATTCGAGGCGGGATTTACAAAGCTGATTCTATCCGCGATTGTATTAGTCATCGCATGGATAATCATCGGCGTCATCATGGCGCTCATTACTCATTGGGGGGAAACATTCGCAAAACGAACGAAATCGGACATGGATGATGCAGTCATCCCATTGTTCAAGAGCTTCGCTAAAATTGTTGTGTTCGCTCTCGCCATCCTCTACATCCTCACGGTGTGGGGAGTTGCAGTTACTCCGCTGCTGGCATCATTAGGAATCGCAGGTATTGCAGTTGCCTTTGCCATGCAGAGTACGTTAGGCAATATTCTTGGCGGTATCTCCTTAATCCTTGATAAAACCGTGAAAGTGGGCGATACGATCAAGCTCGATGATGGGATTACGTCCGGTGTTGTTGTGGATGTTGGACTGCGAAGCACGAGCATCCGTACATTTGACAACGAGCTCATGATCGTCCCGAATGGCAAGCTTGCAGAGAGCAAGATCCTGAATTATGTGCTGCCCGATCCTAAAGTGCGGGCTGTGCTCACCTTTGGTGTTGCGTATGGAACGGATGTTGATAAAGTGAAAAAAATCGCGATGACCGCATTGAAGGGAGTTGAAGGAACGCTCAAAGAACCCGAGCCTTCGTGCTACTTTGACGAGCTTGGGGACTCCGCGCTGCAGTTTAAGCTGTATTTCTGGTGCGAAAATACGGGAGCAAGATTTAAGGCGAAAGAGATTGTCCGCACACGGATTTACAATGCGTTGAACAAGGCGAAGATCAGCATGCCATTCCCTCAGAGAGAGCTTTGGATCCACACCGTCGGAAAGCGAAAATAGAAACATTTAAAAAAAGCAGAAAAAACAGAATACAAAAGAAGTGAACAGCAATGAACATTTGGTTAATACTCTACGTTACGATCATTCTTGAATTGGCGACGGTGATGCTGCGGTTCAGGCACAGCGTGAAAGCCCCGCATGTGCAGAAGCGCTTAAGATTCCCTATGCGGATTCATCACCTGTATCTTGGTGTCGTCGTAATATTCGCATCCGGCTTTACGCAAACAGCCTTCCCATTGCTCGAGCTTGGATTTGCGGTCGCCCTGAGTGACCTTGTGCATCACTTTGTCGTTCTTCCGTTAACGGGCCACACAACAGAGTTCCCCGGATCGATTAAATAAGGTTTTTCAGAATTTGGGGATCACTGATGACCTTGTGCTCCTGAGAGAATTTCTTGATAAGCGAGGCATCAATGATGTCTGCCTTGCTGACGTACACAAGAATATCTTTCTTAAACTTCTTCAGCGATTCATAAAGCTCCCGCTGAAGCTTTAAGGGATACGGCTCCGTGAGGTCATAGACATACACAAACTTCTCTGCAACGAGTTTCATTATGAGATGCGCCTGTTTCTCGATATCGTTCATCTTGTCTACGCGGTTGAGTGCTCCAGGCGTGTCAATGAGCTGCACTTTTTCATCGCCCTGCATGAGATACCCGACATTAATGCTCTTCGTTGTGAACGCGTATGCTCCAATCTCGGGCTTTGACCCCGTGAGATTGTATAACAGCGTTGTTTTTCCCACATTGGGAAAGCCGACAATTGCCACGGAGCGCATCTCTGTCTTTATGTGGGGGTATCCCTTCATGATCTTCCGGGATTCATCAATGACCACGCACGGATGCTTAAGCTGGTTCACAACGCTGGCAATCCTGCCATAAAATTCCTTGCGCGGTTTATTCACAAGTTTAGCCTCGGGCGCTCTTTGAATCTGCGCCCGGTATCTCCTCCAGAACTCTTTGATTTTCTCTGAAGCCCACGCAACCCTGCTGAGGGATACGCGAAGCTCTCCCACATCCAGCGTAATGCTCATGAGTTCCTTATAAAACTCGGGGAGCTGATCATAGCGCGGGAATTTTTGAACGATCGCGTCAAATGCGCCTACAAGATAGTCCTTCACAGCTTCTACGCGCGCCTGCTCGATCTCTTTCGACTTACGCAGCGGGTCTCTCATGCCCGTCTTTTGGCGCGCAATATCCGCCCTTGTTTTCCCGCGCTTGAACGCCACATCTAAATAAAATGTCGGAGTTTCAACCTTTGTCAATCCCTGAAAATTCATACATAATGAAGAACGAAGCGGCTATATAAATGTGGTGCATAAGTGAATGGGAGAAAAGTTTATATAGTTCTTAAATAGGAGAAAGGGACATGACTTTACATACTAACGCGCAGGGTGCATACCTTACAGACATAGAGCAAATGCTTATGGAAATGTACCAACGCACTCCTGCACTGAAAGATGTTGAGGTTATCGTGCACGCTGACAGCGTTGGACTGCTTGTCTATGAGAAAGCGACTGAACGAGAGTTGATACACGCACCAGGAGGGATTCATCGAAAGGATTCTATAAGACTCCAGCGTGAACTGAGTGACTTGGTTGAGGGCGTTTCAAGAATGCGAGCAGAAGGATATCACGTAACCTATTGCGGAGCACAAACTGCCCAGCAATTTGAAGAGCTAGAAAGTGAAGTGGACTTAAGCGTACAGTTAGGAATCCCTCTTTTCTTGTTAGATGAGGTAGAGCGTAGGGAGCTTCTCGAAGCAGCAGGGATTAAATAAAAATATGTAATGTTAATTAACGATTTTCTTAACCTGATCAATAATCTTCTTCAAAGGTAATTTCCGCTCCCTCGCTATCCTCAAACAATCTTCATACTCCGGTGTCGCATTCTCTATCTTGCCATTCAAATAAGAATACTTAACGCGAACATCCCCATATGGTGTCTTCAAGGTTTTGATCTCGCGTTCTAGCATGTGCATGTCCGCTTGAGTGATGCGCAATCCTATCGTCGTTGTCTCGCGAAAAACCACTTCCGTAACGCGGCTGAGCTGCTTCTTGAGGCATGACAGCGTGAGTTTCATCGCAGGCCTTCCCTTTTTTCCAATAATCGGAGTCAGATACGCGTCCAGAGCTCCAGCCTGCATAAGCCTCTCCAGAACAGAGGGATACAGCTCGGGATTCATGTTGTCAATGTTTGTTTCAATGATGACTATGCTTTGTTTTTTCATGGTAAGTCTTACTCTATGCGGGAAAAACGAAGTTTATAAGAGTATCGCTCAATTTGAATATGTGTATCGAGAACGATGCTTGCCAATATACATACTATCGGACAGAAATCGATATATAAGCTAGGCTAACTGCAATCTATGGGGGCATATATGAAAAAAATTGCATTACTCATTTTGTTATTGATTGTGGGAATTTCAGTAGTCGTGGCTGTCTCCGGACTTTCCAAAGATCAAAAGATATTTCTACGAGGTTGCACAAAAAACTGCTCCACGCAGAAAATGCTCGACATGCGGGCATGCAATGCCGTTGCCGATGTCTGCAAAGCAGGCTGCGCTGCTGAGAAGCGCAATTGCACTGCTCAGATTAACATGACCTCTTGTACAGATGCTTGCATTCTTGCGTTTAACGAGACAAATCCGTCTCATAATTTGACGCCGAAGCAGATTGCTGCATCGTGTAAGTTTGATTGCAGGCTTGTGCGTTCAAACCTTTCAAGGGAATGCACAGGCGCGTCACGCGAATGCCACATGGCCTGCCAGGATGATAAGCAGGCATGCAAGAAGCAGGCAATCAACGATAGCATAGCATGCAAAGCTAATTGCTTGGAACTCGCGTATAATT
>C687J35174_10005959_pt1 | contig 15961 bp, 16 predicted proteins | sample RifCSPhighO2_01_FD_35174 | JGI IMG/M metagenome (IMG submission 35174) | reverse complement strand
AAAATCTGATCGAATCATTGTGGCTTGTAAAGGAGAGAATCGAAAAGGAAGCTGATGTCTTTATTTTTTAGAAGGGGACTACTGTTCCCTCACCATCATCTCCTCTCTCCCGGGTCCTGTTCCAACAAAGCTCACGGGCACGCCGATCTTTTTTTCGATGTATTCGATATACTCCTGTGCATTCTTCGGAAGTCTTTTCCATTCCGTGATCCCCTTCGTGGATTCCTGCCAGCCCGGGAGCACGGCTTCCTTCTCGCGATCAAAGACCGGAATATCCTTCTCCGCATCCAGGACATCCAGTTTTGTTACATTGAGATGGGTGAACCCATTGAGACGGCAGGCATAGGCAAGATCGCTTAAGGAAAGCCATCCGCACCGCCTCGGTCTCCCTGTGGTTGCCCCATACTCACCGCCGCGCTCGCGCAAGGCATCGCCGCGCGGTCCTGCAACTTCACTCGGGAACGGACCGCCACCCACCCGCGTGCAGTATGCCTTTACAACACCAATCACAGAGGTGAGGACTTTTGGCGGCAACCCAAGTCCCTGGAGTGCACCCATGATGGTGGTTTGGGAGCTTGTGACATACGGATAGGTGCCGTGATCGATATCGAGGAGGGTGGCCTGAGCACCTTCGATGAGAATTGTCTCTTTTGCATTGAGTGCGTGGTGGAGGAATGCCGTGGTATCGATGATATTTTCCATAAGAAGTTCGCGGGCATTCTCTACATCCGCAAGCTCCTTCTCTGCGAGGACATGAATATCAAACATCTTGTGGATGAACGAAGCATTGTGCTGAAACGCTCGCTTGAATTCATCTGGAGTCATATTCACGAGATCGCCCATCCGAAATCCCGTTCGGTACGCCTTATCGGCATAGGCGGGTCCGATGCCTCTGCGTGTCGTGCCGATGCCTTCTGTTTGTTTCACGTCGCGGAGCGACGTGCTACTACGACGATCCTCAACTACGCCATCGATCATCTTATGGTAATCGAAGACGATGTGAGCGCCATGCGAAATTGAGAGTCTCGAGAGCACATCAATGCCTGCTTCCTCTAAGATTCGGATTTCTTCGAGGAGGGTGGGGAGATGCACCACCATTCCAGCTCCAAGGACGATCGGCTTTCCCTCGTGGAGGCATCCCGAGGGGAGGAGGTGGAAGACATGCTTCTTACCGCTGACGACAATCGTATGTCCTGCATTGGCACCACCCGAGGCCCTCGCCACGATATCGAAGTGTTCCGCCAGGAGATCAACAATTTTCCCCTTCCCTTCATCACCCCACTGTGCCCCGATGATGGCGCTTACGACCCCTAGTTCCTGGAGGAGCTTTTTCATAGTGCAGAGGAAGTATATCATTCCCGTTATCTATGTCCCTTCTCTCTTTCATCCGAAATTATCGGAGGAAGCACATTGGATTCACCATCCTCGATCTGCTGCTTGCGATGGCAATTATCAGCACAATTACGACCGTGATGCTCACGACCGTTAGTCCCGCGTACTTCCTCGCAAAAACCCGCAACGCAGAACGCTGGATCCATGTGGATGAACTCATAGACGCGGTCGCTGCCTATACGATCGATCATGATGGATTTACGCCGCCGAATGTCCAGATTCCCCCTACCCCTGGATCACTCGTATTTGCCGGTCCCCATCTCATTCATGATGACTATAATGGGGCACGGGCGGTGGAAGTTCACGATATTGATGGTGATGGGATGAACGAGGTTGTGAGTACGGCTCAGCATGGAAATGATAAGGATGTGACTGTCTGGGAACATACGGGTGCCGCTCCTGATTACACGTGGACACCCACAATCGTTGATCAGAGCAATTGGAAAGGTTTTGATGTTGCGGTGGGAGACATCGATGGAGATGGTCCCAGAGATATTGTGGGTATTGATGCCCAGTCAAACGATATCGCCTGGTGGCGGAACTTAGGCGGCACACCGGCAACATTCGATGCCCGCCGGATGATCGAAACAAATTACCGCGACATGCGCTCGCTTGCTTTGAGTAATATCGATGGAGCAACTGGCCTGGATGTTCTGATTGGAGCAAGAGGCCTGCTTGCGGTGCCTGTGCGTTGGTACGAGAACGATGGAACCCCAATCAATGGAGGTTGGAATAGTGTGAACATTGATGATTTTCTCTTTGAGCACCATGCGAAGGTAATTGCATCTGATATGGATAGCGACAACGATCAGGACGTGATTGCCGCCGAAGATTGGCACCTCTTCGCCCAAAACCGTCTCTTCATCTATAAGAACGATGGCACGCCCGAAGGGGCATACTGGACGCGCTATGCACTCGATACAGGGGAGAGCGGCGCACGGAGTGTTGCCGTGGGGAACATGGATGGCGATGGCGATATGGATGTTGTGGGGATTTCCCTCAATGGGCGGGTGAGCTGGCACGAGAACGACGGAACCCCCCTCCATGCCTCATGGGTAAAGCACGCGGTGACGACCACGTTCGGAGGGGAGAATCTGGCCATCGGCGATCTGGATAACGATGGTGATGAGGACATTGTGGCCGCCTCCGCTGGCGGGGATAAAATCGTGTACTGGAAAAATCTGGGGAATGGCAGCTTCTCCGGAACTTCTGTCATTGCATTCGGGAGTGACGTCAATGGTGTGACGGATATTGCACTGAAGGATTTGGACATCGATGGAGATCTTGATATTACGTCAGCCAATGCTGTTGCGAAGACAGTGAGCTGGTTAGAGAATCTCCTCATTCATGGTTCTTCCCCACCAGCTCCACAGGCAGGTATTGGTACGGAGTATAAATCTATCTGTCGTGGAGGCATCTCAGTCGCGGAGTGCGATGCATATGGCGGAGTAGCGCTCGATGTACTGGTGCCAGGCTATCTGACCGCACTCCCCGTAGATCCAAAGCAGGATGATGACACTGCAACTGGTGCAATACTTTCGGGATTTGAAATCAGCATTGCCCCTGATCGCACGAACATATCGATCCGTGCGCCGTATGCGGAGAATGGAGAAACGATCGAGCTCATAGGTCCCGTAGGGACAGATAACTGCCTCGTGTGGGATATCATGCAGGGGCAGCGTACCTGTGTTCTCTTTGAGTAATGCATTCGATCCGATCTCTTGTACACCGGCACCTCCACCGCGGAGCTTCGCTCATCGAAGTACTTCTTGCGCTCAGCATTGTGAGCGCCCTCTTCATCACTGTGAGCTCGAAGTTCGATATTGCGGATATTTTCTGGAAACTGGGGAAAACCGGGCAACAAACCGCCGTTCGCGCGATCGGCTCTGCGATCAAGCGCTATGACGAAGATCATGCAGGTAAACTCCCGGGAGCGTCTCCCGGGAACCCCACCATGATCACGGACGCGGAGCGACCGATTTGCAAGCAAGAGGTTCCGGAGCAGGAGTGCAAAGTGGCGGGAGGGGTGTCGCTCTCGGAACTCATTGATGGTGGGAAGTATCTCCTCGAAATACCCATTGATCAGAAGTTCAATGCTTCAAGCGAGCTCATGACCGGATACCGGGTCCAAATCTTGGAATCAGGCAGGGTGAAAGTAACTGCGCAGACGAACTCCGGGGTGACCTTCACCTACTAATTCCTCCGGTTTAAAATCAATTGGATTGTCTCCAGAATTTTTGGGAACGGTGCATTTGCCTTTACCAGATATTCCGTCGCACCCAGCGTCATCGCGCGTTCCTTCTCTTCGGGCTGACCTAAGTTACTCAGGACGAGTACAGGAATGAGAGAGAATGTGGTTCCTGCGCTCCGGAGAAATTCGAGGAATGTGAATCCATCCATTCTTGGCATGATGATATCGAGGAGGATCAAATCGAATGATCTCTTCTCCACTGTTTCGAGCGCCACTTTCCCATCTTCGGCAACAGTCACCCCATAGCCTTCCGCATTCAGCTTGATCGTGAGTGCTTTGGAGAGCATCTTTTCATCTTCTGCGATCAGGATGTTTTTGTTTTTCAGCATTGTGTCTTCCCTATTATTATACCACAAAAAATCGAAGGCGAAAATTGCCGACTACGCCGGGATTGCATCATCTCGGCGTAGCGGAATCGCTAAATGTACCTCACTTCCCCGCGAAGACGGATGGTGCCCCGGAGAGGATTCGAACCTCTGACCTGAAGCTTAGAAGGCTTCCGCTCTATCCAACTGAGCTACCGGGGCACGGTTTCATCGTATTGTAGCAGAAATCGTCATTTGCTGCCTAATATGGTATAATAGATCGATATGGATGCACAGAATACTTCTTCACCGGAACCTCTCCCAGCGCCTACAGAGAAAGAAGATATCGAAAAGAATAAAGATGTTGCAGCCATAAGCTATCTCTGGATTCTCTCAGTTATTGTGCTCTATGCGAGACGCGATAGTCCGTTCATCCAGTACCATGCAAAGCAGGGGCTATGGCTCTTCATGGTGAGTATTCCGATCTGGCTTATCCCGAGAATTGGTCACTATTTGGAATTCTTTGTACTTGCCGGAATGATCATCGGATTCCTGAATGCAGCGCAAGGCAGGATGCATGATCTCCCTGTTATTGGAGCCCTTGCAAAGGGAACACTGACTCTACGGGATCTCTGGAAGAAGGGAGTAGCGATGATGCTCCGTGCTCTTGATGTTTTTCTCCGGGCGATTACTCCTACGAAGAAAGGGGAGAAAGCCCCTCAGGATCAAGTGGCAAAAACTCCTTTGGAGAGTTAAGGGAACGAGAATTTTTTGCTACTATGGCGGGTGCCATGTCTCAGTACAAAAGAATCATGTTGAAGCTCTCTGGCGAGGCGCTCGCCGGTACTTCCGATTTTGGATTGGAGAAAGATGCGCTCCACAGAATCGCAGAGGAAATCGTGATGGCAAAAAAGGAGGGGGTGAGTATTGCAGTGACTGTGGGTGGTGGCAACATCTGGCGGTTCCGTGATCAAAAGGAATCGGGGATCGAGCGCACGGCATCGGATGCCATGGGTATGCTTGCGACGATCATGAATGCGGTGGGCTTGCAGGCTGCGATCGAAGACTTAGGTGCTGAGAGCCGTGTCTGCTCTGCGATCGATGTGCCACAACTTGCAGAGCCCTACCTCAAACGCCGTGCCATTCGCCACATCGAGAAGGATCGCATTGTGATCTGTGCCGGTGGTACGGGGAATCCATACTTCACTACGGATAGTGCCGCAGCACTCCGCGCACTGGAGCTCAACTGCGATGTGATCCTCAAAGCCACGAATGTGGATGGCGTTTACGATAAGGATCCAAAGAAATTCAAAGACGCAAAAAAGTACGATACGCTTACGCTGCAGGAGGCAATCGAAAAGGGTCTTGGGGTGATGGATCAGGCAGCCTTAAGCCTCTGCAGGGAGCAGGGGATTGGCGTCGTCGTCTTTGATTTCTCAGTCCCGGGGAATCTCCTGAGAGTGGTGAAGGGAGAGAAGGTGGGGACGAGGGTGAGGGTGTGATGTTTTTTCAGTGTCACTCATTTGTTTCTTCCTCTTTCACTCTCTTTTCTTTTCCCTTCAATACCTTCCTACTATTTTTCTCGCCCCCTGTTTCCCTCCGCCTCTTCCAAATCTTCCATGCGTCGACTGCATCAAGGCGTGTGTCTACCCCAAATAGTTCCAGAATATCATGCACATGATTCTTGACAGTGTAGAGCGAGACACTAAGTCTTCGCGCAATCTGCTTATTCGACAACCTCTCCGCAAGTAATTCTAAAACTTCTTGTCTTCTGGCTGTGATCTTTATCTCCGTATCACTCTGCTCACCGTCCATGGTTATGTTTTCGGGTGTGCGTGATACTTCCAGCATCTGTTTCCACCTACGCTTCAATCTGCTGTTATCCTCGCAAAGGTAGTTGGTATATTCCCGATTCCAAGCTTCCCAATCAATTGGTTGCTCTTGTTGCACTTCTATTTTTGGATGAGAAGATTTTTGTTTTTGCAACTGGTCTAAAAGAAAGTTTGCCAGTTGTTTTTGAATAGTGGTGGATGCGAACCATCTTTTTTTAAGGATGGCATCCACTGCGCGTGGAGAATCCGCAAGGATATCATCGATATCAAGGTACCCTCTTATCTGTAATGCGGTGATGGCGTGCTCTACGATGCCTGCTCTGTTGATAGTCTGATATACATCGGGAGATACAAACGCTCCTTTCGCGGCATTCGGATCATAGAGGATGCAGGCACGTGACACTCCATCTTCCTGCACCTGCCCTCTGAGTATTTGCTGATATTCAGGAAGAGCAAAAGCACGAGTAAACTCGTTGATTGGAGCAAAAATCACATCACTATTTTGCAATTTCCCTCTTGCATCCCTCTGTGTTTTCTTTAAGTCTTTATCACCAGTTACATCATCATCTGATAGAAAGGCGTCATCGGTGGTAAAACAGTGGCAACGAATCTCGTGTTCACCGAGAACTATTTTCATTTCTTCGCGCAGTTTATCCGACCAATGGGCGATGAACACCTGGATTTCCTTTTTCGTAGGCTGTTCGGACTCTCTCTCTGGAGTATCTCCCCCTTTTATCACAGTGCTCTTCGGGGCATCGCCGCTCGCTGATGCTTTTTTTGCCATATGGTGAAAGGAGGGGAATGGTAGAAGAGCGGAGCGATTGCTGCAACTCATCGGGGAACGCTTTTCCACTGTTTTTCCAGTTGTTCCTGCTTCCAGAGGAGATCTCCCAGTACTTCCTGAAGGAATGTTCTGAAATCGGTGATTCCAGAGGCAATGGCAGGATAGGGTATAGCGTCTCGCGGCGATGCTGGCGCTGATTGCTTCTCATGCTCGTCGAATCGGTCCATCACTGTTTGTACAAGATGAGGATTTGTGGAAGAAGAAAAACACCATCGCTGCTCACAAATAGCCTTGTAAGAAATTTGGGCATCGTCTTTGACGTGCTTAAGATCCAAAAACACTTTCACTCCATGCGCAATTCCTTCTCCCACGATTCCAATCCTATTGATGGTGCTCTCAACATTTGCCGATGCTGCCACTATCTCTCTTGCTACCCGAGGATCGTACAAAATCCCGGCAGGAACTATTCCATTGTTATTCTTCATTGCTTTTGTTTTCCATTGCTCGAGTTCGGGTGTACGGAAGAGAGAGAGCGGACCAAAAAATATCCTCGTTTTCCTCAGGATTCCTTTTGCTTCCTTGTTCTTTTCTCCCGTCTTCAGATCACGATCAGGATCGAGTTCGTAATAGTCGATTCCTGCTCCGAGTGCATCGATGATCTCNCTGCGTTTTGCCTCTTCCCAATGCGCAACACACACTGTTCGTTTTCCGCCGCTGTGTTTCCTTGCTGGCGGCGTTTCCTTATGAAGTCTCAGGACATGAGTACCATCCGGAGTAAATTGGCCGGCGCGAGCGGTGTTCTCTGATATAGGGAAAAGTGAGAGGAGGGGAATCGTACGCGTAGAACAGATTCCTCTGCAATGGAATATCACAGTATCCGGGGGGAGATATCCCCTTATACCACTTTTGCAGGTTCTAATACCTCAATTCGAGGTAGTGCATCATCAATAGTGTCTATGATTTCCTTTGCGCTTTGGGGACGTTTTTTTGGAGAGGGATCCACTGTAGTCTGAAACATATTCTCGATTGCCGTGAGAGTCTTTCTGGGTATCTCCACCTGTTCTTGCGTGAATGAAGATCGATTGTCACGTTTATTGTGCTCGCTTCCGATGGCAAATCGATCATGAAGGTGAGCGAACATCGGTTCCCCGTGTAGGAGAGTGAAGGCGACACAACCCAGAGAATAGATATCCGATTGTTCGTTTGTTTTCCACGCATCTCTAAAAGCTTCTGGAGACATGTAATGCGCTGTTCCCAAAGCGGTGCCCTGGATCGTGAGGGAATGGTCATCCCTTGTGTGTCCAGTACTATCTCGGGGGATCCTGCCTGCGATACCGTAGTCGAAAAGTGTGATGAAGAAGGTGCGAGGATCAATGAACATGTTGCCCGGCTTAATATCCCGATGCACGATATTTGCTGAATGGATGGAGAGAAGCGCTTCTGCAAGGCTTCGGATGGTCTTCAGTGTTTCCACAAGGGTGAGTGTACCTTTCTGCTCCAGATAATGGCGGAGAGTGAGCTCTCCACGCTCCATGACAAGAAAATGATTACCATATTTCGTATCTCCATCCCCTGCTGCTTCGAAAGCATCATACACGGTAATGGAATGAGGATTACTGCTGAATTGCCCGGCAATCTGGGCCTCCCGGCGCGCACGGGAGAGATCGGTATTCTTTACTGCCTTGATTGCCACTTCCCGCTTCAATCTTTTTTGCACTCCGCCGAAGACGGTACAGCTGCTTCCTGGCGCAATTTCCTCTGTGAGAAGAATGTCGCGAGAAAGATAGGGTAGGGCGGGTGGTTTTCTCTTCAGAGTTTCAGCAATCAGCCATTCAGTCATTTTTGTCTCCTTTTGCAGACGATCCAGAGCAATTCGCTGGGCAGGGCTACATCGACTGAGGATATTTTCGATATCACCACCAATTCCATTTCTTTGCTCATTCCTCTGTGATTTTGAGGGTCGAGCCATCGCAGGGGAAACACTAGGGCTGCGTTTGGGGAGCGTCAATCAGGTTCCAGTCTATTTCCAGAAATATAGTATTACCTGTTGAAATATCCTCGCGAGTGCCTCTAGAGTACTTCTCATGAATCAAGAAAGAGGTAATCCTGACATTGATAGAGGCATTCAGATGCTAGCGCAAGCAGCGTCGGAGCTTGCACGGGGTCCGGATGAAGACGGAGTACAGGATGGCGCTTCGCCGATTGAAGATACAATCAGGGATCTCTTACAAACTTCATCTTCAGGAGTGGCGGAAAAACTGATAACTTCTCCAACAAAGTCGAGAATTTTTCGTGCGAGTGTGGGTGTTACAGCAGCAGCATTTGTCGTTGTAGGAATTGCACTATTGCAGAAAGGGAAAGATGGTGGTGAACCGGGCACCAGGCAAGCAGCAGCACAAGGAGTGGAACCCGGAGATCCAGACACGGGAAAAAGGGCAGAGAAAAAGGCTGGCGAAACACCGACGACCGCTACTATTCCGAAAGATCTAGGGACATTTCCAATGAATCTGGATACAAGGTTTGAAGATATCGGTACACTCGAAGATTGGCGAACACACAGCGTCATCGGACGCCTCGAAGAGAGCGGCTATACGGTGTTTCTCACTTTTCGGCGCGACACAGTGGATGAGAAACAAATAGACAGAAAATTTTTCATCGCGTCCAAGGAAGGAACTATGTTCATGCTCTCGCCAAGCAGGAAGCCGCATTTCGACGGATATATTCTCTATTCGGAAGACCGTGGCACCACGTTTCAACGCACGCTCATTCCTCCGCCCGGGGATGCAAATGCAAACCCCAACTACTCAGTAACGCATTCCAAGGAAATCTCCACATTCCTCATGGGGATGAAAGTAGATCCGGGCACTTTTACATTGAAGGAGAAAATGGAAACATCCATGCCCGCTGCCTTTTGTGGAGGGCTTCCCCTCTCAGAGATTCTCCCTGGTAAATCAAAAGAAGAGATTGAGAAATTACTCGAGAAACAAACAGGAACCGACCTGGGAGCTGAATTTCGAAAGGCGGTCTATGCTGAAAATCACAGGAATGCTCAAAAATAGCTTATTTGAAGCAAATCCTGAGTATGGAGCAAAAAATAAATATATGCTACAATGGTGGAAAGACAAAACATGAAACATAAAGAACATTTTCTCATCGGCCTTCTGCCTGTGGCATTTCTATTGGGTATGGCAGTGGCGACGTTGCCGGTTGTATCCACTCTTCTCATCTTCCCCTCCTCTCTTGGGGTAATGCCGGAAACGAATATGGGTGATGGAACTTGCGGCGATGGATCCTGCGATTCCATGAATGGCGAAACCTGCGATACGTGCCCCGATGATTGCGGAACCGCCTGCTCGTTGACGGCTGATCCGCATCCTGCTGCGAATTGCGGCGATGGATCCTGCGATTCCATGAATGGCGAAACCTGCGTTACGTGCTCTAGTGACTGTGGTCCGTGCCCTACGGGGTGCGGTAATGGAGTCTGTGAACCGGGTGAGGAATGCGATTCCTGTGGAGGAGATTGCGGAACTTGTCCTGAAGAAGATTCTCCAGGCGGAGGGTGCGGCAATGGCGTGTGCAGCCAAAACGAAACCTGCTTGAATTGCGTTAGCGATTGTGGCGCATGTGGAAATACCGAAAGGGATTCTTTCTGTGGTGACGGTTCATGCGACAGTATGGATGGAGAAACCTGCGGTAGTTGCCCCGGTGATTGTGGGGAATGTTCCTCGTCATCTTCTTCATCTTCTACCCCTCAGCATTCCTGTGGCGACGGCTCCTGCGATAGCATGTACGGGGAAACCTGTGATACCTGCTTCAGTGATTGTGGCTTCTGTACCCCTCAGCCCGCTGATCCTCCTGGCCGTGGCATTGCCGGCAAAATCCAGGAAATTGCCAAAGCAGTCATCGAACCCCTCCGCGATATTGTCTCTGTAATCTCGGAGAAGGTCACACAGTTCCTCTCTGGAATCTTCTCGCGAAGGTAAGCGATGGACGGGATCATCCCATTGTTTGCCCCTTCTCCGATTCCTCGCTAAGCTACGGAGTGTATGCAGCAGGCGCTCCCGATTTTTAAGGCAGGGCTCCGGAAAAGTATCGATCACCTGAAGACTGAGTTCGGGAAGCTCCAGACCGGGCGTGCTTCCGCAGCACTTATTGAGAATGTACCGGTGGATGCCTATGGGCAAATACAACCGCTCAAAGCGGTGTGTGGTGTAAGTGTGCAGGATGCAAAGACGCTCCTCGTACAGCCGTGGGATAAATCGATCATCAGCGATGTGGAAAAAGCACTCGTGAAGGCGAACCTGGGGACAATGCCGACAAACGAGGGCGCGCAGATTCGGATCGTGCTCCCACCAATGACGGAGGAGCGCAGGAGGCAGCTCGCGAAGATCGTGAAGGAACTTGCGGAGGAAGCAAAGATTTCGATCCGGCAGCAGCGGCAGGAAGTGCACACGAATGCAAAGAAGGATACCTCCCGGAGCGAAGACGAACACCGCGGGTTCGAGGACGATGTGCAGAAGGAAGTTGCTGCCGCAAATAAGGAAATCGAAGACCTCGCAAAGCACAAGGAGGAGGAGATCATGAAGGTGTAGCCCTCCCGCACAGAACTTCCCGTGTTCTCCGTGCTGCTTCTTTCAGCTTCTCCGGTGTCGTATTCACCACTGACGCACGAACCATGGTGAGGGTTTCCTTCGTCCGGTCGTTTCCCGCAAAGAAGCGATGTGCGGGAATATAAATCACCCCGCTCTCTGCAAGCTTTGTGAGCCTCTCTTCCATGGGGAGATTCTGTGTGGTGCAGCCTGGTAAGGTGTTCAGATCAAAGAGAACGTAGTAGAGATTCCCGATGTGAGGGAGTCCGAGCTCCTTGCAGAAAATCCGGCCATTCTCGGCCAGATCCTCCTTGTACGTTTTCCGCTCCTCCCCTCCAAGGAGAATGTGCGTGATGCCAAGGAGTTGAGATGGTCCCGGTACGAAGGTCGTGTGCTGAAATTCTCCCCCCATGCCACCAGGCGCCTTTGCGGCAATCAAGAGATCCTCGAGCGCGCGTGCATCTTTCAATCCGAGCATCGAAGCGACTTTGGTGCGACCTTTCGGGAGGATGATGATTTCCCCAAAACGGAGCCCCGTGCTTCGCTCGATCTTCGATCTCGCATTCAAGCAGATCACGCGCTCAGGGCAGAGCGAGAGCATCGTTTTCTTCTTCGGGAAAAACGAAGAGTACACCTCATCTGTTATGACGAGGAGATCGTGTGTCTCTGCATACTTCGCGAGTGCCTGGAGGGATTCCGGCGAGAGCGAAAAGCCTGTTGGGTTATTAGGATCAATGAGGATGAGTGCCTTGGGTTCTACTCCTTCCTCCCTCTTAGGGAGTGCGGAGACTGCTCCAGTGACTGGGTGGATGGAGAAGGTGAGGGGAGTGATGCCGCGCTGCTCTAGGATACTCACGTACGGTGCGTAGACGGGGGAACCGGTTACGATAGCATCCCCACGCTTTAAAAATCCGCAACCTTCTTCCCCGAGTACACGGAAGAGTGTGCCAATCCCATGGCTCACGCCGCTCGTGAGCAGGAGATCCTCGCTCGTGATTCTTACCCCGTATTCCTTTCTATGCCATGCGGCAACAACGATACGCGTGAGCTCTTCACCTTTGGGATTCAAATAGCTCCCGCCGCTCATTGCTGAGGATGCAAAGAGGCCAAAGAGTACATCGAATGCGTCCCATGATTTTCCTTCTCCTTCTGCCGCCTCGATGATTCCATCGATGAGTTCCTGGAAGAGTGCGTGATTACGATCAGTAGTTTCTTTGCTGTATTGCTCCCGAATTGCGCCATCAATTTCCTGGAGGATGTGGGGAAGATCTTTCCGCTCGCGCAGGAGGAAGCGGTGGTTCGCATCACGATTGAGGAGCGCATCGAGCTCCAGGATGAGACTGGAACACTGTCTTCCCCTCATGGAGGGTGTAAAACCGTAACCTGGATCGCCACGTGAGAGATCGATATATCCACCCTCTCCAAACTTCTTCCGTGCGATATCCTGCAGCATGCGGAAAATGCGGAAAGGATTATCCTTTTCAACCACAAATGCTTGTACGAATTCCGTAGGCATAGCGCATTCTCAGCGTATCGCTCTTTCTTTCCTCCCACAAGTAACCTCTCCTTTTTACACTGAGCTCACAATGCCCGTTATCAGGTTGTAGACAAAGTTGATGATGGTACTCGAAAGAATTGCAAGCATCAGACCAAGGAGCGCATAGAGAATGATTTCCTTCATTGCCTTGCGGACGGTTTCGTCATTCCCACCAGAGCTCACGATGCGCGCTGAGGCATAGAGGATCACGAGCACCGCAGCCGGGCCGATCGTAAACAGAATCACATTAGACACAATCCCCACTGCCGTTGCGATCCCCTGTTGCCCCGCGGGGGTTGCACAGTAGGGGAGCATCGCACAGGCTGCCGCCCAAATCGGATCTGCTGCTCCGCCGCCGATCGATCGGATGCCTGCGGCAGATGCTGTTGCCACGAAAGGGAGAGCGAAGAACATCATGCGTTAATGCGGAGAATAGCCTGCATCACGAACGGAATCACATTGATGAGCACCGCTCCAACAATTGCGTAGATGATGGTCTTCTTCCCCTTGGATACTTCATCCTTGTTTCCGGCCGCCATCACCATACGCATCCCACCCCAAAATACCGTGAGGAAGAATCCGACGTTCAAAAGTGCAGTCATAATGTAGACCACCGATGCGCTGAATTCGAGGAGCGGATCTGTTCCCGATGAAATGTAGTTCTCCGAGAGAACAGCAATAACAACGCGTTGCGATACCAGTGCAATCAGGACACCACCAAGTGCCCAGAGGATGGTGGTCTTTCCCTTTTCCAGCTCCTCATCCCGTCCAAAGCTAAGAAGGTACCGTGCGCCGCCGATGATTCCAAAGATCACTGCAAGCGCAACAACGCCATTGAGGAGGATCTGCGCAAACATCGGAATCGCCGCCAGATTGATCACATCAATGGGTGTTGGATTACATCCTGGGAATGTGCAGGCGGGTGGAGGAAGTGTTTGGGCAAGAGCAAGGAGCGGGAGGAAGAGCAGGCAGAGCACGATGATGCTCTGGAGCAGGATCATCTGTTTCTTCTGCCGATGATGGTGAGAGGAGAACATCATCAGCAGGCAGGCGCACCGCCTGGTGTCGTAAAGACAAAGTAGTTTGCATTGAGGATGTACAGAATCGTTGCGGAGAAGACCAGAANCATGAGCCCGCCGAGCGCCGCCATGACCCGTTCCTTCCCCTGGCTTTGAGCAATGTTGCCATCCGAAAGCATGATCTGGAGTCCCCCCAGAATAATCATGAGCACTGCAAGGCCTGCTGCCATGCCGACCGCAAAGGGCATGAAAGGTTGAAGATACTTATTGAGTGGACAGAGGGGGAATGATCCAAGGGGAATCGTCAAGACTCCTCCCGGGAGCGGCTCCAGGAGTTCAATTGGTCTTGGGCCTCCTGGCTGCTGGTTATTCGGCGGATTCTGCGCAAGCGTTGTGAGTGGCAGAAGGAATGCGATGAGCGCAACGAGTGTGAGCCGGCGCATGTGGGAGAATGATTTCATGGATTAGGGGTGAGCTGCGTGTGTGTGAGCCTGGGGAGCATGAGCATGATCACGTTGACGTTCTGCTTCCTGCTTTGCGTTTTCGTACGTGTAGTCTGTGTTGTGTGACTTAAATTCCGGCTCAAAATCCACCAGGAGATCTCTTAACTTCCCAGCGCCCTGCTCCAAGATTGCTGTTCGAAGCTTTTCTCCAAATCCATTGGAAAGTTTAAAAACTTTGTCATTACTTTTGGATGCGTACTGCTCATTAAAAGGGCCATATCGTGGATCGGAGGTATCGTAGAGCATAACTTCTGTGTACTCCGGCTCAAACCCATACGCATCGATGACAGCCTTAACGAAACGATCAACCTTACCCCGCTCCTCATAGACTGTTTCTCCACTTTCGTTCACGACGGAGCGCTGTGTGCGTAACTGATCCCATGTCAGTGCCATGCGTCGTGCTCCGTTATCATCGAATGCAGATCGCTGCGTCATGATTCCATCCATTCGGACGAAGGTGGCAATTGCGCGAACAACGTCATTAATGTCGGTGGAGGAGAATTTTTGTCCCAGATGTTCATCCTCCAGCTTTGCAACAATGCCGAAGGATTTGAAGTAGGAGTTGAATCCGCTGTACGCGTTCATCCAAGCCTGGTCACTGAGCTGCGGACGTCCGCCACCTGCCGGTGTTGTGAGTTGATCAATGGTCTTGTACGAAAGACGCGGGATGAAGAAGTGCATGTCATCGTGATCTGTCTCCTGTCCGCGTTTGATCATTCCCTTGCTCAGACGTTTTTGTACAGAATCTTCGCGGGCGACCTCGAGCTCCAGCCACATGGTTGTTTTGGCGCCTGGCTTGTAGTAATCATCATTCGTTTCATCATCACTTTCGCGCAGACGATCCGCAAGATTACGAATCTCATGGAGCGTGTTATTGCGCCCATAGAAGTAATCGATGAAGGGGAAAGTATTGAGGAGCCCCTCACCTCCCTCTCCTGCAATCACTGCGAGGCGATCACGGGAAATGAGGCCAAAGGCGATCCCCTGCACGAGGTAGTAGAATTTATCTTCCATGGTCATTTTGCCGTTGCGCATGGCGAAATGAATGATTTCCTCGTAGAGGTGCGGTTGGACGTCATCAGGAATCGGTTCATGGTGATGCGTGGCGTGAATATAGAGCTTCAGTTGTTTCGCCAGTTCCTGTGTCATGCCGCCTGATAAGTTGCTAATGCGATCCACTTCTGTGGTGAATTCACTTTTTTTGCTTTTAATGGCTCCATCGTTTTGCGTGCGCCAATGGCGATAGAGATCTTTATCCTCGTAGATTTCGGAAATGGTTTTCCGCAGCCAATCCTCGCGCAGGTTTTCGTCACGTTCACATTCCTCTTCTGGAATTTTATAACCAGAGAAGCGACTCAAAGATCTCCACAGGTACTTATCTCCCCAGTTCACACGACCGCGCTCTGCAAGCAGAGTGAGAATTGCCCTCATATGGTCAGCATTCGAAGGATGATGGAGCATTTCCTGGAGCTCGTAGGAATCAACTTCCGTGAGTGATTTCTTCCAATTTTCGATTTCCTCTCCTTCTGCATGCTTATCACGCGCATGAAACTCTGCAGAGAGTGTGCCGAGGTAGGGGAGATCTTTGAGCAGGGGTACATGAGTAATCCATTCCGTGAGGCTCTTTCCCACGCGACCGATCCGGCCCTGCTGCCTGCGGTGGTGGGAACGTTTGATGTCTTCTGCGATTGCCTGATAAATAGCGATGAAGTCATTTATGCTCATGATTTCCATGCCGTACCAGAACGT
>C687J35174_10005948_pt1 | contig 15980 bp, 16 predicted proteins | sample RifCSPhighO2_01_FD_35174 | JGI IMG/M metagenome (IMG submission 35174) | reverse complement strand
TTTTATAAACGCGCGCGATGCTTTTCCTTCCTGCACAACGCCCACCAGCGTATTTACAAGTACCGTAAAGACAATAACAAGCGCGTCAGTACGCTCATCCAAGAACAAAGAAATAACCGCCGCCGCAAGCAGAATAATAATAAGCGGGTTTGCAAATTGATGTATAATAATGCGTAACAGATGAAACTCTTCACCGCCATTGATACGATTCTCTCCAATTCGTTCTTTACGTTTCTCCACTTCTTCTTTTCCTAATCCTTCATGTGGATGCACTTCAAAACGTTTATAGAGCTCATGTTCCGGAACCGCGTGCCATATATCTTTATTCTGAAGAGACGACATATCTACATACTAGCATCTCTATGAAATAAAGAAAAAAATTACAAAAAAGTACATGACAACCAAGTACAAATATGATATGTTTTCGATATCGCGGGATTAGTACAGTGGTAGTACGATAGCTTCCCAAGCTATAGACGCCAGTTCGATCCTGGTATCCCGCTCAAAAAACTACTTACTAACCAACCCCCCATTCTCCCATTTCCACGGCACGGCATAGAGTCTTACCTCCGCGCTGTTTAATTGTGCGCGCGCGAACTCATCAAACAACGCGCCATCAACTTCGATTGCTTCTCGGAGCTCATTTTGAAACGCTTGTGGAAAGAGCACATTCTCTACGAATTCGTCAACTGACCAGCCGTATAACTCTTTTGTCGCCTGCGGAAGAATGTTCGGGTCTGCCTCTTTAAGCGTGCTCGCCACCACCGCATCCGCGGATTCTTTCAAACCCGAGAGCGCCGTATGTTCCTGTGTGTACTGCCAAAAAACACGCTCCATAATAAGATTCTGAAGAATAGATTTAGAGATTGCTTCTTTTTCCGTTTGAGTAAGCAAAGCCCCCCCCGTTACAAGTCTGTTTTTTACTTCAAACTGCTCAAGTGCTTTCGCTCGTTCATTATATATCCGATATAGAAGATATTCTCCATTTACGCGGCTCACGGGAAACAAACCAAAAAACCAAATACCAGCACCTATCACAAGGAGGCAGAAAAATAGTATAACGAGTTTTTTTACTTTGGTTGTGTGTTCCATTATGGTATCCCTATCCATTGTAATAACCGTGAAAATAAACCATCCTTGATTGTCTCTTCACTCACATGCTTCGTATTTACATCCTGAATAATAATAACTTCTTCTCCTTGTTTCCGAAAATTCAATTTTTGTCGCGCCTCGCGTTCTATACCCTCCTGACTCCGCAATTCTTCCAATTCCGATGTAAGCATGTCTTTCTTTTCCTCAATCTCGCGCAGGCGTTCTTTCACCGCCTCACGTTTGGTTTCTGCCTCCCATCCGGCTTCCAAAGCTTGAAAACTCACAATTCCCATTCCCAAGAGCAATAACAGCATCACACTAAGCGCCGCGCGAGAAGCAAAAATCGCGCGCCAGCGACTTTGTTCTTGAAAATCACGCATAAAAAGAATACCATATTTGTATGCGAACGCAAAAAGCAAAAAAAAGGCTTGGTATTATATGGATGATATTAAGTGTTCTTGTTATCATAAGCATGATAGTATTTTCCATAGGTCCGTTTATATTATAACAGAAAAAGCTATTTTTTCATAATCTGAAGAAATGCTTCCGGCGGAATACGCATGTTCCCCTCGGATTTCATGCGCTTTTTTCCTTCTTTTTGTTTTTTCCACAATTTCATTTTGCGGGTCCTATCACCACCATATAAGTAACCTGTCACATCTTTTTTGAGCGCGGAAAGCGTTTCCGACGCCACGACACGGCCATGTAGTATCGCTTGAATTTTTACCTGAAAAAGCTGACGTGGCAGCACATCTTTTAGTTTAGCAACAAGCGAACGCGCAATGGTAGGGGCTTTCGCGCGGGATACCACACGTGCCAGTGGCGGTATCATTTCTTCCGCAATATATATATCCACCCGTTCTACTTGCGCAAGACGCTTTCCCGCCAATTCATACGTAAATGACGCGTAACCGGCAGTAACACTTTTTAACGCGTCAAAAAAATCAGAAACAACTTCACGAAGCGGTAATTCCGCAAACAGTTTCATTCTGATACGCCCTGATTGTGAAAAAGAACCTCCTCCCGTTAATGGCTCACTCGAGATAACCCTGCCCTCATGCGCGTCAACAAGCGTGATGATAGTACCCATGAAATTCTCAGGAGTAATTATCTCTGCAAGTATCCAAGGCTCTTCAATAAACTGAATGTCGGTAGGCAACGGAAATTTCGCGGCTGAAGAAATGATCTCCATGGTACCTTTTTTATTTGTAACTTCATACGCGATAGACGGGCTTGTGGTAACAACTGAAAGTGAAAACTCGCGTCGCAGACGTTCTGTTACAATCTCAAGATGTAACATACCCAAAAAACCGCACGCGAAGCTTCTCCCCAAGGCGGTAGAAGATTCGGGTTCAAATCGGAACGCGGCATCATTTAATTGCAGGCGACCCAACGCGTCGCGCAGGGCATCAAAATCGTAATCTTTTTCAGGATATAGGCTCGCCCAGACAACTGGCTGTGGACGCGCGTAACCAGGGAGTGGCTTTGGAGCAGGACCAGCGGTTACAGACGCGAGAATAATCGTATCTCCAATACTTACCAAGGAAGGATTTTTTACTCCGGTTACTATGTAGCCAATCTCCCCTTCGCCTAACACTTCCATGGGAGTCAAGATGGGTTTAAATACGCCCACTTCTTTGACCTCAAAAGAGGTGGCAGTCGCCATAAGACGCGCCTTGCTTCCTTTTTTTAGTTCCCCGCCAAACACGCGAACATAGGCAATAACTCCGCGATGGCTTTCAAAAGTTGAATCAAAAATTAATGCCTTGCATACCGATGCCTGCTGAAATGATGGCGGAGGAACCTCGCGCGTAACACGCTCCAGCAAATCTAAAACACCCTCACCCGTACGCCCTGATACGCGTGATACACGATCCTCCGAACACCCCAGCAACTCAGCAAGCTCTCGCACGGTTTCGGGCACGCGCGCGTCCGGCGCGTCAATTTTGTTTACCACGGGTATAATGGTAAGACCTTCTTTTTGGGCAATATGTAAATTAGTAAGCGTTTGCGCCTGCACGCCTTGGGTAGCATCAACTAAAAGCACCGCGCCCTCTACCGCCGCAAGCGCGCGGGAAACCTCATAGGAAAAATCTATGTGACCCGGCGTATCTATCAAGTTAAGAATATACTTTGTGCCATCTACCACATGTGTCATCCGAACCGGCTGCATCTTTATGGTAATACCGCGTTCGCGTTCAAGGTCCATCTGATCCAAAAGCTGGGGCCGCATATTACGCGCTTCCACCGTATGCGTCACCTCTAAAAACCGGTCGGCCAAAGTAGACTTCCCGTGATCAATATGGGCTATCACAACAAAATTGCGAATTGATGCATTTGCCATACTATCTATTGATGGTAGCAGAAATCATCAAAAATAAAAAAAATCCTGGGATGCTGCAAGTTGCAGATCCTAGACACAAAACCATACTATCTGTATACTTTGAATTACGAAATACTCTATTCTTGTCATCCCCGACTTGATCGGGGATCCAGTACCATTAAAAATCTATATATTTCTTGATGGAAATAGATCCCGCATCAAGTGCGGGATGACAGTAAGTGAGTTTCGTAATTCACAGTGTATACCAACATCAGAGATGTTCCGGTTCAAACCCAACCGCCGATTTTCGCCAAAATTTCTGCCCCAAAACATTTCGCACGTCCTTGAGTTCGCTATTGCCGCGCGCATGAAGAAAAAGAACTGCCGACCCAATGCCGCACACACCTGCCAAAAACCCATGTGAAAAGATGCCCAAAAACGTATCGCCATTAAATAATGGTTCCGACATTTGTAATATAGTATAACTAACAACACCTAATAACATACTTGCGAACGCTATGTCACACAAGAATGGAATAAACACACGAAGTCGAAACTGCTCTCCTCCCTCCATCCGCCTCAAATAAAAACCGAGAAGCGCCATGTTTACCAAAGCGCCTAACGCAAAAGCAAGCGGCAAGCCAAGAACCGCCGCTTGCGGCACGTCAACCACCCGAAGTATATGAAAAAAAGACGCATGCACGGCAGGTATCTCCTGTAACGCGCGCACAAAGAAAAAGGAGCATGCCACTGTAACCACCAACGTGAACACATTTATAATAAGAGGCACGCGCGCATTGCCAATGGCATAAAACGCCCGTACAAAAAGAGCAGTGAGACTTTGAGCCACAATACCTACAGCGAACAATGCAAGACTTGCCGCCACAAGCCGTGTGTCCGCCCACCCAAACTCCCCCGCGCCAAGAACCACGCGCACAATATGAGCTCGTAATGTTATAAAAAGTACTGTTATGGGAAGCGTCCAAAATATAATAGAACGAGAAGCAGAAACTACGTGTTTAAAAAAAACGGCACGTTCGTGTTTAATAATAAGTTCTGCCATGGTTGGGAACGCCGCCACACTGTAAGAAAGACCAATCACTGTCAGAGGAATGGATTGTAAATTAAAAGAAAGCTGAAATACCGCGATGGACCCCGCACCCAAGGTGGAAGCAATGGCGGTCACCATAACAAATGTAATCTGCGCTACCACAAGACCCGCGGTGCGCGGGAATGATTTCTGAAACACTTGTGCCATTTCGGAAAACATCCAAACGCCTATCCGAGGATAAAAACCTGTACGTATCAAACTAGGTATTTGAATTATTATATGCAATAAAGCCCCTAACACAACTCCCCACGCAAGTCCCCTAAGCCCCCATCGAGGCGCGAATAAAAGGATGCCGGCAATAATGCCTATGTTATAAAAAAGAAATGTAGCGGCATAGACAAAAAATTTTCGGAATGACTGCAAAATACTTGACAGAAGACTGGAAAGACCCAAAAAAAGCTGAGAGACAAGTAATATACGCGACATAGCAATAACTTCCTGCTTGCTTTCTGTGTCAAAACCAGGCACATAGAATGGAACAATAAACGGCATGCTCACATATGCCACTATCGCCAACAAAATTACACTCGTCACAAATACCGAAAAAACTGTGTCAAAAAAAGCCTGCGCGCGTTGCTCGCCTTCCGAAAACCGTTCCAAAAAAAGAGGAATAATCGCCGTAGAAGCCACAAAAAATAACGAAAACGCGTATAACAAATCCGGCACACGAAACGCCGCGTAATACATATCAAGTTCGATACCAGCGCCAAAACGCGATGCAAGCAAGCGATCGCGTAAGAGCGCGAGGAGATTACTGACAATTGTCGCGAGAGCAAGCAAAAAAGCCGCTTCTCGCACACCGCGAAATTCTCTGTGAAAAAGCTCAAAAATGCGTCGTCTCACTGTTGTGTTTATCCACCCGTAAGCGATATCAAACTCCTTTATTCTTCATTTCTGTTATCTTTCTGATCAGGCTGATTTTTTTCCAGCGCGCCCTCTTGCTCCAGTTCTTTCCCTTCTTTCGAAACAGGAGGTCCTGTGCGTGTAAGAGGAGGAGGTGTAATACCAGTCAATGGGTCCTTCCCCGCGCGCAGATTCTCAAGAATTATTCGTACTTCCGCGTTATCAGGATTGAGAACTTGGATGCGTTCAAATTGTTCAAGAGCGGGTGCGATCGCACCTTTTACCGCATAGGTAAGTCCTAAGAAATAGCGGGCATTTGAATAATTCTCATTTAGTTTCGTTATCCGTTCAAAAATAAGCTGGGCATCATCATATCGAGTTTGTTGATAATATAGTAAGCCAAGCTGAAAGAGCACGCCAATATCATTGGGAGCAAACACCACCGCGCGTTCTGTGTTATTAATAGCGTCTTGTACATTACCCTTAATGATAGCTATTTGCGCGAGACGGAAATGAGCCGCCGCGTAGTCAGACTTCAATCGAATCGCTTCCTCCAATGCTTCCCGCGCTTTTACATAATCTCCCAACATCATGTACACACGAGCAACATCATCACGCAATAAAGGATCCGTAGGAGCCTGTGTAATGGCCTGCTTATAAGCGTCCACTGCCGCTTCCGCGGCACCCGCGGCATAGGGAATCGCCATTTCATATACTTGCCCTAGAAGCTGCCAACCTGCCGCGTTCCCAGGATTGACTTCCGTTGCTTTCTGAGCGCTTCCAATCGCGGAGGAAAGCGCCGATTGAAAAGATTTTTGTACTTCTTCAGGCGATTGATCTGCGGTACTTTGAAGCACGCGCTGGAGTTTAATGGAAGAAGTTTGTGTTATGGCGCTATAATACTCATCACGGCTGTCATCTAACACAACTGCTCGCTGAAAGAACTGCTCCGCCTCATTCACTGAACTGCGCACCAAGAGCGCTTCAACCCCGCGGCCATACTCAATGGCAGCAACTTGTTTTCGAGTTCTAATATAAAGCCCCACTAAACAAACAACCATGAGAAAAACGGTGATAAGCGCAATTAAAAAGCCTTTCGCGGAGTCTCCACGAATCATGAAAACGCGATATGGAATAATGCCCGCAATGCTTAATTCCGCCGCAAAAAGCCCTAGTAAAAGGAATGTAAACACAGAGGTAACGACAGTCAATGGATAAAAGAACCAAGATGAAATCAAAAAGAGAAGACCAAAAAACAGTGCGCTTATATATTGATGATCTTTATTTTCAATCTGCAATTTTCCGAGCAGTAATAAGCTGAACCATAAAAATGAGCCAATAAACAAGAGGAATGCGAGCGTGCCCAAGATGCCTGTAGTAGGTATTAAGGTAGTAACAAACGAAGAAGCCGTGGCAAACCGCAATCGCCAATACACACTCGTATTAACCGCGGGATCTTTAAATTTATCCCACGCGTACCCAAACTGATTTGGTCCCACACCTAGTAAAGGACGTTCCTGAAAAACATGTTCAGCAACCTGCCAGGAAGAAGAAATAGACGGCACCACGTCAAGTGGCGGGTTGAGGGAACTCTCAAAAATACTTACTATATCCTGGGAAAGAAAAAACATGATGGAAACAAAAAGGAACAGCAGAGGTCCCATACTATACTGGGCGCGGGTACGACTCGTATGAGAATACACATACGCAAGATACACAATGGACGTAGCACCAATACCAAACCACACCATATGATAATTCACAATCACGGTTCCCACAAAAACCAATAGAAGAAAAGCCATAAAAAACAAGCGTTTTACCTGTGACATATGACCGCTTCCTGTAAGAAAAGAAAGCAGACTTACCAGTATAAAACCCAAAAATATTCCAACCGTATTCCATGAACCAACCGGATTGAACGTCCGTACTTTAGCAAATTCCCAAGGGAAAATATCAATTCCTAAAATACTCTGAACCACCAAAAATAAAGAAACAATACCCGCGGACATGAGAATCAACATATAAGTCATGCGGATATGATTTTCTGCGCGCAACGCAACCGAAGCAAGAAACGCGAGCATACCACCCGTGAGTATATGAAAAAAAGATGTGGCAGACGATCCCCACAAACTCGTTTCTTTGCCCACAGAAAAAAGAGCCGCGAGTAAATACACCAATATCCAAACACCAAGCGCGTACATGGGGGTGAAGCGTGGAATTTTAAACGCACCCATGTGAATTGTTATCCCCAACCACGCGATAAACCCAATGAGTGTCAAAAGAGCAACAAAAAACATTTTGTTGCCATCAACCGGATTGTCTGTAATCGGCAAAAACCAAAGCGGTGAGAGTAATGCTATAACATACACACTCCAGCGCGCTACAACGCCCCATAACGGCTCTTCATTTTGATTTATAAGAATTTCTGTCTCTTCTCCTATGTTCACGGGAGTAACAACAGCATGGTCTTCTTCTTTAGAAAAAAATTTTGAAAACATATGTTAATTGAGTTGATAATCTGTTAGTGCGTTTTATTATAAATAGTTGTATTGCAAAATACAATGCAACTGTGTACACTTCCTATAATAGCATAACATATAACAATCGTGGAACGGAAATATTTCACAATTAAAGAAGCGGCAAACTATCTTGGTGTAAGCTCTCTTACCCTGCGTAATTGGGACAAACAAAACAAGCTCACGGCATATCGCAATCCGATCAACAATTACCGGATGTATCGCCTTGATCAGCTTGAACTGTTTTTGCGTTCTATTGAGTTTCCCCAAAAAAAACATCATACGCAAGAATATAACACATCAACCAAAATACACATCCGAACCGATGAAGATTGACATGGTATGTTACATACAGTATAATCCGTATGCATGTGCTGGGTAGTTGCCCCTGCTTTGGCAGAGGAGGAAAGTCCGGGCACCCTCTAATATTATAGAGAAGAAGATAGTGGTTAACAACCACCCTCCGATCTTCTCGGAGCGAGACAGTACCACAGAAACAACACAACCAATCATCATCAACCTAAGTATAAAGCTTGGGATGGTGAAAGAGGTACTGGTGAAAAGAGTGAGGTAAAAGCTCACAGGCATTACTGGTAACAATAATGCGCGGGAAACACTTATCTGGTGCAAGCCCTTTCATGGGCGCTAGATCGTAACAGTAATGTTGCGGCAAGACAGATAACTACCACCAATTTGGTACAGAACCCGGCTTACAGGCACATGTCAAAGATCTATCCAGCTCGTCTGGGTAGGTCTTTTGTTTAGAGTCTATTTCTTTCGCCGAAAGAAAGCGGGAACATCCCATTCATCGCTTTCTTTTGATTCAAGCTCTTCTTCAACCATGGGCAGAGGAGGAGACATCGGTATCACCGCCGCTGATTGCGCGATGGGTCGGGAAGTATTAATGCCAGTAGAACGATTAACTGTAATAACCTGATCAGGCTTCTTTATGTTTTTTTTATCAGCGTCAGCGGAAAAAACATTAAAACGAACCATATCAGACGGGAAACCTGACGCGATGACCGTTACCTTGATCTCCCCTTTCTTTAAGCGCGCGTCTTCCACGGCGCCAAAAATAACTTTCGCGTCTTTATCTATGGATTCAGTAATAACACGGGCGGCTTCCTGCACTTCCCACATAGACATATCGGCTCCCCCATGAATAGAAAAAAGCACTCCGCGCGCGCCATCAATCGCCACATCCAAAAGCGGTGAATTAATGGCTTGCTTTGCCGCGTCGGTTGCCCGGGTCTCACCTATTCCCTTTCCAATACCCATAAGAGCCGAGCCTGCATCCTGCATAATTGCCTTTACATCAGCGAAATCTACATTAACAATTCCGGGCATAGTAATTAAATCAGAAATACCTTGCACAGCTTGCCGCACCACCTCATCACATACGGCGAACGCGTCCTTAAACGTTGTTCCCTTTTCAATGACTGACAAAAGCCGATCGTTTGGTATAAGCACCATGGCATCCACTGAACCTTTTAATTGGATCAGACCCTCTTCCGCAATACGCGCGCGCTGTGCTCCTTCAAATGTGAATGGACGCGTTACCACAGCAACTGTAAGCGCACCCTGCGAACGCGCGGCTTCGGCAATAACCGGCGCGCCTCCCGTACCCGTACCACCGCCAAACCCGCACACGATAAAAGCCATATCAGCTCCCTTAAGCGCGTCTTTTATTTCTTCAATTGTTTCTTCAGTCGCCTGCCGTCCCAAATCAGGGTTCATGCCGGCTCCCAAGCCGCGCGTGAGATTCTTGCCCACATGAATTTTTTTCGGGGCAAGATTATGATGAAGATCCTGGGCATCGGTATTGATAGCGATAAAATCAACACCTTGGACTTTCGCGCGGATCATGTGGTTTACAGTATTTCCACCGGATCCTCCCACGCCTACCACCTTTATACGGGCAAACGCTTCAACTTCTGGCTTAATGTTTGGCATAAGCCTATCGTACTTCCCGCGCCACTTTACGTCAATGTTTAAAAATAATCAATACTATGGTGAAAAAACAACCTTCCATGGTTAGACTGTGGAGAAGCTGTGCATTGAGTGGTGATAGTTCACTATAGTATAGAAAGGGCTTACGGTATAAGAGACCGAACAAACCGCATGATATATCCTCCCCACTTGGAAGGAATAAAATGTGGCATCTGGCTCTTTTCCTTTGTTCCGGACATCAGCCCCACAAGTCCCACAGCCGTCGCCCATGCAGGATCCCGCGCAAGTTCATGTTCAGTGTCCAAAATGCGTATGACTCCCACTTCCGCGGGCAATCGAAGCGTACGGCGCGAAAATTCAACAAGACCTGGCACACCTGCTCCCCCACCCGTAAAGACAACACCCGCAGGCAAAAGNCCTGCGCGTCCCAACCGCCGCAGATATTTTTCCACCAATTCAAAAATATCGGCTGTACGCGCTTCCATGACTTCCGCCAAATCCCAGCGCGAAACAGTCATGGAAATGTGAGGCGCAAACTCTCCAAAGTGAATCATCTCGCGGCGAAACATGGATTCTTCTCCCGCAATCGCCCCGCGCGCGATTTTAACCGCTTCAGCCGCTTCCAAAGGAAGTTGAAATCCTATGGCGATATCATGTGTAATATGGGTAGATCCCACGGGAAATACCTGAGTAGAGATAAGAGAACCTTCTTCATACACGGTGCACGTCGCGGTCTCGCCACCTAGATCAAGATGCAAAACACCAATTTGCTGTTGATGCTTTGTTACCGTAGCATGTACCGAAGCAAGAGGCGCAGGAACAATATCGTCCACTGAAATACCGGCCGCCTCAACCGCCCGCACTAAATTGCGTAAATGAGGAGAAAAAGCCGTAAGATAGAGAATATGCGCTTCCAGACGATTCCCTATCATGCCTATGGGCTGTTTCGTGCTGGGCTCTTTATCAACCGCGTACTGGACCACAAGTTCCTGTAAAATTTCTTTATTGGCAAGAGCGGGAAGATTTGCTCGCGCGGCAGAATGCGCGCGCGTAACATCCGCTTCGCTTATTTCTCCGTCGGCGCGAGAAGCCGCTACAACGCCCTTTGAGGCAATACTCCCAAAACCCGATCCACCAAAAGCAATATAGGCATGCTCTATGGCAACACCCGCGTGTTGAGCTGCCCGTTCAACCGCTTGCCGAATACTTCCTGCTACCGCCGAAACATCAACAACCGCCCCCCGGCGCATTCCGACTGCTGGGCTCAAGCCATACCCAAGAATCGAAAAAGAAGAAACCGTGCCTTCCGCGCGCGGCTCTGCCACCACAACGCGTATGGTGGAAGTTCCTACATCTATGCCAGTTATAATAGAACGAGACATTTTTTCTTGAAACCTAACGCTTGAACCCTAAACCCCATATATGTGATTTAATATGTTCTGTTCTTCCTTTTCCATCTTTTTTCCATCTTTTTCCGTCTTGTGATCATGCCCGTACAAATGTAAAAGCCCGTGCGAAAAGAGATACGCCACGCGGCGGGTATATGATTCACCCACACGTTTAGCCTCACGCTCTGCCTCATATGGATTTATAACAATCTCCCCCGTTAATGCATCCAATAAAAACGCAAGAACGTTCGTCTGACGATCGTACTTGTGCCATTTTTTATTTACAGCTCGCATCGCGCGATCATCTAAAAAAACAAGGCTTACTTCCATAGTACGCTTTTTAGACACAAGAGAAAAGAGCCGATGCAATATTGCCCGGGGAATACGCTTTGAAGTGTTGTTTGTGATTGAAAAACGAGAGTGCACGTAATTTAATTTCGAAGGGACTTTTTTACCGCATCGGCTACGCGATTACCCGCCGCGCGCCCTTCCACAGCGGTCATAATATTCTTCATAACGGCACCAAAATCTTTTTGGGAGGATAATCCTTGTTGTGCTATACTGTTCTTCACTATGTTCTCGAGTTCTTCTTCGGAAAGCTCCGCGGGAAGATACGCTTCAAGTATCCCCGCTTCTTTCTTTTCTTTTTCCGATAATGCCGCGCGTCCGCCTTTTTCAAAGCCTTCTGCCGCCTCCTTTCGCTTTTTTACTTCCGAGCGCACAACCTGCAAAAACTCCTCATCTGATAAGCCTTCCTCTTTTTTGGCGAGGCTTATTTCTTTATTTTGAACGGCGGCAAGAACCATGCGAAGCGTGGATACGCGTAATTCATCGCGATCCTTCATCGCCTGTTTTAAGTCTTCAGAAATTTTTTGATGCAATGCCAATGTGGTATTATTCTATCTTCCCCAACTTACGAAGCTTATCTGTTTCCTTTCGGCGCGTCATGCGATATATCGCGTTCTTTTTTTCAATCCGCGGGGAAGCAGACCGCGCGCGATAGCGAAAAGACCGCACGCGCATCAAAATACCGCTTTGCTGTACCACGCGGCTAAACCTGCGCAAAAACGCTCCTGTAGACTCTTTTTGTTTTTTGGTAACAATTAAAGGCATATAGTTATAAATCAGGCTGTGAGTTACTCCATCCTCCTAATAAATGCAGGTGCAAATGATCAACCACTTGCCCGCCCTCGCGACCCACATTTACGCTCAACCGATATCCTTCGAGACCTTGTTCTTCTGCCATGTCTCGCGCCATATATATCATATCACTCATAAGCATCCTATCTTCTTCCGTAAGATCTTTTATTGATTGTACATGTTTTGTAGGAACAATCAAGAGGTGTACCGGCGCCTTCGGTTTTATGTCTTTGAACACCACAAGATCATTTGATCGCCGGACAATTTCAGAAGGTATCTTACTAAGCACGATATCACAAAATACGCAGTCTCTCTCCATGTTATCCTTTTTTTCCTTTAAGACGGGTTTTGACTACACCCGCGATGTCTTTCAAAGAAATTGTTTCCTGCATTCCCGAAGACATTTCACGCAATATGACAGTACCATCTAAAGCTTCTTTTTGTCCCAAAATAAGAGCATATGGCACTTCCAATTTTGAAGCAATACGCAATTGACTTTTTATCGAATCCTTACTTACAGACTCAGCAACTAAAACTTCAGCTTTCCGAAACTCCTCTAAAAGATTGAAAGATTTCTTCTTTGCCGCGGGTCCCAATTGCACAAGAAACAGGCGCGGCTGTGGAGCCGATGGAACAGGTATTTGTTGGGCTTTCATTTCCAAAATAACCCTATCTAATCCTATAGCGCCGCCTGCCGCGGGAGTTGGTTTTCCACCAAGAAATTTTATAAGTCCGTCATAGCGCCCCCCGGCTGCCATCGCAATGGGAACAGATTTCGCGCTTACCGGCTCTTCAGTATTCATAGACGTATCCGCATCATTCTCAGAAGAGCCATCCTCATAATTCACGAACATTTCAAAAACCGTGTCCGTGTAATAATCAAAGCCGCGCACCAAGTGCGGATTCATAAAATAAGGAACATTGCTTTCATCTAAAAATTCAAGCAGTGTCTTAAATCGTTTTTTAGAAGCTTCACTTAAAGACTTAATCATTTGCGGCGCTTCCTCCTTTAATTCAACGCATCCATGTTCTTTACAGTCAAGTAAGCGAAATGGGTTTTCCCGAAATCGCCGTTTACAATCTTTACAGAGAGAATTGAATCGCTTTTTATAAAACGTAATAAGTTCTTTTCGATACGTCGCGCGGGATTCATCGTCGCCCATGCTGTTTACTTGAACCGCTATATTCTGAAAGCCAAGCTCCTCCAGTATGGTATACAACAAACGGATAATAAGCGCGTCAACCACCACATCTTCTTCACCTAAAACTTCCAATCCAAATTGGTGCAGTTCTCGATACCGTCCGCGTTGCGGATTTTCATGGCGAAAAAAAGAACCATCGTAAAAAAGTTTTACGGGTTGGGGCACCGTATGCATGCCGTACTGAATATACGCGCGCGCAACGGGCGCCGTCCCCTCAGGTCGGAGTGTCAACATGTCACCACCGCGCGTGCGAAAGCTGTACATTTGCTTTTCAATAACATCGGTTGAATCACCCAACGTGTGCAAAAAAAGATCTGTCTTTTCAAAATGGGGAGTCTCAATGCGGTTAAAACCATAAAAACGCGCAATATCAGTTGCTATGTGCCGCACGTGTTCCCAATACATTTCATCAGACGGCAAAATATCGTGCGTGCCTTTGGGAGTTTGTATAATTTCTTTTGTATTTTTTTTGATGGACATATATTCAGATGAATTATGGGAAATAATATGCGTCTTTATATTTCTGTAACAACCCCGACTTCCGTAATGGGCCACAAGCGTAAAAATGTTCTACCCACAAGAAATTGTTCGTCTAAAACGCCCCATTGACGAGAATCATAACTTTTATGCCGATTATCCCCAAGCACAAAATACTCACCGGGACCCAATGCAACATGTTTGTCTGGTGTCGTTTCTAGTGAGGAAGAGATATAGCTTTCTTCCAAAATAATCCCATCCGGATATGTAGCGTTTTGTATAATTATCGACCCGTCTTTGATAATAACCGTCTCCCCGGGAAGCCCGATAATCCGTTTGATAAAAAAATCAGATGGATTCTGTGGATACCGAAACACTGTCACTTCCCCCCGCTCTGGAAAACGCAACAAGTAACTCAACTCGTCCACGATAAGATATTCGCCGTCTTGGAATGTAGGTTCCATGGAAGCTCCGTTCACAATAAACGGCTGTGCCACAAAAAAACGAATGGGTAATACAATAGCAAGGGAAACAAGAACAACCTTCACAAATTCCCACATCTCATGGAAAAAACGTCCAAAAAGACCCGAACCGGACTGTTGTGGCAAAAAAGATTCAGATTCTTCGTTTTCGTTCATAAAAAATTACAATAATAATGTCATTGTATGCCATCCATAATAAAAAATCAAGGCATCCGGACACGTATATGCACTATGTACATACGTACGTAAGAGCGCGTATAATAGGAAACATGAAATCATCTTCATCGTATAGTTATATTGTTATAGGCTTGGGGAATCCGGGCAAAGAATACGAACACACGCGACACAATGCCGGACGAAATGCCGTGTTGCGGTTTGTAAAAGAGAATAACCTGTCTCCGTTTGAAGAAAACAAAAAACTACGAGCATTGGCATCCGAAGACACGATCGAGAAAACAAAGATATGGACAGTACTCCCGGAAACATTTATGAATAAATCCGGCATAACCGCAAAAAACCTCAACATAAAAAATAAAAAACAGATTGCCGAATCTGTTATCGTAGTACACGATGATCTTGATTTGCCCATTGGAACCATCAAGATTGTAAAAAATAGAGGGTCTGCGGGCCACAAAGGCGTGGAATCAGTTATGCGAGCGTTGGGTACGCGGGATTTTACGCGAGTTCGCATCGGTATTGCAAAACCCGCGCATATCAAAAAAAGCCAGTCGGAAGAGATAGTTATAAAAACCGTTATTGGAAAAATTTTGCCGGATGACGCGAATCTTCTCAAAAAAGGAATAAAGAGAGCCGCGGAAGCACTGCGAACAATTGCGGAAAACGGCGTGGATCGTGCCATGAACGAGTGGAATTGAAAATAATGCAGAAATTTTATATCATACAAATATGAAAAAGAAACAAACGCGCATGAGTGTGCGACAAGATCTCACGGAGGTTGAAAATAAAATAGAGATAGTCCTTGAAACAGTGAATGAGATACGAAATGAAATACGTACGCAAACGACAATGATTTCTCAACTCCCCACCAAGGAAGAAATTTCAACACTCTTGAACCTAAAACAACAGCTTGACCGCGTACGAGAAATAATCCGCGAACGGTTGAAAGTACAGGTTTAGCGGTTCAACCGCTAAGTACCTTGACTTGCGCGTGCTCGCAATTCTTTATACACTCGTAAGGTGCAAGACGCACAGCATACCGAACAGCTTCTTATCGCCGGACTCCACCCCCATTTATTGGAAAAGCCCGTTTTTTGGTTTCAGAAACGTAAAAAAGAAATTCTCCGCGCGCGTCTGGTAACACCCTTCTGGCAACACACCACGATCGTTGCTCACATAGGTTTTCATGTAAAGCTCTCTGAATTGTTACGAATGCTTCATGACATAGGATACACCCGCGTACAAACAGTCGCGCACCCGGGAGAATATGCCGCAGACG
>C687J35174_10005936_pt1 | contig 16004 bp, 21 predicted proteins | sample RifCSPhighO2_01_FD_35174 | JGI IMG/M metagenome (IMG submission 35174) | reverse complement strand
AAATAAATTTGATGTAATCGTTACTAATCCGCCATTTGGCGCGAATGTAAAGCGAAGCGAACACCCCTATCTTGAAAAATTTGCGCTTGGGCAAAACGGCAAGAAAACCCGCGACAATCAAAAAACCGAGATTTTGTTTATTGAGCGTTGCATTGATTTTCTAAAATCCGGCACGGGCCAAATGGCAATCGTTTTGCCCGACGGCATTTTGTCTAACTCCACTTTGCAATATGTCCGCGATTTTCTAATGGAAAGAGCACAAATTTTGGCGGTGATAAGTTTGCCGCAGTTTACTTTTACTCATTTTGGCGCGGGCGTAAAATCATCGCTCGTATTTGTCCGCAAAAAAGGCGAAAAGGAAAAAATAGGACGCTACAAAATTTTTATGGCGATTGCCGAACATATCGGCTATGACGCAACAGGCAGAAAAGACGCAAAAAATGATTTGTATGAGATAGGAAGAACGCCCAAAGGCAAGGAAATTATTAGAGACGACAAAGGTATTCTCGGAGAATATAAAAAATTCCATTATGAAAAATAATCTTGGCGAATTACAAATTTTTTCTATTACTAACGAAGACGCAACGAAGAAAAAGCGTATTGATGTTGAGTATTATCAGCCCTTTTTTAAGAATATTGTCTCAAAAGTAGCGGGATCAAAATTTGAATTGAAAAAACTTGAAGATGTAACGCTTTTGATTAGCAACGGACGAACGCCGTCAAAAGATATGTATGACGAAAACAATGACCAAGTCGGTTCCGTCCCAATCATTAAGGCGGGCACGGCTTCTGGTCGTTTTGTTAATTTAGGAAAACTAGAATATGCGAAAGCTGATTTTTCAAGCGGAAAGAAAGCGCAAAAAAGTGATATTTTTATTCTGTCCGCCGCCCACCAAGCAAGTTATGTCGGGAAAAATGTAAGTATTCTTGATGTAGAACCAGAGCAAGACACCTATTTTGTTGGTGAATTGATTTGCGTTCGTGCTAACCCAGAAAAAGTTTTGCCCGAATATCTTTTTGGCTTTCTTTCAAGCGGAGTCGGCTATTTTTTATTGAACCGAGAAAAGCGCGGACAAACTTCGCATATTTATCCAGAAGATATAAAAAGTATTTTGTTGCCCGTGCCGTCATTAAAAGACCAAAAAAACATCGTTTCTATTTTAATGAACGCATACGAACAAAAGAAAAAGAAACAAGCGGAAATCTTGAAAATTTTATCGTCCATTGACGATTTTGTTTTGGGCGAGCTTGGTATAGATATGCCGCGGGGGGGGGCAGAACGGGTATTTCAGATTTGGAGCGATGAAATTCAGACCCGACTTGACCCTTCATATTTTCGTCCTATTTTCAAAATGTTAGACAAGATTTTTTCAACCACAAAATACAATGTTAAAACCTTGAAAAATCTTTCAACAAAGATAACAAGCGGGGCAACGCCGTTGTCCGGTGGCGACGCTTACACAGACCAAGACAGCGGAATTCCGTTTGTGAGAAGCGGAAATATAAACCCAGACAACGAAATTGATTTTAGCTCTCTGCTTTATGTTAAGCCGGAAATTCATAATAAAAAATTAAAAAGTTCACAGTTGAAAAAAGGTGATTTAATGATTGCGATTGTGGGCGCAACAATTGGGCAAGTNTCTGTTTATGAAAATGATCGCGAAGCGAATATCAATCAAGCAATTGCGCTGATTAGATTGGACGAGCAAGTTAATCCTGAATATGCGAAAGAATTTCTATACTCAAAAATCGGGCAAATTCAGTTAGACCGAATTAAACGGCCAGTAGCCCGCGCAAATATCAATCTTGATGAAGTTGGAAGTTTACAGGTTATCTATCCGTCAAAAGACAAACAAAATGAAATGGTTGGCAAAATTAGAAAAATACGAGCGAAGGCAACGGAATTGCGACAAGAAACGGAAAGCATAGTCATTTCGGCACAAAAAGAAGTGGAACAAATGATTTTAGCGTAAAAATATGAAAAAGTTTTTACTAAAAATTTGGAATATAATCGTCTTAATTTTCAAAAAAATAAAAATATCGCTTCTTTTTGCTTGTAAAAAAATTTGGCAGGTTAGAAAAATTTTTTATATCATTCCTTTTGCTTTACTTATAAGTATCTCTCAAAATTTAAGTTCTCGGTCCCAGCTTGAATTTTCTTTTTCTGGAACAGCAGGCGGACCCATAATTGAAAATAATGAATTATATTATCAATTTAGACATGGCGGAATGATAAAAAATAAAAGTAAAGAAAAAAATACTATCACGAATATCAGCTTGGTCGTTTGGGAAGATGACAAAGAAGAAAGCACATTAAGAGATGGTTTTGGTCCCAGCTGGATGATTGATAACAGAACGGGTGAAAAAATTAAACTGCCTTTGGTTATAGAAGGGCGAGAAGCTATTGATGTTGATATTTTTAATAAATTTTTAGTAAAAGGAACATCTGATGAACAACTTGTGTCTGCCCGCAAACCAGTGGCCCCGGGGTCACCTTTTACTTTGCCTAAATATGATTATCAATTAACTTTTACCGATATTAACGATAACGAATTTGATGAACGAGGAAAACTTATCAATAGAGATGTTGTAAATATGAATTGGACTCTTGATAATTATTGTGGTAAAATCCATTATAAATTTTTGCCATGTTTGACACAAAAAGCTAAAATTGTGGATAGCAAAATAATGTTTAAAATAAAAAATTTATTTCATTGGTTTGGTATGGAAAGTTTAGGAGATTCAATTTATAAATTTGGAACCAATTTTGAAAAATAATTTTTGAAAGCGGCGCGCCAACTTTGTTGGCACAAATTCCGTCGGCGTCCGAAAAGAAGGTTCGCGCATTTTCAAACACCAATACTCACTATTGACAATCTGGCTTTAAAGATTAAAATGCAAATATAGGGGGTGAGAGATTTATTCTCAAGGACACAATAGTTCTTAACGAAGGAGGTCCAAATAAACATCTGAATTCATTTGTCCGAATTTAGTCTCGAGAAAGCGGCCGAGAGCGTTGAGAATTATAACCCCCTTTTCAAAGTCCGTCCCGTTTGGGGCGGTTTTTGATTATAAAAAGGTTGATTTAAAAGCAATTTTTGTTAGAATAAAGCCAGAAACGGTCGAATTAAATAATTAAAAAACATACGCATAATGGCAAAAACAAAAGAGGCGGAAAAATTAGTTGGTAAAGTTACCCATTTTTTCTCAAATATAGACGTGGCGGTTATCAATCTTTCAGGCTCTCTAAAAGAAGGAGACGAAATCAGAATTATGGGCGGCGAAAATACAGATTTTAACCAAACAGTTGATTCTATACAGGTTGACCACAAAGAGGTGAAATCTGCAAAAAAGGGCGACGAAGTTGGATTAAAAGTAAAAGAAAAGGTTCGCGAGGGATACAACGTTTACAAAATTTAAAATTTTGTAAACCAATTTTCAATTTTCAATTTACAATTTCCAAGATGTCTCGCTTTGCGAGACATAGTTTAAGATTTTTAAAAATAATGGCAGAAAACATACGAGAAAAGATAGAAAATAAAATTATAGATTATATAGTTTTGGGTTCTGGAGGAAGATTGCTGGTTACAAAACCCGAAGACCCCGGAAGCGGAGCCGATTTAGTTATAAAAAGAAAAGGAGAATACAAACCGGAAAAAGATAAAAATTCAATTGAACAAATAATAGTAAAAGTAAAGGCATTTGGCTCAAAAACAAAAAAAAGCAAAGAAGAGATATTTTTGATTGTCCATAGCCAAAAAGAAAATATTGATATCTCAAAATTTAGCGCAGTTCCCAATTTTTATTTGCTTTTTGTAAGTTTTGACATAGTAAAACAGGATATTGAAGACAATGCGCGCATTGTAAAATTAGACGAATCAAAACAAGAATTTTTAATAAATAAAAAAGATTTAGCCCAATTTTTCTTAAATTTAGTTTAGATGTAATAAGTTGACCCGGCTACGNTAATTTGATAGTATAAATTTGTATGAAAAAAATTAGTTTTAAAAATGTTGTTTGGAAGGAAGGGAAATATTATGTTGCCCAGTGTTTAAATGTGGATGTTTCTAGTTTCGGTAAAACTAAAAAAGAGGCTCTGTTTAATTTGTATGAAGCTCTTTCTTTGTATTTTGAAGGCAAAAAGAACTATAAGATGTCAAAAATTGAAAGTCCAGAGGTAGTAGATTTGCATTTTAAAAATGCCTAAGCTTTATTCTTCTTCTCATATAACCAAAGTCCTGCAAAGAATGGGCTTTGTTTATGTTTCACAAAAAGGTAGNCACGCAAAATTTCAGAAACACACTGTCAGTTCTACTTTGACCGTGATTGTTNNGGCAAACAAAAAAGAAATTCCTTACGGAANATTNAAATCAATTTTGCGCCAGTCGAAATTGGAAGAAAAAGATTTTAACATTTAATTATACAATGAAATTTGCGGCGGATTTTCATATTCATTCAAAATATTCCAGAGCCACCTCGCCTTTAATGGATTTGGAAAGTTTAGACAAATGGGCGGCTATAAAAGGAGTAAAAGTTTTGGGCACAGGAGATTTTACNCATCCTTTATGGCTGAAAGAATTAAAAAATAAATTAGAACCGTCAGAGCCAGGTCTTTTTAAGTTTAAAAATTTTGATTCAAAAACGCGATTTATTTTAACCGCTGAAATCAGCTGTATATATTCAAAGGGCGGAAAAATAAGAAAAGTTCATATTGTTATTTTTGCGCCGTCTGTAAATGCAGTTGAAAAAATAAATTTTGAATTAGAAAAAATTGGTAATTTACATTCAGACGGCAGGCCCATTTTAGGTTTAGATGCAAAAGAACTGGCAAAAATTGTTTTAGACGCAGATGAAAATTGTCTGGTTGTGCCTGCTCACGTGGACGCCATGGTTTGCCATATTTGGTTCAAAATCCGGGTTTGATTCAATTGAGGAATGTTTTGACGAATATGCAAAATATATTTATGCAATTGAAACAGGGCTTTCTTCTGACCCGGCAATGAATTGGAGGCTTTCGCAATTAGACAGCATAACTTTAATAAGCAACTCCGATGCTCATTCTCCGCAAAAAATTGGCAGAGAGGCAAATGTTTTTGAAACAGAATTAAGTTATGAAGGGATAACAGATGTAATAAAAAACCCCACTTCGCCAAGGCTTCGCGGGGCAAAGTTTTTATATACCGTTGAATTTTTCCCGGAAGAAGGAAAATATCACTATGACGGTCATAAAGATTGCAATTTGAGTTTGTCTCCAGAGCAATCAAAAAAATACAATGATATCTGTCCGCGATGCGCAAAACCTTTAGTTATAGGAGTTTTAAACAGGGTTGAAAAACTGGCTGACCGCCCTGAAGGCTTTTTACCGGAAAACGCAGTGCCATTTAAAAGTTTAATTCCTTTGCAGGAAATAATTGCCGAGTCGCTTTCAGTCACCGTTGCCTCAAAACAAGTGAATAAATTTTACAGTAGTTTGACTGAAAGTTTGGGGAGTGAAATTGAAATATTATTAGAGGCTGAAAGAGCAAATTTAGAAAAATATAGTTTGCCTGAAATTGCAGAAGCCGTTATAAGGGTGAGAAATGGAAAAGTAAACATTGAGCCCGGATACGACGGGGTTTACGGGAAAATTAAAATTTTTAGTGAAAATGAGAAACCAAATAAAAAAAAGGAACTTTTTAATCAAAAAAATTTGTTTTAGTTATGTATGCGCTTGACACTGTTTTTGGCGGGAGTAAAATTATTTAATGGCAATTTTTTAGTTTTGGCCGGGAACCTTGACAACAGGGAGGGCTGGACATGGCTACCGCAACAATAGGAACCAAAAAAGATTTGGGTGAGGACTTGGTTTACGAAGCAATATTCGGAGGCGAAGCGGCGGCGGGCGAAAGAGAAGAGTCGCCCAATATGGAAGAACTGCTAATGGTTATAAGGCAGTTTGCGGATAGCGCCGACCAAAGGGGTCTGCGAGCAAAACTGACAATATCCATCATGTTGTAAGCCAAGCCGCCATTATATGCGGAGGAACAAACTCAATCCACTGGACTCCGGTGGATTTTTTAATTTTTGTTAGAACTGCGACTTAAATAAAAAAAACTATATGTGGCAGTTGACTTTTTTAAAAAAGAGACTAAGATTAAAATCGTTTTAAGGAATATAATAAAGTGGACACAAAAACTTTTTATATAACAAAAAATAAACTGCAGGAATTGAAGAAAGAATACGATGAATTGGTTGTTTTTGAGCGCAACAAAACAGTTGGAGAAGAGGCTCCTAAAATTTTTGAATCAGAGGACATAAACCCGGAATTTTTTAGTTTTCAGGAGGACGTGAGTTTTTTGAGGTCAAGAATTAGCGAACTTAAAAATGTTTTTGAGCACTATGAATTGATAAAAAATCCTCCGAAAGGAGAGCAAGATGTCATCGGATTGGGAGCTAAGGTTAAAATAGACATAGACGGAGAAAAAGACGAATTTATGATAGTGGGAACTTTAGAAGCAAATCCGCCGTTAGGTAAAATCAGCAATGAATCGCCCGTTGGCAAGGCTCTTTTAGGCCACAAAATTGGAGACGAAGTTGTTGTTTCTTCTCCTATTGAAACAACGTATAAAATAAAAAATATAAAGTACGAAGTTAGTTAAAATAAATAACCAATAAAACAGTCGTAAAGGGCTGTTTTTTAGTTTAAACTATGGTAATATAATTTAATGTTTTCATTAGATAATATTGCTCAAATGAGTGGTTTTTTAAAAATAAAAATTCGTCGGTTTGAACAAAATTAAAAATAAAAAAATGCCAAAACTAATCAGCAAAATTATAAAAGTTTTGATAACAAGCGACTTTTTTTTAAATTTAGGCTGGGGGCTTTTATCTCCTATTTTTGCATTGTTTGTTTTACAAAAAATAACAATTGGAGACCCGGCTAAAGCCGCGGAAGTGGCGGGATTCTCTGCGTTAGCTTATTGGATTTCAAAATCTCTTATTGAAATACCAATTGGCCGTTTTTTGGATAAACACCCCGGAGAAAAAGATGATTTTTGGTTTATGGTCATCGGACTTTTTATAGTGGGAATGGTGCCAATTGGATATTTGTTTTCTACAACTCCGTGGCAAATTTATATATTTCAAATAGTTCATGCAGTTGGAATGGCGATGGCATTACCGTCATGGCTGGCCATATTCACACGTCACATAGATAAGGGTAAAGAAGCATTTGAATGGAGCATGGAAACAACATCTATCGGAGCTGGAGCCGGTATTGCGGGAGGATTAGGGGGTATTATAGCATCGGTGTTGGGCTTTAAAATACTTTTTATTTTTGTAAGCGTTCTTACAATTTTTTCCGCTTTTTTGCTCTTGCTTGTAAGAAATAATGTTTCCACGAGAGGAGGCGGTTTTATAGTATCTTATGAAAAACCGGTAGTGGAACCGTAATTAGCAAATTAGCGTAGCGATATAAAATATGAGGAATCAGGAGATTGCCAAAATTTTAAATGAAATAGCAAGATATCTGGAAATGGAAGGCGTGGCTTTTAAGCCTTATGCTTACGAGAAGGCGGCTATTTCGTTGTCTGCCCTAAAGGAAGACGTGGGAGACATTTATATAAAAGGGGGCACAAAAACCCTGCAGGAAATTCCCGGAGTCGGTAAAAATATTGCAGAACACATAGAAGATTATTTAAAAAACGGAAAAATAAAAGTTTACGAACAATTAAAAAAGAAGCTCCCAATGAAAGTAGAAGAGCTGATAAAAGTTGAGGGTATGGGGCCGAGAAAGGTTAAAATATTATACCAAAAATTAGGAATTAAAAATTTAAAGGATTTAGAAAAAGCGGTAAAAGCCCATAAAATTGCTCCGCTCTTCGGATTTGGAGAGAAAACTGAAAGAAATATTTTGGAAGGAATAGAGTTTGTAAAAAGAAACAAGGGTAGATTCTTGTTGGAAGAGATTTTGCCGACCGTAAAAGACGTTGTGGCAAAGATTAAAAATTTAAAAGAAGTTGAACAAATCAGTGTCGCCGGCTCTCTGCGTAGAAAAAAAGAAACAATTGGAGACGCGGATATTTTAGTTGTGTCAAAAAATGCAAAAAAGGTTATGGATTTGTTTGTTTCTTTATCCGACGTTGAAAAAGTTTGGGGCAAGGGAGGCACAAAAGCTTCGATAAGAATGCGAGTTGGATTTGATATAGATTTAAGGGTTGTTCAGGCAAAAAGTTATGGCGCCGCGTTGCAGTATTTTACGGGGTCAAAAGACCACAATATAGTTACCAGAAAAATTGCCATAGACAGGGGTTTGAAATTAAGCGAATACGGAGTATTTCGTGGGCCAAAAATGATTGCCGGAAAAACAGAGGAAGGGGTATATAAAGCGATTGGTTTGCCTTTTATTGAGCCGGAATTAAGAGAAAACGAAGGAGAAGTTGAAGCTGGCTTAAACGGAAAATTGCCAAAATTAGTTGAGTTAAAAGACATCAGGGGAGACCTGCACTGCCACTCAAGTTGGGATGGAGGAAAAAACTCAATTGAAGAGATGGCGCGCTCAGCCATAGATTTAGGATATGGATATATTGGAATTTCTGACCACACAAAATTTTTGAGAATTGAAAACGGGTTGAATGGAAAACAGTTATTAGATCAGAATGTGGAGATTAAAAAAATAAATGAAAAACTTAAAAAACAAAAGATAGAATTTACAGTGTTGCACGGATGCGAGTGCAATATTTTAAACGACGGAACCGTGGATATAAAAGACGAAGTTTTAGAAAAATTAGATTATGTAATTGCCGGAGTGCATTCAACATTAAAAATGGGAAAAAGGGAAATGATGGCAAGAATTGAAAAANCAATGCGAAATAAAAATATTGATATTTTGGCCCATCCAACGGGCAGAATTGTCGGGCAAAGAGATGAATATCAAATTGATTTTAATAAAATTTTGCAAATAGCAAAAGAAACCGGAACGATTTTAGAAATTAATTCATCTTCCAGATTAGATTTAAGAGACATCTATATAAGAAAGGCTAAAAATGAAGCCGTAAAAATGATAATAAATACAGACGCCCACCAAAAAGAACAATTAAATTTAATGGAGTATGGAGTAGCCATAGCGCGCCGCGGTTGGGCCGAAAAAGAAGATATTATAAATACTTTGCCAATAAATGAGTTATTAAAATATTTTAAATAATATGCCAAGGGAAAAGTCAGCTGGATCTATAATATATCGTTTAGAAAATGGCTTGCCAATCTATCTGCTTTTGCATTATGCGCCGTCTGAATCGGGAAAACGCGGGCATTGGGGATTCGCAAAAGGGCATGTTGAGGAGGGCGAAACCGAAGAAGAAACAGCGAAAAGGGAAGTTGCTGAAGAGACCGGTATCAAAGATTTGAAAATAATGCCCGGATTTAAAGAGATAGAAAAATATTTTTTCCGCAGGTCTTACGGGCTAAAAGGAGAGGCGAGGGAAAAGGCGCCATGGGTTTTTAAATTAGTAGTCTTTTTTGTTGCGGAAACACGGCAAGAAGAAATAAAAATTTCAGATGAGCACTCCGGTTTTTTGTGGTTGACCTATGAAGAGTCCCTTAAAAAATTAAGTTTTAAAAACGCAAGAGAAATTTTAAAAAAGGCAAATGAATTTATCACAAAAAACCCGCTGTAGGAGGCTGTGAAAAACCCTCGGTAAAAATACCGAGGGTTTTTTATTTTATTTTGATTTTACTTCGTCAATAATATATTTGAATATTTTAGGATGTTCGTTTGCCAGTTCCGCTAATATTTTTCTGTCTAGCTCTATTTTTTTATTTTTTAAGCCGTTAATAAACCGGCTGTATGAAACCCCGTTTTGTCTTGCCAATGAATTTATCTGCAAATTCCATAAATTTCTGAATGTTCTTTTTTTTACTTTTCTGTCTCTATACGCATACGTCCAAGCATGCCTTAAAGCGTCTTTTGCCAATTTATACTTTGATTTTCTTCCATACTGAAAACCCTTTGCATGTTTTAGCAGGTTCTTTTTACGTTTTTTAGATTGTGTGCCTCTTTTAACTCGTGACATGTTTTAAAAATTTAAGTACCTCTTTATTCTCTTTGTTTCTGATTTTGCCAATGGGACCCATTTGCGACTTTTTCTTCTTTGTTCCCCGGTTTTTTTTGACCTATAATGATTTTGGCCAGTAATCCGTCTAAGAATTTTTCCATTTTTGGTTATCTTAAACCTTTTCACCAATGCTTTTTTTGTCTTTAACATGTTATTTTTTTGAGATAATCATTGTGAATCCTCTCGGCTCACGCTTTATATCCCTTTCAACTTTAATTGGTATTAGTTTGTCCGTGGTTTCTAAAAATGATACTACTTTCTGTCTTGCAAAGTCTCCCATTGCTTTTTCTCTTCCCCGTAAAACCAAGCTTATTTTTACTTTATCTCCCTCTTTCATAAATTTTTCAGCCTGTTTTGCCCTTATTTCCATGTCGTGAGGAGATATATTAAAAGTAAGCCTTATCTCCTTTAGCCCGCCCCCTTTGGGTTGTTTTATCTTTTTTTCTTTTTTTTGCAAAGAATAAAGATATTTTCCGTAATTTGCAATTCTGCAGACCGGCGGTTCAACTTTTTCTGTAACCTGTATTAAATCTAAACCGCGCGATTTTGCTAAATCAATTGCTTGAAAAATTCCCATTATCCCAAGCTGTTCGCCGGTTTCTGAAATTACTCTTACCTCTTTTGCCCTTATAAAATTGTTTATTAATACTTTATTCAAATTAATTTTTTGTTTGCGCTGAGTTTGTCTAAGTGTGGAGATGGGGATATTGAAATCCCGTCTGAAAAGTTTTTAAAAGTAATTCTACAAGTTTAGTTAATTTTTGTGTTCGAGCATCAAATAGAAAATTAACAAAATTTTTAATGCCTTATCTCCTTAATTTTGATAATTTATCGGAGAGGTAAATTATCTATCCTAATAATATAACACCTTCATTCATTTATTAGGAGTCAATGGTGAAGATGCCGCATTAAGCGAAAGCTAACGCGGGTTGCTTATTAAATAAATTAGCAATTATGTTTTTCCTTAAAAGATTTAAGAGCCCTAAGGAAGCTCAACTTGCCTTACTTTAAAGAACAAATCATCAAAACAATCATCCCCAAGGATTCGGCTTAAGCCGATAATTCGCGGTTAATTTCCCTTTCTATGTCCCTTTTCTTTATTTTTTCTTTTTTATCGTATTTTCTCTTTCCTTTAGCTAACCCGAATTCAATCTTGATTCTACCATTGTTCTCGTATATTTTCAAGGGTATCAGGGAAAAACCCTTTGTTTTTGTTTTTCCTATTAAATAATTTATCTCTTTTTTGTTTAAAAGCAATTTTTTGGCGCGTTCGTCTCCGTAATCTGCTCCAGCATTATTGGGTTGGTAAGGAGGCACTTTTACTCCCACCAAAAACGGTTCACCCGAATTTAATGTAACATAAGAGCCGGACAAATTTATATGCCCTGTTTTAATTGATTTGACTTCCTGCCCAAACAAAACTATCCCCGCTTGAAATTTTTCCAGTACCTCATAGTCAAACCCCGCTTTTTTATTTTCACTATAAATCTTCATGGCTTTATATTATCATACAAAATCAATATTGATAAGTTAATTTTATTGTGATAATATCTGTTTAGTTCCTTTCAGTAACACTCACCCTGACATTGGAGGCAAAAACAATGCCCGTGCTGGTTATTTATGGCATGCCAGACTCAATCAGCCAGCTTGAACTCGTGAAATTGATTGACGACTTGAGATTCGTTATCAAAACCGAGCTATGTTCGGCTCTGAGCAATGTTTCAATTTTCTTTCCAGTTGATCTTGTAAAGCAGGGTCTCGGGGAAGAGCTGATCTGTTTTGTGGAAGGATTATTCGGAAAAATACCGAACAGGGCGAGCCAAAAATTAGCGGAAAAGATTATGGTTGAACTCAGTTTGTTTGCTGAGAAGTCTCTCCCTCAATGTCAGCGTGTGGAGGTGATGGTGAAGCGGTTCATTCGGGATAACGACGGTTTCGCTTTTTGCGACCTGCGCGAATAGGTTTTGGGCTTTGGCCCACGACATCGTGTCCCTGATCAGATTCGTCTGGTCGAGGCTTTTTTTTGCAATTTTATCGTGTCAAACCATTTCTTCCCCAAAATACATCAAAAAATACACTAAATTGAGTTATCATAAATAATGACGATCGTCTTATTTTGTGAGGGCTTGTTTTTATTTGTTCGAGGATTTAAAATGAAATAAAGAAAATAAAATTTGTAGAAATAATAAAACATGAAACCATTAAGCCAAAAAATTTTATTGATTTTATTATCGGGTTTAGCCCTTAGTTTTGCATATACGTCACGGCAATATTGGCGTGCGGTAAAAATTGCTGGGAAAGAATGGAAAAATATTAATAAAAAAGAAGTTCAGGACGAAATAAGAAAACTTTATCAATCAAAATTGGTTAAAAAAAGAAAATTTAGACGGATCTATTACAATGGTTTTGACCGACAAAGGCAAATTAAAAGCACTAACATATAAATTTGATGAAATGAAAATTGAAAAAAAAGATTGGGATGGCAAATGGCGTTTATTAATTTTTGATATTCCGGAGAAAATTAGGCAGGGGAGAAACTCGCTTAGAGAAAAAATTAAACAACTAGGCTTTTACGAGTTGCAAAAAAGCGCATTTATTTTTCCATATAACTGTAAAGACGAAATTGATTTTATAATAGAATTTTATAGACTGAGAAAATATGCACGTTTTGCCGTGCTTGAATCAATTGACAATGAAAAACACTTAAAACAAATTTTTAGTTTATTATAAATTTTAATTTATACTTAGCGATTATTTTAGGCATCACAAAATACGACGATAGTCGTATTTTGTGATGCCTATTTAAAGTTGTTTTTATAAACGTAGCCCTTTAAGTTTTGAGTTAAATAAGGTAAACTTAATAAATGAAAAATAAAGAGACAATTATAATTTCGTTGGGGGGGAGTTTGGTGGCGCCGGGGGAGATTGATTTGGGATTTTTAAAGAATTTTAAGCACTCGTTGCAAAAATATTTTGGAAATAAAATATTTTTTATTTTGGTCGGCGGAGGAAAAATTTGCAGAAATTACCAGAAAGCGCTGGCAGAGTTCGGCGCAAAGAATGTTGATAAAGATTGGCTTGGAATTCGCGTCTCAAGACTGAATGCAGAAGTTGTAAAACAGGTTTTTGCCGAATATTCTTATCCAAAGATTATTACTGATCCCACTAAAAAAGTTGAGTCCCGCAGGGCGAAATCCCGCACCGCACCGCCAGTAGGCGGGACTGGTGCGTGGGACGTTGCGGTTGCCGGCGGATGGAAGCCGGGCTGGTCTACTGATTATTGTTCTGTTATGCTGGCTAAAAATTCAGGAGTAAAGACCATTATAAATTTAACAAACATAGACTATGTCTATGATAAGGACCCAAAACAATTTCCAGACGCAAAAGCAATAAAAGAAATCAACTGGAAAGATTTTAAAAAAATTGTTGGCGATAAATGGACTCCGGGTTTGTCTATGCCATTTGACCCGCGCGCATCCAAAATTGCAGAATCTCTAAAAATAAAAGTAGCCATAATAAACGGCAAAAATTTAGAAAGATTAGAGGACCTTTTAAGCAACAAACCATTTATCGGCACAATTATTAGTTAAAATAAATAATAATATGAATAAAAGATTTTTAATATTGGTTATAGTTTTAATAATTTTAATAGTAATTTTAATAATTATGGGAATATTTTCGTATATAAATTTAAACAGGTACAATATGGCAAAAACATTTGAGCTAAAAATAAACGAATCAAAAACAATAAGCGGTTTGACTGTTACCAATAAAGGCGGCGGGCACGAAATTTTAACAGAGGGTGGCGATTTAGCTTTCGCTGACATTGAATTAAAAGCATTAAACAAAAAAGAAACTATTGCGGCATATTCATCAGGACAAAAATTATGGAATGGTTATTTAATAATCTTTGAAGAAGTGGGTTGGGACGGCGAGTTCGTAAAATTCAATGTAAAAAAAGTGGGCGAACCAAAAATAACCGAAAACCAAGCGCTTGATATGGTTGAAGAATATGCTAAGGCAGAATTAAAATTTAGTCAAAAAGATATGAGCGGAATACAAACGAGTTCGTCTGATATGGGCGGGTATTACTCTGTCAGTATATTTAAATCGTCAGATAACCAGCAAGAGCCCGTCGTTAGTTTAAAGGTTGATAAATTTACAGGAAAAATTTCGCGCGGAAAATGAAAGAAAAAATAAAAAAAATAATTGAAAAATCTATAAAAGGTTTTGCAAAAGAAATGCCGGATTTTTCGGTTGAAATTACTGGCGATAAAAATTACGGAGATTATTCAACTAATGTTGCTTTGGTTTTAGCAAAAAGAATAAATAAAAATCCGATTGAAACTGCAAATTTGATAAAAAAAAAAGTAGAAAAATCCTTCGGCACGGCTCAGGACGAGAATAAATTATTCTCGAAAATAGAAATTGCGGAGCCCGGATTCATAAATTTTTTTGTTGCCGATAAATTTTTTATTGATAATTTAAAAAAAATAGATGACAATTTTGGGAAAAGGAATGAACTAAAAAATAAAAAAATTATTATTGATTATACTAACGCTAATTTATTTAAAGAATTTCATATTGGTCATTTGATGAACAACGCAATAGGCGAATCTTTGTCTCGCACTTTTGAATTTATGGGAGCCGAGGTAAAAAGAGTTTGTTATCAGAGTGATATTGGTTTGAATGTTGCAAAAGCAGTTTGGGGAAAAATGCAAAATAGAACCCAAAATTGGGGTCAGGCATATGCTTTCGGCGCTGGAAAATATGAAACAGACGAAATGGCAAAAAAAGAAATAATAGAGCTTAATAAAAAAATATACGAACGAAATGATAAAGAAATAAATAAACTATATGACGAAGGAAAAAAAGAAAGTTTAAAGCATTTTGACGAACTTTATAAAAAATTAGGAACAAAATTTGATTATTTAATCTTTGAGAGCCATGTCGCAACTCCCGGCAAAAAAATTGTTGAACAGAGCTTTAAAAAAGGAATTTTTGAAAAGGGCAATAATGGAACAATTATTTTTAAAGGCGAAGAACATGGTTTACATACCAGAGTTTTTATTAATTCAGAAGGATTACCCACTTACGAAGCAAAGGATTTAGGATTGGCTGAATTTAAATATGGTAAATATAAATATGATAGTTCGATAATTATTACAGCAAACGAACAGAATGAATATTTCAAAGTGATGCTTTGCGCAATGGAGCAAACTAATCCTGATTTAGCAAAAAAGACAAAACATATCGGACACGGAATGTTGCGTTTGCCGGAAGGCAAAATGTCGTCCAGAACCGGAAAAGTTATAACCGGAGAATCTTTGATAGAAAAAGTTGAGAAATTAGTTGCGGAGAAAATTAAAGACAGAGGATTATTGGAAAAAGATAAGAAAGGAATAATAGAAAAAGTTGCGATCGGCGCCATAAGATATTCTATTTTAAAACAATCAATTGGTTCAGATATTGTTTATAATTTTGATAAGTCAATTTCTTTTGAAGGCGACTCCGGGCCATATTTACAATATGCATATACGAGAGCAAATTCTGTTTTAGAGAAAGCAAAAAAAGAAGGCATAAAATCGTCATTTAAAAAAATACCGTCAGAAATTTCGCAGCTTGAAAAAATGATAAGTTATTTTTCCGAAATAGTTTTGAAAGCCGGTGAAAACTATCAGCCGCATTATTTGGTTTTATACCTTACAGAATTAGCGGGAACATTCAATAGCTATTATGCAAAAAATAAAATAGTTGATAAAAAAAAAGAGCTTTCGCCATATAGGGTTGCTCTAACAAACGCATTTGCAACAGTTATGAAAAACGGCTTATGGATGCTTGGAATAGAAACGTTAGAAAAAATGTGAAATTTCGGAAAATTTCATCCTGAGCAGTCGCGAAGGATAACAATAC
>C687J35174_10005935_pt1 | contig 16006 bp, 15 predicted proteins | sample RifCSPhighO2_01_FD_35174 | JGI IMG/M metagenome (IMG submission 35174) | reverse complement strand
GGCTTTTGTTTATACAGTTTGTATTTGCCTTGATTAACTACCATATAAGCCAATATATCTGCATCTCCCAATTGTGTTTCTCCATTCAATAATTCCTGTGCAACATCATAAAGCTCTCCAAGAGGATAATCTAAAGAAACAGCAAATTTATTTTGGTTGACTTGTAAACTATCTCTTTTTGACTTTAGTGTAACAGGATAATCAATATTAACTAAAACTTTATTTGACAATATCTCAATATCAACTTTAGGATCATTATTTGTAAGAACATCAAAATTTCTGAATCTTCCAAAATTGTTTATATCAATACAATTTTTCAATCCAAATTCTATAGAATCTTTTAACTCTTCTTCCATACCATTTAATAATAATAATCTGTTGTAACATGTTGGAGAATCTTCTATACTATAACAAAGATAACTAACTTTAGAATCATTATAATTTCTATAAGTTCCTTCTGGGGTTGCTAAATATCCCCCTTGTAATCCCATTGTCCTTATGGGATCATCAGCTACATTTAATGTACAATCATTAATATGTTTCCTTATAGAATCCATCTCTAAATTTAAATCATCAACTGTTGGCGGCAGTATTATTGTTTCCCTTGCATATAAAAAAATTAAGATTAGTGCCACAATGATTATTCCTAGAATTACGAAAGTTGTTACTTGTCCTCTTTTTTGCATATTATCTTTAATTATCATAATTATTTAAACCTTTTTATTAAGGGGCTATTCTTAACTCCTTCATTGGGTTTCCGAATTGATCTTGGCAGTTGATATAATAAAGACTATCCTCATCAAAANTAAACTTCTGGATCTTTGAGTTTTGGTTTATTAACTGTCCTGAACCAAAATTAAAACTTGAAAATCCATATTCACATGTTGATTCTTCATTAAAAATTAAAACTAAATCATTTCCCTGCTTGAATATCCTAAAAATTTTTGGAGCATTAATATCTTTTGTGATGCTGAATTGTAGATCATCACTAATTACATTTCCAGATTTGTCGCTGCATGAAATTTTATAATCATAATTTCCAAAATCAAGAGTTAATGGTTGTGTATGGACATTAGAATTTGTGTTAAGGAATAGAATGTCCGCATTATTGATTCCAAAGTTGCATAATGCCTTTCCATTCTCTGCTCCCCCGGAGGTTACAACCTTCAATACAGCATCATTAAAATAAAGTTCTCCAGAGGGCTCTTTTAAAGTGATATTTAATTCAGTGCTTCTTTTTAAATTTAATAAATAACTTTCAACATTTACATTATCTGATTTATCCTTGCATCTTATGAAAAATTCATTGTCTCCAGATTTCATTTCCAATAAAGCAAAGCAGTTAAACAAATTATTATCTGATTCTTCGTCGCATGAAAATTCTTTTGGCATTAGGTTATACTCTAAATCATTTAATGAATACTTGCATTCACTCGGCTCATTTAGATAAAGTGTAAATGGCAGATTATCTATATTATGTTGTACTGAATCAAAGTTTTCTGGATTAGATCCCTCTATTCTTGGGGCTGTTAAATCCGGACCTGGCTTAACAGAATATTGGACCGTAAAATCCCTATTATTCTTATTTCCGACAGCATCCTGGCATTTTATATAAAATTTGTTAAAGTCTCCAGGAAGTGAAGCTAGAATCATATTATGATTAATATCAAAAAAGGAGTCTCCAAAGAAGTCTAAGATAGTATCATAGTCTACTCCTGCTTCAGTTGAAATTTTACATTGAGATGGCTCATTCGTCTGTATTGCTAGATTAATTCTTTGATAGGGTTCTACAGAAGGGATTAATTCAAATCCATAACTTAGATCATTAATTGTATACCCTTTTGTAATATTTTCCTTCCAGGCTGTTATTATGGGACTATTGACATCATTTGGATCTTGATTGACACAACTTGTCCTTCCAGTCCCTTCATTCTCTGGAATAAATGTGCATGACTGTCCTAAAGATTTGCATTTGTATTCTGTACAAGATTCAAAGTTATCACATTCCTCACAATTATTTCCTCCAGAGGGAGCCACCCAAGGATTGCATGTTGTATTAACATATTTTATTTTTGTTTTTCCTCCAGACATTAAAAATCCTATAATAGCTATAACAACAACAGCAACAGTAAATGCCACCCCAATTCCTATTAATGGGGTAGCAGTAGTTGCTCCTTCTGCAACAACTGCGCCACCAGCCTCAGCTGCGCCAGCTGAAGAGAAAAATTCAAATCCTCCGGCTGCCATCTTATAAAATCCAACCCCAGACATAAATCCAGCTTGGTTCGCAAAAAATCCAACCCCGCCTAGTAGTGTTCCCCCTAAAGATAATTTCTCTCCAATATCACTCAACTGAACCTCTTCTAATTCTTTCTGGAACTCTTCACTCAACAAATTTAATCCACCATAAACCCCTTTTCTTAACCAATTCTGTTTTTCTGACTCACTAACGGATTTTGGAGCCTTTCCATCACCACTGACTTTAAATCCAGCTTCTGAATATACATCTAAAATATTAAAATCAGCCCCACAGTCACCCTGGGCTTTACATAATTTAGCCATTTGATCAATATATGGTTGCTCTTCACATTCGCAATTTTGTTCGCATTTCCAAGAACTAACTCTATTTTTCTTGACATAAACAACAGGACATTGTTTGTTAGCAACACTACATGTCGATCCTCCAAAAATATTTCCAATATATTTACTTCCTATACCTACCCTGTCTCCCCTCCAAAATTCATTTCCAGGAGGAACAGTGGTTTTTGAAGAATCCAATTCAACATTATTATTTGTATTAAAATTATTTTCTATACAACCAGCCTCAGTAAATCCGTTTGTTGTTCCTTGTACACAAATTTCTTCTCTAAAATCCCTGCAAGGCTCAACTATCTCCTCATTATTAATACATGATATTCTATAATGTCTAGACCCAGGCTTATCAATAAAATCTCCTGTCCCTGATTCATAAATACACCAAGATTCCCCATTTTCCCTTGGTCCTCCAATTTCCGAATCATGCACATTATTTGGATAATCTTTTGTATCCTCACAATCTAATGATTCGCATTTCAAAGTTGTAGGACTACATACAGTTCCAGCTGCATAGTTACAATCCTCTATTTTTTGTTCCCTATTTCCACAGCTATCCATCCAATAAACATCCCCATCGAAACATCCCTTATTATTTTTTGATTTACATGAGCATTGTGATAAGGAACTGCAAAATTTTCCAGAATAAAATCCTTGTTCAGTTATTGGATTTAATGATATGCCACATTCTGATTCTGATGTTGTAGTACAAGATCCAAAATTAACACAACATCCTTGTTGCTCCTCTTCACATAAACTTAAACATTCTTGTTCAGAGCCCACGCTTCTAAAATCAAACTCAGAGTTAGTCAGGGCTGAATTTCTTAATTGGCATTTTAATTCAGTTTCATAATTGCATTGATTGCCTGTTAAACAGCATCCTCGTTGACATTCTGGAATTGAAGAAGATGGTTTATTAGAAAATTTTCCACCTTGTGCCTCACAAGAAGTCCTTGCTGCATTGCTGATACATGCCCCTTCAACAATGCATGTTCCAATATTGCAATAGCTAGTTTGTTCACAACTTATTGAAGCTGCATTGGAATTTGAATCGCATTTGTCTGCAGTTGTAAACTGGCAATACTCTCCATCTATGGTTTTTTCACAACAAACTTTGGATTGAGCATAAACAGAAGTTGTGTTTAGAGTTGATATTGCAAATGTTGAGAATATAATAATTAATATTTGAAAATATGCTTTTACCTCTTTTTGCATAAGTTTATACTAAGAATTATCTATAAAAATTTTCTTATATAATCAGTCATTACTTACTCTTGGAGCAAGTATAAACTGCAAATCAAGTTTGTCCATAACCCTGAAGACTGCTTTTAGTGGATATTCCTTATCAAACTCTAAAAAGACAACATCGCATAATTTTGAGGCTTTTGATATTTTTTTAAGATATTCTATGCTATACCTTGCCAAAACAGGGTTTGAATCATTGATTATAATCTTGATTTCTTCATCTGGAGTAACCTCAACTTTAGCTGTGTTAAGTTTTGATTCTGCTTGGATAGTAAATCTATCTTTCTCTGCTATTAATGCGACAGATTCAGCAATAACGCCCATGTCCTCTATTGATTCATCAAACATAATTGAAGGAAGTTCTACTCTCAATGGAAATTTAAGATCTGGAATTTTTTGTTGTTTATCTTCCAAATCAATTAGAGCTATGTTAAACGTCTTTGAACTTTCTCCCTTGAATTTTATTGTTAATTGATTTTTCTTTCCGAGCTCAATTGTTACTACATCTCTTGGTTTGGCTCTTCTCAATATCTGCTTTAATGAATCTAAATTAACTGAAATTTCTTCTGGTTTGTCCACCTCATATTCAACAAAAGCAGAACTTAGTAATCTAAAGATAACCATTGCCACATTAGCAGGATCTAAAGCTATTAGTTCAATCTTATTCTGGTCAATTTTCAGTGTAACCTCATTAACAAGTTCAGAAATGATATTAACACTATCTTTTAGAAACTTTGGCTCAGCTAAAACTAATTTCATAGTTAGAATTGCTGCTAATTTGTTTATAATAATTTCTATCTTGTATTATCTAATTTAGATAAAAAGAGTCTATTATGCTATATATTCCGAAAACAATAATAACTACTTCAAGAAAATTCCTGCTTATATCAATTATTGGAAGGAAACTAAATTCCATTATTCTGAATCTTATAAGCAATGGAAATAATCCAAGAAGTATTAATATCAAAGAAGCTATGATAGTCATGAGTTTTACATTTGCTGGACTTTTACTTAATGTAAATAATAAAAATATCCCACCAAAAAGTATCATTAATTCTTCAATTGTCTGGGTAAATAGATATTCTAATGATTCTATACTCATAAGCGAAATTAAACCATATATAAGAAATATTAATCCTACCGCAAAACTTTTCTTATCCATACATCAAGTCTTTGACTTTTTTATATAAAAATTTATCTACTTTGCTCAAATCCTGCACTATAAAAGCTTGGAGTTGTGGCTCCTCGCCATTGTAATTTATTTTTCCAAATACCCTGATAAAATCTCCATTAAGTTCAATATTACTATAAACTAATATCTGGCTTGTGCCATCATCTAATACAAAAGAATTATCTTCTTTATTTATAACAACCCCAGATAAAGCTACATTGATGTCTTCACTATTTATACTTTTGATATATTTTTCCTTAAAATAATTTGAATCCATTAGCTATAGCTTCTCCATCTGTGCTTACACTTGACGCATTCAAAGAATCTTGTTTCTGCCTCATCCCCAGCCCTTGTTTGTAATGTCCAATAATAAGCTTTATTATTGCCACAATTAGGGCATTCCTCATCAGTTTTAGGCAGTGTCTCTATCTGCTTATCAACAACCTCTATCTTATCTTCTTTTTTTAATTTTATCTTTTCTTTTATAACTAAACTTGGTTTTTGCTTACTTTTATAACCACAGCTACAACTAACCATCTTCTTATCTTTCTGAGGAATCAAAACTGCTCCACATTTAGGACAAAATTGAATTTTCGCCACCCCCTAAAAACCTAAAAAATTTAATAATTCCGTAAACCATATTTTAATCCATCCTAATAAAGGTATTCTCAGGATTGCTTTTCCAACTATCATATCTTTATTAATCTTTTCATTATCTTCTCTGGAATTATTATCTCCTTTTGCTATTATCGGATCTGTTGATATTGCTCTATGAATAATTGGATATTGAATCCTATTGGTCTTATATACAATAACATCCCCATTTTTGATTTCTTCCGGATTGGCTAAAACCATTATATCTCCCTTGTTAAATCCATTAATGAATCTAAAATCCTGAAATTCTTCCTTTGTTATATTCCATGATCTATAAAAATTATCATTATCTGACCACCAATTATTAAAATTAGAATTATGTTCCATACTTGAAGAAACAACAGCCACTATTGGAAATTCCGTTCCTAACACCAAACCAACCCCTGGATAGATGATAAATTTTACTAATAAGAAAGCAATGATAAGATTAAGTATCCATGATAGCCAAGAATCATCATACCATATAAAATTCCATATTTTTCTAAGTTTTCCTTTGGAGTCCATGAAATTAAATTTTTATTACTATTTTAAATGTTTTTAAAATTATAACTTAGAAATTTTGGATTTAAAGTCCTTATTCTTCTTTTTTAATCTCTCAACAGCATCCAACAATGCTTTTTTTGCATCTTTTTTATGCTCTACAATCAGAACAGGATTACTAATCAAGCTATGCTCAATTTTATAGCCGGCAACCTCTGTATCCTTATCATTCCATAATTCTTTTCTAAGGACATTCATTAAGGTATGGTCCTCTTCAACTACTTCAATACTAATCTTTTCTTTATTATTTTCTAGAACTTTAATTTCCATCCTAAATAGTTCCAAGATGTATTTTTAAGACTTTCGATTATTTGGCTTTAAGCAAATCCCCTATTGTAAGTGTACTATCATTTGTCTTGACCTTTTGATGTTCTTCCTTTTGTTTTTCTACTAATTTTATTCCAAGGAATTTCTCTAATTTCTTAGCTAACTCAATGCTTGGCTCTAGATTTCCTGATTCTATCTTATGAATCAACGATTCCTTAACAGCTATTTTATTTGCTAAATCTTGTTGTTTTAGATTCTTTGATTCTCTTGCATTTCTTATTCTAACAGGATAATCCTCTACAATGAAATCAATATACTCTTCCCTCTTAATTACATATTTTTTTCTGGTTACAGAAATCTTTGGTTGTTTTGTTATTCTGCCAAAGACACTACAACTTTTGCATAATTGCATAGTAGCACCCTCTACTTCTACCTCATAAGGAAATTCCAGAATTCTTCCACACATATCACAGTTCATTGCACTCACTTGGTTTTTTATTATAAGATGAGCAAATAACTTTTTCTAATTCTTCCTTCTTTGTTAATCCCTCAAATTTTTCATTTCCGATTATGATGGTTGGAACTTTAGTAATATTATAATCTTCTTTAATTATTCTCAACATTGGCTCTTCTATGAAATCAGAGTCTAATGAAAATATCAATAAGTTCCTCTTGAATTTATCTTTCAAATATGTTAGTATTAATCCCTGGGAAACACAATCCTCACAATCATTGTTGGAATAAAAATATAATAATGAGATTGTATCTATATCACAAATTTCTTTTGTTTGTGAAGCCCACAACCAATATCTCATCTCAGCCAGCATATACTCCCTCTTAGTCAATGAGAACTCTTTATCATCATCGATTAATGACTGAGAAAGATAATTTTCAAGTTTTATCCTTGTTTGCTCTAAATTATTCAGATTAGATTCCAATGCCTTATTGATAGCAGGGCATTTATCTGTTAAAGTATTCAAGTAAAGATCTTGTAACTGCAAGCTGTCAAAATCTATTTTCTGCTCTCTCGCAGACACCTCGAGGAATTTTGTTCTCTCTTCAGTTACAAGTATTCCTATAAGCAATCCAATTACAAAAACAGCAGTAGCTATTATCAGTGCTATAATATACTTGCTCTTACTAATCGTCCTCATTTTACCAATTCTGTTTTCTTTTAATTATTAAGTCTATCAAAACTCCCATCCATGCGATAGAAGCCAACAACGAGTAAAGGATAAGATAAGATGGAATTGTTACATATCCATGTCTTATCATTTTTTCCTTCGTATAAACATATGACAATTTTAATACAATTAAGATTATTATAAATATAACTATAAAATAAAATGTATTTGTGTAGTTAAAATCTATCAATCTAAAATTTATTACTGTATTCTTTATTGAAGGATAAACATTAAAGTCTATTAAAGATAAGTTATATATATTTCTGGCTGCTGGTTCAATTACATAATTGTATATAGTTATCATAAACATAATAACTGCAGTCAGACCTGCAATAAGTATTCTTGGCATTTGTATAAAACCAAAATCCCCATATTTCCTGTTAAACATCATATTTTTATAATTAAGAGCATTTAACACAGCACCCTTATACCATCTATTTCTCTGCTTATAAAATTCTTTAAATGTTTCAGGAGCAATTGTATATACTTCTGAATCAAGGACTTGAATTATCTTATAATTATATTTTTGCAGCCTTAATGAAATCTCAAGGTCTTCAGTAAGATTATTCTCATCAAACATGCCTATTTTTCTAAGTACTTCTGTCCTATAGATGCTAAATGGCCCCGGAGTTACATGAATACAATCAAGCTTTGACATTAATTTTTTATAAAAAAAGTTTACAAGATATTCGCACCATTGTATTTTTTCCAATATCCCTTTAGGATCTACTATCTTCATTAATGGAAGCACAGAAGCAATATTATCATCTGAGAAATATGGAAGCATTTTTATTAAAGCATCTTTCTCAATTGTTGAATCAGCATCCATGCATATAAAAAATTCCCCTTTTGCTAGCTTTAAGGCTTCATTTACGGCTTTTCCTTTTCTTTCTTTTGGTGTTCTTCCGATATGCAATGGTTTTATCTCTGTATAACTATTTATTATCTCTCCAGTATTATCGGAACTTCCATGATTGACAGCTATAATCTCAATTTTATCTTTTGGATAATTTAAAGACAAAGCAGATTCGATTGTTTTACGAAGATTTCTTTTGCCTTCATTATATGCCGGAATTACAATTGTAACCATTGGATAAATATCAAGTTTTCTCTTCTTCTCCTCATTAATGCCCCCATCAATAAAAACCAATAGCCAAAAGATTATAAAATATAAAGAGATAAAATACAATATCCAAATTATAAAAGTTGAAATAGTAATCATTCTACTCTCCAGATTTCTATATTATTCTGGTTGTATATTTTTTTAAATTTTGTGCTATAAGACAATAAGAATTGCAAACCCTCATCCCTTTCATCCCACAATTGATCCTTAATCTCATTATCAAGCCAGATATAATCTATGCTATATTTATCTGCTATTTCTTCAGCCTTTTCCAAATTTCTTGTATTTATTAATTCCTGAAAATCATTAAACCTTTCATTAACATCCGGTGCATATACAAAATTAGCATCCATAAAATTTTTCCTATCTGAGAAGTATGATATCCAATGGCCCCGGCTATAATGACTCAATACAATATCATTATTATTTGATTCTTTTCTTAGAAATTCAAGGCTTTCAACTATATAATCATCTGGCTTTTGATCATAATAATCATTGAAAAAAGTCAAAAATGAAAATAATATTCCAATAACTAAGATATAGAATATTACATTTCTTATTTTTTTGCTCTCCCATTCTATATTAATTATTTTTATTATTCCCAAGGTTGCAATAAATGATGTAAAAAAACTTAGATATAATACAACTTTTATATTAAAGTTCATTAGAAATAATAATAAAACAACTGACAAATATAAAGGCATATTCTTATATTTCTCTTCCCATAAAAGAGAAAATCCAAAGATAGATAATATCAATGTAAACAAACTTAATCCAAAACTTCCAAAATCAGATACTAGATTTACCAATACTTGGGTATTTGGGGCATCAAATAATAAAATTTCGGGAAACCCATAAACTAAAATGCGTGTCAATATAGCTAAGGCAAATAAAGGAATTATATACAACCATTTAAATTCTCTTCTCGAAAATGAGTAGATTATTAGTAATATTCCCATTACTATTGTATGAAGAATCCCAAATAAAGGTATAAACAGCAGTAGAAAAAATGCAAGTCTATTCTTCCTTAATATTAGATAAAATATCAAAAGGAAAAACAATGAAACAAAACCAAAATCACTTATTGTATTAAATAAATATAAAAAGCTGGGGGATAAAACTAAGATAACAGAGGAGATGAAAGAGATTGTTGTATTGAAATGCTTTCTTAAAATAAAATAAAATAGAACAGCCGAGATTAATCCTGCTAATGAAGAGATTACCTTAGCTGAAGTCATTAATGACAAAGTTGTTATCTTGCTAAATACACTTATTATAATTGGCCAAAGAGAGAATATATATGTTCTCCCGCCATAGCTCAACTCATCAAACATAACAATTGGGTTTTCTGCCACCCTCAAGAAATAATAAGACTCGTTCCCTATAAGTAGATTAGACATTCTAAAAATAAAAGGAATTAATAAAATTAAAGCAGTCAATACAATTAGAGAAGCTATTGCTTTAGCATCTAACTTTGTAAATTCTAACTTTTTCTGTTCTATAGACTTCCTTAAAGCATTTATCATCTGAATAAGCTATTTCTTTTGAGTTATATATTTGTTTCGTTCTTTCAGAGAAATACACATATGTAACATCATACTTTTTAAGTACTTGTAAAGCCTTTACTTGAGATGTTGTTGTAAAAACAGTCTTTACATCATTATACCTTTGATTAATATTATTGGCTAAAAGAAAATTGTCGTCTATTACATTTTTTCTCTTTGCAATTTTTGTAATAAAATGTCCCTCATCATAGGATGACATAACAATTGAATCAGTCTCTGTGTTATTGCTTAGCCATAAAAGTGCATCAAACTCTTCTTTGCTTAAAGCATTATCTGTAGAGTTCTTAGCCTCAATAAAACTTGGAACAATCATTAATAATATTGCTAAAATAAAAATTGAAAATTTTATGCGATTAAGATGTCTTGAAAATTTCGTCATTGTTATGTATTTAAACAGTTTCTCAAATCCTATTGAGGATAATATAGATAGTAATATTCCTAAGAAGATGAACGCTAAATAAACATCTATTAATCTGAATATCAACAAAACTGAGGTTGTTAATATCATACTTCCTAATAGTATCGTGTTATCATCTTTCTTCCTTATTGAATAACTCAATCCAAATATTCCGAAAAATATGGGTATAAGCCCAAAATTAAATATTAAATCAATTATATTTATGCCCTTAAAATAATTTGAGATTATATCATTTGGAATATTCTGATATATGATATTAAGTCCATGCAGTAAAAATGCATCCTTAAATAACAAAAATGAGATAGTAAGAACAATAAACAGAGAGAATAGAATTGCTTCTTTCTTTACCTTCTCAAGTTTGTTTGATTCTGCTATTGATAATATTAAGTATGTTAATAATGAAAGAATAAAAAGAAATGCCATTCCATGCAATAATGGGAATGCAATAGCCAATCCAATAAATAAGTTCATGTATTTCTTATCTTTTATTTTAATTAAAGACAATATCATTAACAACATAACAAAAAGAGCAGCAGAATATATGGAGATATTATTTGTTGTTGTTGAGATAAACACTGGAATAAATGCAGAAATTAAAGTAGCCAATAATGCGGCTTCTTCATTATTAGTAAACTCTTTTACAATCAAATAAACCAAAAATATTAATGAAGAAAATAATATAGAAGTTATAATCTTAAACGTTAATTCTCCAAATACTGAATAAAAAGCTGCTAAGATATAATAGTATAATGGAAGGAATACTGTTTGTCTTCCGCCATAGCTTAACTCATCATTGAATAATGGCTTTCCAGTTTGTTGTATACTTTCAACATTCCTCAAAGTAAAATAAGCATTATCATCATTAAATTCCTCAGACTGGAACGCAAAAAAAAGTCTAAAAACTAATACTAATAAAAATATTATATATAGATTTTTATTCATCTTCTTCCGCTTCTTCTACACTTAAAATTTCTTTCTTATCATTAGAAGCAATTTTATTATTTTCATCAACTTCATCAATGACTGCTTTTATCTCGAGATCTGTAAATTTTGATTTTAGTTCATTCTCAATTATATCAAAGTAATCAAAGAATTTTGATGTTAATTTTAATAATCTTGTCCTTCCCTTCTTTTCACTTGTAATAAATCCATTGTCTTTTAGTAGTTTTATATGATCATAGGCTTTATTTCCCCTTATATCTATTATTTCGCTTTGCAGAACTGGATTTTTATATGCAATTATTGCTAATGTTTTTGTTGTTGGAGCATCAAATTCCGAATCTGTTAATAATGAAGTTGTTAAATAGTTGTATGTCTTCTTTATATTTAATTTAAACTTTCCATTTTCTTCTATAATCTCTAATGAAGAATCTCTAGTGTTATAATCATTAATAAGCCCATTTAATGCATCTTTTACTATTCCAACAGAGCCTATACTGCATAATTTGGATATCTCCTCCATGTCCATAAATCTTCCTGTAGTAAATAACATAGCTTCTATCTTATTTTTTGTATCTTGCATATTATTAATAAAAATTGTATAATTTTTAACTATTTCGGCATTACTCAACTGGATATCTTAAAATTGCCACGACGCCACCCAGATCCTTAAGCTGTTTGCCTTCCCTGCTTTCTGTTGAGACAACATGTGTTGTTGTGCCCACATTTGAGGCTTTCTCTTCAAACTCCTCAATCTCTTTGTCACTTAATTCCTCACTTATTAATAATATATCAACAGCACCCATATCAAGAACTTTATTCACTTCTTCTTTTCCATAAGCTACCATCTTTCTACTTTTTCCAAGTGTCTCAAAAAATCTTTGTAATAATGCTTTTTCTTTTGCTGATTCTTCCTTAACCAATATATCTTGGGCTTTATCAACTAATTCTTGCAATCCAAATTCTCCTGTGTAACTTAAGTCTTTTACTCCTATCACTTTCTTTTTTAGTTCATTATTTAGATATTTACTGTCAAAAAACTCGTCTTTTGTCGGAATTGGGCCCCCGATCATTATTCCTTTTAATTCTTTCATCTCAAGAAAATTTTGATTCATTGCCTCCCCAATTCTTGTGAAAAATTCTTTCAATGCCCCTTCTCTTAAACGAGCATATCTAGCTGCTGATTGTCCACCAGCTTTTACTTTTCCAGGAACCCCGGATGTTAATGTAACTAACTCTTGGATAGAATTTCCTTTTAATAATCCGATTGTTGCTTCCCTTGCATCCATAACTAATAGGGCATATATCTCCCTTGTCTCCATCATATCTCTAAGAATATCTGTAATAAAAGTCTGATCGCATCGATATAATCTTGTGTTTATTGGTTCAGGGGGTTCAATGCCCCAGACTTTAATATCAATCTTTGATTCATTATCAGAAGCATTCCCTGCAAAAACAGCTAATCCATTTTCCGGAGTTCTTTTGTAAACCCTTAGATGTCTAATTGCCCTTTCTAGAGAGTCAATAACATTTTTTCTTGTTCTTGCATCCTTAATATTAGAAGCTGTTCCCTTTTCTTGCTCAAGATGCTGTATAACCTTTATTAAATCATAACCAGCCGGAACATAAACAGAAACTAATTCTGTATGTCTACCTTTTATTGAGGATAATTCATTTATTAGTTTCCTTAGTTTTATCTTCTGCTTTTGATTCATCTTAATTCTATGAAATAAGGGCTTTAAAAAAATTTGGATTTAAACTTAAAAGCTAATCTTAAACTTTCCTTCTTTTATTACTCTGGAATTTGTAACAGCTTTAAGATCTTCTAATGAATTAAACAAAATTTTTATCTCTTCTTCTGGCAGGGTCAATTCAATGCTCTCCTTTAACGTCTTTTGATTTTCAGTCTTGAATTTTCTAACTCTTGATACGACATCAATGAATAAATTTCCCATAACATCCAAGCTCGTATCAGCTTTATCTGAGAAAGGCCATGTCTCGAGATGAATGCTTTTCTTATTTTCTTTTTCATTAAAGTATAAATGATAAATCTCTTCTGTAATAAAAGGAGTTATAGGCGAGAATAATTTTAGTATTGTCAACAATGATTTATACAATGTGTATTGTGCGGATTTTCTTGCTTCTTCTCCCCTCTTGTCTGGATTATACAATCTATCCTTGACAATCTCCAAATAATAATCACAAAAAATATTCCAGAAGAAATTCTCTGTCTCTGCTTTTGTCTTTGAATATTCATATCTTTCAAAATTCTCAGTTGAAATTTTCACAATATAATCCAATCTGTTCAATAGCCATTTATCTATCTCTTCTAATTTAACACTTTCCTTATTATAATCTTCTAGGTGTTGTATACAAAATTTAGAGGCATTCCATAACTTTACAACAGTCTTTTGTCCTGTTACAATCTCTTTTTCTTGATAAGGAATATCATCTCCAAGCTTAACTGAAGCAGCCCAGAATCTTAGTGCATCTGCCCCATACTTATCAACAATTGATTGGGGTTCAACAACATTTCCAAGAGATTTTGACATCTTTCTTCCATGAGGATCCAGTACAAATCCAGATATTGAAACATCACGCCATGGGTTTTTGTTATAGTGTAATCTTGACTTTACAACTGTATTAAAAAGCCAGAAAGTAATTATATCATGGGCTTGGGGCCTTAAATCCATAGGAAATAATTTTGATTTTAATTCATTATTCTTAAATAATTCAATAGACAATTGCGGAGTCAATGAAGAAGTAGCCCATGTATCCAAAACATCTTTCTCAGGTTCAAAATCTATGCTTCCACATTTGCATTGTGTCTTTGGGGCATTTGTCAATGGATCAACTGGAAGATCATGCTCCTCAGCTAATTTTATCTCTCCGCAATTTTTGCAATACCAAACCGGAAATGGAATTCCAAAATGCCTTTGTCTGGAAATGCACCAATCCCACTGTAATCCCTTAACCCAGTTATCATATCTATGTCTCATAAACTCAGGATACCATTTTAGCTCCGAGCCATATCTTAATAATTGATCCCTTAAATCAAGATATTTAATAAACCATTGATAAGATTCTAGAATTTCAATCTCTGTTCCGCATCTTTCATGAACATTAACAGTATGCTTTATCTCCTGTTGTTTTACTAATAAATTATTTTTCTTTAGGTCTTCTATGATTTTTTTTCTTGCATCTTTTATTTTTAATCCTTTATATTCCTTAGCTATCTCCGTCATTCTCCCGTCTTTTGTAATTGCTTTTTTCAAAGGAAGGTTAAATGATTTATACCATTCAATATCAGTTTGATCTCCGAAAGTACAGCACATTACAATTCCAGTTCCTTTTTCTGGATCTACCCTTGAGTCTTCTAATATTGGCACTTCATAATTAAACAAAGGAACTTTTGCTTTCTTGTCTTTATATTTTTTGTATCTGTTATCTTCAGGATGATAAAATACAGCTACACATGCTGGCAATAATTCTGGACGTGTGGTTGCTATAATTATATCTTCATTATCAACTTTGAATACAACATCATTAAAATGAGATTGCTTTTCCTCATCCCTTAAATCAACCTGAGCTATTGCTGTCTGGCATTCCGGACACCATATTGTTGGGGCTAACATCCTATACTCTCTTCCCATATTATATAATTCAATAAAGCTTCTCTGGGAAATCTTTCTGCAATGAGCATCTATTGTTGAATAAAATATTTTAAAGTCACAGCTTATTCCTATTTTTTTCCAATCTTTAATAAATCCTGGGCGAATCTCATTCAATGTATCCAGACAGAGTTTTATGAAATCATCCCTGTCCATCTCAACGCTTCTGATTTTTTTTTCCTTTTCGATTAATCTTTCTGTAGGCAAACCATTGTCATCTGTTCCAAACGGATAGAACAGATTAAACCCCTTCATTCTTTTATATCTAGCAATGAAATCCATCTGTGAATAAGAGCTAGCATGCCCTATATGCATCTTCCCAGAAACAGTCGGGGGTGGAGTATCTATAGAATAAATTGGTTTTTTGCTGTTTGGATCAAATTTATAGATCCCCTCTTCTTCCCAATATTTTATCCATTTCTCTTCTGATTGCTTGAAGTCATAGTTCTTNGGAANTTCCATTAATATANAATTCTCTTATAATTATTTANATAGTTTATGAANNAGTTTAGGATTGAATGTAGTCTTTTACTTTTATCCAAGTTATCAAAACTTATAAATTTATTAAAAAGAATTAATGACTTTTTATCTTTTATTTTCATAACAATTGCCTTTGTCATTATGCCATCTTTTCTTA
>C687J35174_10005924_pt1 | contig 16021 bp, 20 predicted proteins | sample RifCSPhighO2_01_FD_35174 | JGI IMG/M metagenome (IMG submission 35174) | reverse complement strand
ATATAACATTAGTTATATATAAAACTTTCTCCTAAAAAAACCCAACAACACTTCCGCTAAACCACATAAAAACCAAAATCAAAAAAGTAAAAAAGAAAACCGGCACAAACGGAATTCCTTCCCTCACTAAAACAAATTTCTTATTTTTCTTAATTGCCAAAATATCTTTCATACTAACACCTTCCCATTTTGCTTTAATAGTCTTTCTTCCGACTTGAATATCATTATAAATCCAATCGCCCTCAACCAACTTCGAAGATTTAATTTTTTTAACCATGCAACTTTCATCAATTGCCTTCGCATAAATATAAACAACAGGCAATAAAAACAAAANCANNCCCAAATACAAAACCANCATATCAAAAACAATGCCAATAATAATAACCAGCANCGCCNATACAAAAAAAGAATTCATNAACCCTTTATATAAAATAAATTGCTTCTTATATTCTTTAACAAAATTCTTCCAATGTTTAACAACTAAAACAAAACTCCAAAGAATTCCATAAATACTTCCAACAACTAAAAACAAAAATAAGAACACAACAAATAAATTCAAGTTCTCATTAAAAGAATTTGATAAAGGCAAAACTATACCTAACGCAATCATCAGCTTTGCATCACCTCCTGCAAAAACCCGTCCATAATAAAACAAATGTCCTATCACTAAAAAAATTCCCAACCCAATTAAACCATAATAAAAAAAATTCAAATCCTGAAAACTCTCCCCACTAAACAGCGAATAAAAAAACCTAAACCCCAACGCAAAAACTATCAAAGAAAAACTAATCCAATTTGTAACTTCTCTCTTTTTCAAATCTTGGATACTTGCAAATATAACTGCAATCAATCCAACAGCAATCAAAAACCACACCTCTATCATAATTTTAATAGCAAAAGATGGTTTATAAATTTGAAGTAATTACGTGGTAAAATTATTTGATTTTTAATATAACAACTACAAGAGCGTGTCTAATAATTCAGCTAATATTAAATTTATTATCGACGCAATTTCATTAATTCACTAACTACTCGGGTGGGTGGTAGGGGCGAGTGACTTCACGTTTGGGTTCGCGCGATAGGGAAGGAGTGGGGTTGCGAGTTGTGGATGGTGGGACTATGAAATTGCGTTGGAATAAGTCATTAGAAAAAACTATTTTTAGACACGCTCCAACTACAACAATCAACTTAATATTTTATCACACAATCATAAATAGTAAATCTAAATTAACATTATTAAGGGAAGTTGATTCAAGCTAACTCAAAGGGGGGTTAGTGTAAGGGGAACCTTGGTGCCCCTCAGTGTCTTACACTGCGAACAAAGTGAGCAGCTAAATTTCCACACATCAAAAACCATTCTCTTCTTTAATCTTAAAATAACAATTCTTACAAATATGAAATTTTCTAACGTTTCCACTTTTATCCGGAGGAGAAAATAACAATGCTCCAAACTCACTTAACTCTTTTCCACAAATATCACATTTTGGAGAAATCATTTCTTCGGCTTTGTTGAAAATATAAATTTTTGGAGTTAGGTAAAATTTTGGCAATTCAAAATACGGAATAAGGGTGGGTTTCGAGGTGATAACCTCGATTTAGTGGGCGATTACTAACTCAAAAAATTCCAATAAAAAAGATTTTCAACAAAGCTCATTTCCTCCCAACATTCATCAATCTCTGACTTCCGCCTTTTTTATAAGGATGTTTTTTCTTATCGCGTTTTTTATCTTTGCGTTTATTTCTTCTTTCACTAGAAGTCGAATAATCATCTGACATTTTAATCAATTAAATTATCTCTAAAAGACTGAACAGAAAAAAAGAGAGCTACAAAAATCCAAAATCCAGTATGGAATATATTTTTCCCAATTTCTGCACTAGCGCTCATAATATTATACCTCGTGACTGCATCCAACTGAACTAATTTAACTACGGAATCAAATACCTCTAAAATATTCTTTAATATAAAACCAAGGCCGCCATAAATCATTAAGTTAGAAACAGGGCTTTTTAATCTCCAAGCATAAATACAGCCAATAAAAATAATAATACTTGCCAAAACAGTAATTATTCCAGAAATAAAATTCAACATAGAATAATCAGTTTCTACGCTAAATGTCTGGCTAAGCATATAATTAACAATCCCATATCCAGAATAAGCAAAATAACCAATAGAAATAATAAATAAAATAATTATCAAAACAGTCACAGGAGCACTTCTCACATCATCATGTTTTGCCATTTTATTTTTTATAAATTAATTATCTTTAAGCTACATTTGGAGTCCAAGTACAACCACTAATAGCAGTACATGCAACACTAGTTGTTTTGGAATTACAATTAATTATAGAAACACACTTATCTGGTTTAGTATCATCCCATACACATCCTTCTACACCTTCACAATAATTTTTTCCGTCATTATAATTTCGACAATCTAAATTTGGATTAGAGTTAGCACAACTTCCAGTACTAACAGGCGGAGTTACAACAAGATTCAAGATCACTGCACAATCTACATCATTAACTTTAATTTTTTGGGCGTCTTCTGCTGTAAATTCTTCATTATCTTCTAATGCTTGTATTCTCAATCCATCGCAAAAAGTAAAACGTGAATCCTCACAAATAAGAGGGTCATTTAACTTTCCTGTTTTAATTATTATCTCCTTAAATTCACAATCAATATTCCTCTTTCCAGAAGCAGTCCTTATATTTTTTTGAGTTTGACAATAAGTAGCGTCAAGTAATTCGTTATTTGCATCAACTATTAATTTACACCTTGATATCTCGTTCGCCATTTCATCAGGCAGCAACCCAAACAAACCATAAAACCAATCTGCTCCACTCCACCAACCAATAGCAGCAACAACCAAGACAAGAGCGCCTAATACAATTCCTACCAACATAGATACAGATGGTCCACCTTGTCCTTTCTTTGCCCTCTTTTTTATCATATTTGTTTCAAGTATTTTCAATTTATAAATCTTTTTATGTTTCATTTCTTAATTCTTTTATCAATAAAGATTATCGCAACTTTTTTAAAACTAAAATTATCTATAAAAAAACTTTTCTTGCTCCCCAATGTAACAACTGAATAAGCTTCATCAACACCTGTTTCGTCAGTAAACACAGTAATAACATTTCCGCCAGTATCTTTTCTAATCAACTCGGCGCTAACATCAAAATTCTTCAGCACTTCACTATAACAATTTCCTTTTTCAACAGCACTCGCCATTTCTTTGCAAGATTCCTTAACATCAGAAATTTCCTTAAACGAATGTAAACCAAACTCATTCAAATTCAATTCAGCATTAATTTCTTTACTATGAGAAACAACAACTTCATTCTCGGTTGTTGAAAAATCAGCATTAAAATTCTTCATCTTAACAAAAACATTATTAGCTTCAGCATTAATTTCCATATTTCCTAAATCAAAACCCCCAATCTTATATTTAGAAATTTCAATTCCAAAATTTTCAATCAACTTTCTTTCAAATTTTTCCTCTTCATTCCAAGGCTTATCAAAAATTAAATAATCATCTTTCTTAACGCTATTCACAATATATAATTCATTATCAATAAAATCCTGATATGTATTCATCGTTGCTCTTTCTAAAGAATCTTGTAAATAAAATTTTGCCTGATCTTCTTGAAAATAAACTTTATCTAAAATATCTGGATTTTGAATTGTTTCTGCATACGCTTTATTAGATGTATTAAAATAATACAATGCCACACCAACAAGCAGCAATGTCATAAACACAACCATAATTACAGCCATGTCGCCTCGCTTATTTTTTAAATTTATTAACATGATTCCTCCTTTTGATAAGCTTTCAAAATAATTTCTTTATCTTCAAAAAAAATAGAAGTTCCGCGAACATATTTCAACCTATTATAAACAAGAACTTTATTAACATCAATTCCAGTCAAATCATTAACAACAAGAATAGTATCTGAATTTAATAAATAAGAATCAACATTTCTATTTTCCTCGTCACTCAAAACTAAATTTTCCTTAGAGCCATAAGAGACATAAAAAATAAGACAGTTCCTTTTATTTGAATCCAACGTAGAACTAATAGAAATCAGTTCAGAAAAATAATTCTTAACTTCATCCTCAATCTTCTCTCTCTGATTATTTGCATTAGAACTCTCATCATTTTTTTTAAAATTTGCCCATTCAAAAATTAATNCCTTAACACTTTTCTCACTTTCAACTTCTAAATTTAAAACATTTCTTGTTAATGATAAATCTCCAGAAACATCTCCTGGATTTAATTTCAAAGAATTCTTCTCGCCGCTAATATACTTCTTCGTCGCTAACCAACCAGTGGCAATTACATAAGTATACATCAAAAAAAAGATTATAATAAACGCAACAAACCACGTCATGGTAGTTCCAACTTCTGCTTTCTTTCCAAAATTTATTTTTCTAATTTCCATTTTATTGTCCAGTTGAAATTCGCGAACCTCTTTGATTGGACGCTGTACGAATTTCTAAAACTCCATTCTTGCTCTCGCCATTTATTTCAAATTTAATCGGCTCTCTTATTTTCAAACATTTAGCAAATTCTTTTCCTTTTGCGCCAGTATCTTCCAAAATTTGACAATTAGTTTGATGTAATGTGCTTCCCCCAACAATCGGCTCGCCAACAATACCATTTTCATCATAAAGCCTTGCTTCAAAATAAAAATCACTGGTGTCAAATATTACATTCGGATTCAAATTACATTTCTCAAAAATATTCAACACTTCTTCTTCATTTTTATTTCCCAACTCAAAATAATCATCAGCTAAATAACCATCTTCATTTAAACACAGGGTAATTTTTTCATAAAGCAAATTAATTTCGGTTTCTCTTACATCAACACTAGCAGAATAATAAACTAAGACTCCAACCACAATTCCTACACCCACCATCATAAGCACAAAAATTTCCCAAAGAGACATTATCTTTTCGTCGCCTTTTTTGTCTTCAAATAAATCCAATCTTTTCATACCAATTCCTCCTTAACTCTAATAATCAATCGTTTATTTTCTTCATCAATTTCATTTTCAATTTTATAATTATTAAAAAATCTAAATTCATATCCGCCTTCATTTGCCAATCTTATTTTTACATAACCCAGCTCAGAATTTATTTCAACAATTCTTTCAACAAGCGCATCATTCTCCTCAGCAATTTCCAACGCCTTTTCAAAATCAATTGAAAAAGTTGTTCCAGGCCTCGCTTTGTCCAGCATCAATCCAATTTCTTTTGCATAAGCCTGTTCATAAACCAAAGCTCCTGTCGCAGATTTGTAAACAAAATATAAAATCGCAGAAAAAAACAAAAGATAAACCAATGCCCTAATTATAACAGGATACATTGTATCTCCAATTTCCCCGCTTTTATCAACAATTAAACTTCGCCTCTTTTTCATGAAACTATTAACAAAAAGAATGTTATAAATTTAACTTATATCGAGGCTCTGTTGAAAAAATAATAATTTTTGGGATAGCAAATATTTTTGGCAACGCAAAGCACGAATTAAGGGTGGGTCTCGAGACGATAGTCTCGATTAAGTGGGCAATAACTATTCCAAAAATTAAATCAAAAAATATTCTCAACAGATTCCATTCAAGAACTACGGCGCACCTTCAAACTCATAACAATTCAAAACTTTTAAAGAATCACTTTCATATTGAACAGCCATAGGCATTCCATATGTAAATTCCTTATTTGGTGTTGATGCAGTATAAAATGTCATTCCAGCACCGCCTCCTGCTAAAACTGCAATCCCAACACCAGTAACACTTAAACTACTTCCTAAAGTTAATGGAACAGCAATAATTCCTCCTGCAACAGCAACCCCCCCTACTGTTGCCCCTAACCAATTTCCGATAGTTCCATCAGGAATTGCTTGCGCAATAATAGCATAACTTCCTTTATTCAAATCAATATCTGTTGCACTTATTTTTTCCAAATCAATACTTCCTCTTCCCCTCTCTTCAATTTTTTGCCCTGCCTCTTCAATATATAATTTCATATCATCAGCATCTCTTGTTCCGTAAATAAATTCTAAATAACTAATCTCGCTATTAGGAACAACTCTATCTTGCATATATTCATTAAGCATTTCTTGAGTCACAACAGGAATATTTCCCTTGGCCTTTGTTTCATCATCGACGCCAATTCTCGTACAAATAACACAATAATTAGTATCCCATAATGAATGCGGCATAAAATTCAACTTGCCCTTTCCTAACATATCATGACATCTGTACATTGCATCAGAAACAACATCTAAAATTTCTATTTGAACTTCTCTTTCTTTATCGCTTAATTTTATATTAGTAACTTTATTTTTTGGAGTTGAAATAACTCCTGTCGTCGCACAATTATCACCAGAACCTTGCAGACAAAGTTTTTGCGTTTTGCAATTCAAAGGAATATATTCTCTGCCTGGCTCCCAGGGACCTAAATTAAAAGAACTCCTATGAGTAACAGACAAAGCACAAACTTCTCTTTCAGGATCAACTATTTTTATCGACCTCATTAATAATACTGTCAAAAATATAAATCCTATCGCAGCTATAATTAATCCAATAATCATCTTTGAAGTCATTCCTCTTTTTTTCATCTTTATATCAAAACAATCATCTTTTTATTTTTTACTAAAAACCAGTAATTCTCTTTGCTAAATAATATCCAACTCCAACAAGCAACAAAACCAAAAATATCCACCATAATAAATTCTTAAAAGTAAACTCGCCGATTAATGCTTTTTTGTTCATTTTCTATTAATCGAAATAACATTCGCCTCTGTTTTTTTAATTTCAATATCAGCTAAATCAATACCAATTCCTTTAACAACGTCGCTGGTTTCATCAACAGTGTAATCTTTTAATTCCCTGCAAACCCCTTTGGTGCAAAAAAGTTCATATTTATAAATTTCAGGAGTTGTTCCGCCCCCAATTTCCCTGTCTTCAAATGGACAAACACACAAACAATTATTTTTACAAAAATTAGGAACCCAAACATTTTTTACACCATACGCCCCAGAATTTTTCAAATCCTCATCAACATAAATCAATTCCCAAATTTCTTTATCTGTCCCGCTTGGCGCAATCAAAACAATTTTCGCAGTCTCGCCTTTATCTAACGCCTTAACAACACTCACAACTTCATTCAAAGTCTTTTCAAATTTTTCTTTAACATTATCGCCTGGAAAAAACAACATCACAGCAAGATAAACTAACAAAAAAATTCCCATAATCGCGAGAAGAATTTTCAAAACAGGCCAGACAAGAAATCCTTTTTTATCCATTTTATGCAGTTTCTTTCATTCTTTTTATTTCATCATATAAATTATTGTGTATATTAGAAACTTTTTCAACATAATCTGCCTTCGTATCTGGGCAGTCCAATCCGTTATAATATCTTAAAACAGCCAGCCACCCAGAATATGTTAAATATAATTCTTGATTAGCAGCATCTTTACAATTATCCTTTACACTATTCTCATAAACCTTTTCTTTTCCTGAATCTCCAACAGTTTTATATTTCTCTTGCAAAATAACCATCGCACATGCGATATTTTTTTCAGTTTTTCCTTCGCCACTTCCTTTTATATCATCAATGCTGCCAATAGAAACTCCTAAAACATTCTTATCTTTACATAAAACATTAAATGTATTAGAATTCACTTGCATCACCCCGACATCTTCACTTCCATCTGCATTATTATTAACAGCTGCTTGATTACAGCCGCCTTCTTGAATCATCAACGCCAAAACCATCAAAGAAGGTGCATTAATTTTTTTAGAATATTTTTCAATTAACTGCGCGTAAATAATTGGATTACTAACATCGTAATCACACCCTCTTTTTGTAGTGCCGTCGCTAATCCCTTTATTATCCTTGACAAATTTCATAACACCTGAAATATCGTCAGAAGAAATATCTTCATAACCAATCGTCGCTGGTCCAGGTAAATTAGCTAAATTCGCTGTAGCTTGAAACTGACAATGAACATGCTGATTTCCACAAGGAGTAGAATCACTATCTCCATGAATCTCACAGCAAGGCTCATTCCCATTACAATCAAATTTACATTTACTATCAGGACTTGGAACTGTTATTGAAGGATATAATTCTTTTATTTTAGTTTTAATAAGATTCATTTTATCAACATCCCCACCACAACCAATATCAACTGCTTGTCCTTTATAATGCCGGCTATTTTTTGAATGTGTTCCTTCGCATACAGAACTAACCCCACAGCCCTGTTCACAAACATAATTACTCAACTCTTTATTTTCTAAAAATGTTAAAACATCAAAACCCAAATTGCATTCGCCTTTTCCATCTCCCCTGACTTCGCAGCTAACATGTGCTTGTTCTTGATAACACCCTTCAGGGCAGCCATTCTCATCTAAAACCCTGCAATAAAAATTCTCTTTTCCTGAAACTTGTCCAGGAACAACAACAGAACCATCTAATTTTAATAAAAAATCTCCCGTCTTCAAATCCCTAATCTCATCTATATAAATATTCACCTGGCTCGCATCATCAACAGTCTCCAAAATTCCAACCTCATTATCAGCATCGAATCTATCAACTCCAAACAAACCAATATCTTTTCTTTTTATTTTATTGCCTTCTTTAAGATAATACTGAGTTTTATACTGGCTATTAGAAAGCATTTCATGATAATAATCATCTTCTGTATACGCTGTAATTCCACATTTCTTTTCATTCGAATAACTTACAACCCCCTCTGGAATAGAAGGCTGCAAATTTTCTTCAGGAACAATATCTTCTGACAAATCATCAATCAAAACAGGCCGTTTCACATCATCGCCTCCAAAAACAGGAAGAAGTCTTATTTTCTCAAAAAGACCTAACTTAACTATTAAAATTGCTGCTCCAATAATAACCAACACAGTTAAAATCATGGCAACTAAATACCAAATATTTTCCTGTCCCTTTTTCTTTTTTTTCATTCCATTACTTCCTAAAATTTATTAATTTATCAAAAAAATCAAGAAGGTTATCACCATAAGCATACAAAAGCCCAAACGCAATTGCCATAGTAACAAGCACCATAACTGCTATAAAATGTTCTTCTAAAAAATCAAACATATTTCCTTTTTTATCTTTAAAAAATTTCCTAATACCTCTTTTCAATTCCATAAACACTAAAGAAATTTATAATTAATAAATGTAACTAAAAATCCTCTCTCAAAACCACAGACAAAAATTGCGCGATTACACTTAATGTTAACGTGCCGAGAGATAAAAAAGTTTCAAATAAATTAAAGCACGGTGACTCAACATACTTGACAAACAAATAGATAAACAATAAAAAAGTCAAGAAATTTCCCGCCCAAGACAAATAATCATATTTCATTTTCTTTAACTAACTTTTGAAATTATAGCTATAATCAACAAAACAGCCATAATCCCAATTGCAATCATCGTAAGCCAAAACAATAAATTTTTTACTTCAATTGATAATCCCCTTTTTTTCTTAGCCATCTTCATATAGGATATATTTTATTCTTTAAATTTCTTTTGTTTAACTAAATTACTTTCCAAACACAAAAATGGTGCATACAAAACCATTATTAATCAATTACTTTTCCAATTTGTGGAATGTCTGAATAATGTAAAATCTCGTTGTATTCTTTGCCCTCAAAATTTATATTATCTGATTCAATAGAGAGGTCTTTTTTCGATTTGAGTTTTTCTTTAAGATATTTTTCATTTGCAACAACTAATATAAACTTACCTTCTTCGTTAAGCATTGTGTAAATCTTTTCTGCAACATTTTTTAAATCATGATATTCAAAATGCGGGAAAACATAAATTGCAGTGATAAAATCAAATTTCTCTTTTAGCTTTAAATTCTGAAAAGTATTTTTATATAATTTCAATTCAACATTACTCTTTTTTGAGAGGAGTTTTTTAACAAAATAATTATAATTCTTCTCAGAAGGTTCACATCCTGCTAATGTTACTTTTTTATATTTTCCGTACAACTTTGAGTTGAGCATTCTCCAAAAGAAGCCAATGCCAAAACCAATATCAAACAGACTAACACCACTTCCATCTTTTTTGAGAATAATATCCTTAATAATTACATTGTAAATAAAAGAGTTAATCTTAGTTTTCTCTTGATTTTCCCAATTTATTTTGTTGTATTGTTCATAAAAGAATCTTTTGTTCTTCATAACTCGTCCATGAATATTTAATTAATAAATGTAACTGAACTAACGAATCTTCTTTTGAGTAATAAGATAATAAATTAATAACAAAACAGCCAGGCACATCCAAGATAAAACAATAACATAATACAACCAGTCAACAAAAGGTTTTTTTGAAACACACTCTGGACAATTTTCACCGCCGCAATCAATTCCAATTTCATCAAAGTTTTTTAAGCTATCAAAACAATAACTGCAATATCCTCCAAAATTTCCAGTCAAAAACGAAACATCAAACTTAGAAAAATTTGTAAAATTAACAATGTCTCCTTCCTTAACTCTGCTAACTAAAACAAGATTATCTTTCTCATAAATCTCAACATAATCTTCACCACACCACTCAACTTTTTTAGTAACAACCGATATTGCCAAATCACATTCTCTCTTTTCAATTTTATCTAAAGCACATCCATTATCATCTAAACAAATTCTATCCTCAAAACCTCTAGCAATAGAATTTGAAATTAAATCACTTAAATCAAAATTCGAAGAACAAACACCCCACTCACCACACCTCCAATCAGACACACATTTTGGTTCACAGGAACCATCTTCGCAAGAATCCACACTATCATTAAATCCAAGCTGCTCATCAACTCTCTCACTTGAAGTGTCTTTTTTAAAATCAAAAAACAAGCCACTCACTAACATCCAAACAATAACAACACCAACCAAAACTAAAGAAACCAAAACCATTACTGTGATAACATCAGACAAACCTTTATCCATAAATTAATATAATAAGATTGTTAATAAAATTAACTAATCAGAATCAGTATTAATACAACTCAAATCATTCTCGTTAAGAAGTAATCTTTGAGATTCACAATTTTCTCTTGCTGTTTCAACTTCCTCCAAATGAGTTTTCTTATTATTACATTCTACATTATTCTTATCAATTTTCTGAATACCCTCTTCCCAATAAATCATATTCCAATATCCTAATTTATCATAAACACAAAAATTAGTAAATCCAGTCTCATCAGCTTCGAACATATGTGGCGAATTTGCCTGTAAACTACCATAATAAATAGTTCCCGTCACGTTTGTATTTCCAACAACATGAAGATTTTGATTTGGCGTTGTAGTTCCGATTCCTACTTTTCCGCTGTCATTTATTACTAATCTTTGAGTTCCAGAACTGCTTCCAATAACTGCTCCAGTAGTAAAAACTAAATTTCCAGCAGTTCTAAAAATACCATTTGTTCCTGCTGTTATCCCATCACTATCAAAGAATAATCTTACACTATTTTGAGAATTTCCTGCTGCCTCCAATAAAATTCCATCAATAGTATTATTTGGATTATCAATAGTAAGAATTGTTGAAGGTGATGATGTTCCAATTCCAACTTTGCCGCCGTTGTCAAGATATAATGTATTCGTTGCAGTGTTTTTTTCAATAATGAATGGGAATACATTATTTGTCGCATCATAAAATCTAAAGTCTTCCGTCGCTGTATCTCCTTTTACGAAGAACTGCCATATCTGAACATCATTCTGAAGAGTTAATACTGCGTTTGAATTTAATCCTGTTGTTGCTACATTTAACTGAATATTATCAGTTCCGGATGCAGTAATTGTTCCATTCACATCTAATTTAGTTGACGGGTTTGTTGTGCCTATTCCGATTCTATCGCTTGTTGAATTAACAAACAAAACATTCGTATCAACTTCAAGATTACCGCCATCAAAAACCATATTTCCTGCAAGAACAAAACTCAACGACAAAATAATAAAAATCAAAAATCCAACACGCTTATCGCTTAAAGCGTAAGATGCCTCTGTGAAAAAACCTCTTTTCTTTTTCATCTTCTTATTTTTATCAAGCATTTTATATTTATAAATTTTTTTATGGATTTGAATTCTCATACAATTTTCCTGTTAAACATAAATCACCAGTTGAATCAATATATGAAGCATTAACTCCTGAATCTTTAACAATAAATGAACTTCCCGTCGGTGAATTGCAGTTCGCGCTTTGATCAGAACAGTCTCCAGTTTCAATACATAAATTTCCTGATGAATCCACATGAGCAACTTCATTTCCAGAGCCGTCTTTTATAATAAATGAATTTCCGTCGGTGGCAGTACAAATTCCGCCAGAAGTACAAGTTCCCTTTAATACTATATTTCCGTCGCTGCCAAACCATGCGACGTTATTTCCAGACGAATTTGTAATGCGAAATTTGTGTGTGTCGTTTATCATATTAATACCAAAACTAACATTTTGAGTATTATTCAAATTTCTTACCCCATCTTCACAATAATAATTAACAATATAATTCCCATTACCTATACTGGAATTAATTGCACTAAAGTTTTTATTATCTGTTGAACCCATTGAAATATTTGTTATTCCAGAATCAAGAGAATATTTGCAACTGCCAACCTCATTTAGAGTTACATTAAAATTAATTGATGAAATATTATATGTCTGATTTAATGGAGAGATTATATTCACATTTGGAGAAGTATTATCTATAGTAACATCAAGACTCCAATTTGCAGAAGCAAAACTTCCTCTTGACATATTATCATACGATAAACAATTCCAGACAAATCCAGTTCCATTTGGAATATTGCTAAGAGTAAATGTTGTTATATTGGATGTTCCAGTTATATTTATTGTTTGGTTTTTCTGCCATGTTCCAGAAGCATTATGATATAATGTGACATTTGAAAGTTTATAATTATCATTTGATTGGCAAACTAAACTAGCATTATTTTTAGTAACGAGTGTTGAGTTGTTGTTAGGATAAAGCAAATTTACATTTGCACCAGAATCACAATAATAAGTACAACCCGTTTTCCCGTCGTCATTCCATGTACTTGGCTTTTCACAAGTATTTCCAGAACCAGAGTAAGTATCTACACTTTGTAAATAAATATCATAATTGGTATTTGATGAACAAAAGAAATTATTGTTTAAGATAGTGCTGTCCTGATTATCTATTTTAATTCCATAATCACTATTATCGCTGATATTGTTGTTTTCTATTCTTACATCTAAACCACTTCCACTTCCTGCAAGGTCTATGCCATAAGTATTATTTGCAATAATGTTATTCTGAACTCTGCTAAATACACTTTGTTCCAAATAAACAGCATATAAATTATTAATGAAAATGTTTCCTTTTATTAAATGGCCACTAGGATAATTACTTAAACCCACTCCCTGTGAAGATACTGCTGCTCTTTCTCCTGAATTAAATAAGATATTATCTTCAATCGATAAATCGTCTGTATCACCACTGGCATTTCCCTCTACATCCACACCTTTTTCCACCAAATCAAATACATTGTTTAGAATATCGTGACCATATCCATCTCCAATAACTCTAACACCATTAGTTGCATTGATTATGCAGTTCAATATGCTATTCAAATTCATACCATCTATTAAAATTGCATCATAACTGCTTGTTATTGTAGCACCCTGACAATTTAATATTACATTATCCGACGACGCTGAGAAATCAAGATCTTCATCATAAACTCCTTGGTCAGTAACTTTAATTAAATCATCATAAGCCGCATTATTCAATGCATTTTGAATTGTTGTATAATCACAACCAGAAGAACAAACAGTTATTGTATCTCCTCCAATACAATCTTCATCATATTCGCATTTTGTTGTTGTATCACATCCAGAGGGATTTGTTGTTCTTGTATATTGTCGTTGAAATCCAGCACAACTTCCACCACCACAACTTCCCGAACTCCAAGCAGTATATATGCAAACAGAATTTATTGCAGCACCAACATTAATACGAGGGTATGTTGTATCCGTTCCAGAATCATAAATTGGTTTTCCTGTATCTATTAAAAGTTGTTCAATTTCATCAGGACTCAATGAAGAATCTTTCTCTAACAATAAAGCAACTGCTCCAGCGACATGAGGTGCAGACATGGAAGTTCCTGTTTTTCCTTGAAAATAAATATTAGTATCTCTCCAATCATAAGCAGTAGACAAGATAAAAACACCCGGGGCTAATAAAGTTGGAAGATTGCCATCCCTATTTGTTCCAGAAATAATAACATCCCAAAAAGTATCATCTTTGTAAGTTGCACCTACAGAAATAACATTACTTTGACATGCTGGATATGCTGTCCCATTTTTATAATTTGAATTTCCCGACGCTGCTATGAGAACAATTCCGGAATTGTAAGCATTATTTATTTCAGTATTCAAAAAAGTCGGACAACTTTCTCCTCCACCAGGATAACTCACATTATTAGCAAGACTCATACTGATAATATTAACTCCTTGATTATTACACCAATTTATTGCATCACCAACATCTGTCTGAAGGGCATCAATCGTCGCCCCAACCTTAACAACATAAATACTAACATTAGGAGCAATGCCTCTATAAGTTTGATTTTGAGAGGCAATAATTCCCGCAACATGTGTTCCATGTCCGACATTATCTGTTGCATTATTGCTTTCATTTGTGCTACTGGGAGGGCAGCAGTTATTGGCACAGTAACATTTTTCACCAGCAATTTTTCCAACCAATGCAGGATGAAATTTATCAACACCTGAATCTATAACACAAACTTTAATTCCTTTTCCAGTATAACCAAGAGTATTTATTACATAAGTTGCGTTGATTAATGGAGCGCTATCATCAAGACTAAAATACAATTTACCATTATAAAAAACCCTATCTACTCTTTCATCCTGAATCAATTTATCAAACGCACTTTTAGTTATTTTTGCACTGATTTTATTCGGAGAAATTGGACGATGTAATATATCTTTAATTTCATCTTTTGAAAAAATAGAAGGTAACTCACTTACATCAGAAGAATTTTTTAAATAAATGACAACCCACACAAATATTTCATCAGTCTGATTAAGTTTATCAAATTCTCGCAATATTTTATCTTCGTATTTAATACCTTTACTAGGAACTAAAAATCCATCATTATTCTCAGACACTATATTTGTAGATTTTTTAATTTCCTCTTCTTTAAAGATTTCTATAGCAAATTTACTATTAACAACTTCTCTCCTACTATCTGCTTTCCATGTGCTAATATTAGCATCCTTTGGTCTTAGAGAAGTTGTGTATTTTGTAGAATTTTCATTGCCGTACCCATAATATATCTTGCCGTCGGCAATTCTATATTTTAAATCCATACTATCACCATAGCCGTATGGACCTGCGTTAATGAAAGGAGAAACTAAAATTAAGATTATCATTATAAAAATGAATTCAACCACTATTTTATTCTCACCTCCTTTCATCATTTTAATTATTGCTCTTTTTACCCCTTTTTATTAAGTAATAAATTAAAATAATTAATACAATTAATATTGTTAAAATAGCAACACCCACAATAGATAATGATCTATTACCTGGCAGTGTATTATTGCCATCATTCTCTACAAAATACAGCTTACCATTATAAAAGACTCTATCTACTCTCTCATCAAGAATTAACTTATCAAAACCACCCTTAGTTACTTTTGCAGAAAATTTGTTTGGGGAAATTGGACGATGTAAAATATCCTTAATTTCACTTTCTGAGAAAATAGATGTAAATTCTTCGGTGAAAGGATCCTTTAAATAAACAACAATCCACACAAAAGTATCACCAGACTGATTGTTAAATTCTTCAATAATCTCAGATTCATAACTAACATTCGCATCAGAAACCAAAACTTCTGCATGAACTAAACTAACATTTATTAAAAATAATATTACTAAACTCAGTACAAAATATTTCTTGTTTATCATGTTTCATAAAANGGTGGTGAAT
>C687J35174_10005921_pt1 | contig 16028 bp, 18 predicted proteins | sample RifCSPhighO2_01_FD_35174 | JGI IMG/M metagenome (IMG submission 35174) | reverse complement strand
GAACCATCTCGTTTCTGGACTTTCTTGATGAAATCTTCCATCGCTGACTTTTTCGCTGATTTTTTGGTTGTTTTTGCCATAAATTTGTAATAAAAATTAAAAAATTGATAAATTTTTGCAGATTTTTTAAAAAATTTAGAAAATCAATGACATCATTTTACTCTTTTTTGGCGTCATCTCTTGTGGATAACAGCAAAAGTTGTTACCCGAAAATATTTTTAGTCAGATGTAAAATGCGTGGTCTAGTTGACCTTAATTTTAAGGCGGATTAAATGAAATAAAAATTGGAAAAGATTTTTTGCAAAAATAAAAAGGGGGATCGTCTCCCCCTCTTTCTTTCCATTATTTCGGTGGTTGCATCTTTTCTTCCCTACTCCACTCTTTCTTCCCTTCTATTAAGTATTGGTACATGAGAGCTTCCTCTAATTCGAGCCAAAGGACGGTTTCTTCTGGCTCGGGCTCTGTCACCGTCGCTATCTTGGTAATTTTACCAAGACAGATCAACACATCACCCATACCACCCAATAGAAGATTTTGCCCGACCCAGGGTTCACCATACAGACATATTGAGCCGACGACACACGGCTCGTTTTTGTCCGTTGAGTAAGCGCAGACTAGGTATTGTTGGCCACGCTCCTGCCTCGCCATTTTCTCAAGATCTTTTTGGTGTAGGAAGTCGATAACTTTCCCCGTAGATGCATAGACCGAGATTGCCAGACTCAGGCAAATCAATACCAAGAAGATATACACAATCAGCAGATCAATCATTAATGGTCCCTTTCTACATTTCAAACTACCACGTACTGATTTTTAGTCAAATTTTGCAGTATCCCCTATTTTAATGTTGGATTTTTCAAAAAAACTGGCGTTGACCTCGAGAATGTAAAGAGCCGGAGCATTTGAAGTAAAAATTTTAGGATATGTATCTGGTGAGACATTGTGCTCAATGTGAATAATTTGTTTATTTTTATCCAACCAAGCAATGTCGATGGGGAAATTCATGTCCTTCATCCAAATACCGTGCTTTTCTTCTTTTTCAAAAACAAAAAGAAGCCCCGTATTTGCAGGAAGACTCTCTCTTCCTGAAAGGCCCCGCACCCTTTCTTCTCCCATGTCGGCGATTTCGAGATTAAGCGTTTTATTGCCTATCTTTACAATTTTTGGTCCGGCTCCCTCTCTTGTTGTAAGAGAGGGTTGGGGTGAGTTATTTTTAGAAAAAAAATCTAGTTTAAAAATAACCACAAAGGCCAAAGTAATTACCAAAACCATTCCAAACATTTTCACGAGCTTATTATATCACCCTAAAATCAAAACACCCCAATTGCTCGGGGTGTTTTGATTTATTACAGAAGGCTTATGCAGCTCTTCGAAAACCGCCTTGAGAACGATCTTCCTTCGGGCGAGCCTCATTTACGGTGAGGGCTCTGCCTTCAATGTCTTTGCCGTTCCACATCTCTATGGCGGCATCAGCTTCGGCGTCATTTGCGAAACTTACGAAACCGAAACCTTTTGAGCGACCGTCATTTCTATCGATAATGACATCAGCTTCGCTCACTTCGCCGTTCTTTGAGAACATGTCTCTAAGGTCGGCGCTGGTGGTTTTGTAAGGCAAATTGCCTACAAACAATTTTTTCATTGCGTAACTTTTTTGTTATTCTAAAACGACCAAGCGTTTCCAGCTTGACTGCTTCGCTCTAGGCTACGCAACAAACAAAAGAAACTTGCTTACCGGCCTATTCTATCACCTTATCGGCCTTTAAGTCAAGTCCTATGGAAACCGCGTCTCTTATTATCTTTTCTCCTAANTCACCGAAGAAAGTTGGTGAATTATACTTTATCTCCCAATCGGCCCTGTTTATTGCGAAAGAGGCGTTTGCCGACATGGCCCCCTCGTCGCCGGAAAGTGTTGACATGAATGAAATTGGCTTGGTAATGCCTCTCACGGTCAGATCTCCGGCTATCACAAATCTCCCCTCGCTGGCTCCAGCTTCGCTTGTGGGCGCCATGCTTTTAAATACGAAAGTTGCAGTTGGGTAAATGTCGACAGAGAAGAAATCATCATTTTTTAGGTGGCTTACCAACCTATCTTTGTGGGGGATGCTTTCTATGGTGTTCATGTCAATCACAAACGAACCTTCAGTTATGAGCCCGTTTTCGACTGTAATTTCACCGGATTTGAGCATTACGGTGCCATTTTCTTTGAGTCCGGTAAGATACTCTCCTTCCCAAAGGATTTTGCTTGAAGAAGTGTCTAGGTTGTATTTGCCGTCAGTGAAATTTGCATTACCAAGACCAGTCAATCCTTGCTCTTCTTCCGCAAGTCCGGTTTTCTCCATTGGGGCTTCTGTTTTTTTGCCGGCCAAAATAAAGCCCAAAATAGCTACTGCTACGATGGTAAAGGATATTAAATAAGAATTTTTCATAGGCTAATTATGTTTAGCTGATAAACTTGCCTTTTGCACACTTTTTAGTATTATAGGTGAACTTGAGTTAAATATCAAGTTTATAAGTTTTATAGGGGTCTAATCCCTCTTGGTGCAAGAGTAAAAGAATTAGCCGGAGGAAGCCTCTGTATTTGTTTTTATGTCTGAACAGTCAATAAAAGAGAAAGATGCGCGTAACGTAAATTCCCAAATGCTCGGAATTTACAATGAATCCCATCTTCCCCCTAAAAAAGAAGATATTGTAGAAGGTGTCGTGATGCTCGTAGCGAAAAATGCGGTTTATGTTGATATATCGCCTTGGGGTACCGGCATCATTTTTGGAAAAGAGTATATAAATGCCCGCGACCTTCTCAAGAAGGTCAACATAGGCGATAAAATTACGGGTAAGGTCATAGGCACGGACAACCCTGAAGGATATGTTGAGATTTCACTGAAGGAGGCCAAACAGGCTCTAATTTGGAGCGATGCGGAAGATGCCATAAGGGACAAGAAGGTATTTGAACTTGCTGTCACAGAAGCCAACAAGGGTGGTTTGATGATGAGTTGGCAGGGTATCACCGGATTTTTGCCGGCTTCTCAATTAAAAACCGAGCATTACCCGAGAGTTACCGACGGAGACAAAGACAAAATCCTTGAAGAGCTAAGAAGACTTGTAGGCACAAAGCTATCTGTTGCTATCATTGGCGTAAATGCAAAAGAAGGTAAACTCATTTTCTCCGAAAAAGATCCTGACAGCGAAGAGAAGGGTAAAATCATCGATAAGTATAATCTTGGCGATGAGTTGTTGGGTGAAGTGACCGGCATTGTGGACTTTGGTATTTTTGTCAAAATCGAAGACGGGCTCGAGGGGCTCGTTCACATCTCCGAAATTGATTGGGGTTTGGTGGACAATCCGCACAAATTTGCCAAAGTGGGAGACAGAGTAAAAGTAAAGGTCATAGAGGTTAAAGACGGCAAGATCTCGCTCTCCATGAAAGCTCTCAAAGAAAATCCTTGGAGCGAGGCCAAAAATAAGTATAAAAAAGACGATATAGTGAGCGGAGTTATCATCAAGTTCAACAAACATGGCGCTCTGGCTTCAATTGAAGAAGGGGTGGCCGGGCTCGTGCATGTTTCCGAGTTTGGCAATGAAGACAAACTTCGCGAAAAACTGGAACTAGGCAAAACCTACAAATTCAAAATCACCATCTTCGATCCCAAGGAACAAAAAATGGCCTTGTCTTTTGTGGAGAAGTAGACTACTATCTGCGATTAGTGGCCGGTACTCCCAAAGTAATTCCGGTCTACCGCGGCAAAAACCCGCGTTGCTTTGTCTCGTACATCCAGCGCGGGTTCTCATTATACAAAATACAATGGCGACCATTGTAAATTTGAGTTTGTGTTGTAATTTTTTTATTCTTCCCAGTCTATCAGTAGTTCCTGATTTAGGAATAATTCATCTTTGTTTTTAGAATTTTTATCGTAATTATTNAAATATTCTAAATAACTGATTGGATTCGAAAATTGTTNGAGTATAATTTCTTTTTTGCATATTGAATCCTTTTCAACATTTACATAATCCAAAAAACTGCTCCATTTGTAGTTTTGCGGAGCACTAACCATGTTAGCCTTCACGGGGTTGTTGTGTATATAATACGAAATCCACAGCAGTTGTTCATTTCTACTTATTCTCACTGATTTAAAACGATCTTGGAATATCGAACCCACCCTTCCGTATTTTTTGTTGAAGTATTTTGAATATCCTGTGCAGATTTTTAACACTAACTGAGTTATCGGAAGATGGTTGTTTTGTTTTATTAAACCATGAAAATGATTTGGCATAAGACAAAATGATACAAGATCATAGGAGTTGGGTGGCAATGTTTTCCGTCTAGTGGCATATTTTGGTAACTTAGAGTAATCAACCAGTTCTGGATAAAGACTTTCATTCAATCTATCTAAAAATATTTTGTAATCTTGTTCATCAAGAAAAATTGCCATTTTATCTACTCCTCGATTGTAGATATGGTAAATTTCTCCTTCCGCAAAATTTTTATAATCTCTGTTATTCACATAAAAATTATACCATAAAACCTAAATAACAATGGTCGCCATTGTTATTGTTACTTTATTATTTGCTCTGGTTTGAGAAAGGCCCGGCGATTTGACTCGTCAGGCCTTTTTTCGAGCAATGAACGGGCGAACTTTTAGCGCGTTGGCATTCTCTCTTGTCCATGGAGGAAATTTGGTTTGAAGAACCAACGGATCAAGTCCGAAGTTTCTTATTGTGACCTTTTTCCACCACTCATAAACAGGAATACCGCTCTGCCGCCTGATAGTTTCTGCTGTGTGCGGCCCCGCTTCCCTTTCCCCTCCTTCAAAAAACTTCCATAGCTCTACTGTGGCTGATAATTTCAGGAGATCGGCTTGGAGTATTCGGTCGATGAGCGGATATGCCTCAAAAAGATTGTTGAAGGTTTTGATGTTGTAGTTAATCAGCGGCTCAAGAAAAACATCGTTTCCAGCGAGCACCTCGTGGATAGCTTCGCAATAGCCGTCACACTTATCTACAAGGGAAACGACTTGTGCCTCCAAACAATCTTTGTGAATGGCGTGAAGAGTGAGGTCTAGATACCTATGCTTACCGACCGTCTTTGGGTAGATTTTTGCGATAGCTTCTGTTGCCAAAATCTCCTGTTCTTTAAGATCGGATAGGTCATCGCCATTCATCCGCAACTTTAGTTGCAACGGCACATCTCCCGTTATAAGCTCGTGGTCATCGTGATGTAAGGCGATGAGACCCGCCTTTTTTGGGTTGAAATTTGGGTAAAGATTCCGCACTTCTTCACTGATGCTTTTTACAAGTGCTTTGACTCGTTGCGAGTGAAGGTGCAGGTCAGTTCTATAAAACATCACACGCATCCTCCCATAACGTTTTACGTTTTTGAGATCGTACTCTCTGGTTTGCCAGAGCATGGGCTACTCCTTTCTATATTTTCTAAAAAAACACTACCATAACCATCTCAGAATGTTTTTGGTGGGTGTGGATTAATTGAACTCATTCATCGCCCTTTCTTTCCCCTCCTTAATGATCATTTCGATCGCTTCAGCCGACTTTTTGAAGACTTTTTTTAGGATTTCCATTTCTTTCGGTTTGAAATCTCCAAGTATGAAGTCGAGCACCTTCTGCTCCCCAGCGGGCTTTTTGATTTTTCCGGAAGGAGTTGTTGGAGCAATGCCGATACGGATGCGAGTGAATTCTTTTGTTTTTAAAGCTTTGACGACAGATTCTAAACCTCTGTGTCCGCCACTGCCTTTGTTGAAAGCAATTTTAATCGTGCCAAGCGGTAAATCAATGTCGTCATAAACCACAATCAGGTTTTCCGCGGCTTTTTTGGATTTGATTATTTTAGCTACGGCTTTTCCGGAATTGTTCATGAACTCTAGAGACTCTATTATTGTCGCCTTCCCTCCCCTGCCCAAGGGGAGCACCAGGTGGGGTTTCTTTTCAAAATAGTCTACAGCCATCCTGCCTGTATTGTGTCTACTACTCTTATATTCTTCTCCTGGATTGCCCAGCCCAAAAACAAAATACATAAAATTTTGAATTAAATTAGTTGTGTAATATAATGCCCTAAATGCAAGATAATAACAACCAAAGCGCTGAAAACGCTCCGCGTGAAGAAGACGGCTCAAGTTTTTGGGAGCTTGTAAAGTATGCTTTTGTGGCACTCCTCATAGTGGTGCCATTTCGCATTTTTATAGCCCAACCCTACGTAGTAAGCGGTTCTTCCATGGACCCAACTTTCAAAGACGGAGATTATCTTATAGTAGATCAGTTGAGTAAAAGATTTGGAGACCCGGAAAGAGAGTCGGTGGTCATCATCCGCTACCCCAAAGACCCTTCAAAATTTTTCATAAAAAGACTCATCGCTTTTCCTGGCGAGAGGGTGGAGATCGAAAAGGGCGTAGTGACTATTTTCAATGATTCTAATCCGGAAGGTTTGGTTCTCGATGGCTCTTATGTCGAATACAAAAAGACCGATAATTTTTCGGTCAGGTTGGGCGAAGACGAATATTTTGTTATGGGCGACAATAGAGCAAGCAGTTCGGACTCCAGAGTTTGGGGCGCTCTTCCGAGACATAACATAGTGGGTCAGCCGATAGTGAGACTTCTCCCTATAAGCCAAATTGAAGTTTGGCCCGGAGAGTTTAAAACCAAATGAGCACCGATCAATCAAAAGAACAACAAAGGGAATTTGCCGAAACAGCCGCTATCGCCAAATTTTTCGGCTTTAAACCATCTCCTTCTCCAGAAGTGATCAAGCGTGATCACGAATCTGTTAAAAACCTATTTGACTCCGATAATCTTCTCGGCCTGACTTCGATTTTCCGGACCTATTCTGAAGAGAAAAAGAACTTGCCGCAGTATGCCTGTGCCTACTTTGAGAAACCTTTTGACGGCCTGAAAAAGGGCCAAAGGAAGCCAGATCAAAAAATAAATTGCTGTCTTTTTTCGATCGGTTCGGCAAAATACGTTTCCGAAGCTCTGGCCATAGAAGCGGCTATCGCCATGTTGAGCTCGATTGGATATAAAAATCTGGAAATAGGCATCAACTCAATCGGTGACAAAGATTCCATGAATGCTTTTCAAAAAAATCTGGCCATCTTTATAAAAAAGCANTTCAACTCATTTCCTGCTGACTTGCGCCAAGAGATCAAGAAAAACCAGTTTGTCCTTCTCGGTTCGGGTTTAAAAGAAGATTGGAAAAAATTTCAGAAAGATTGCCCAAAATCCATAGACTTTCTTTCTGAAGCTAGTAGGTCGCATTTCAAGGAAATACTTGAGTTCATGGAAGTCATGAACATAGATTACAGCATAGACCACTCGCTTCTTGGCAATCATGATGTTGGCGCAGAAACCGTATTTTCAATACGAGAAGATAGTCTTGAACTTGCCAAAGGTTTGCGTCTAAACAGGATTGCAAAAAAAATTGGCTACAAAAAAGATGTTCCTTGCGTCTCGGTTGATATTGACGCCAAGTCAAAAAAACCAATTAAAAAAATTAAAATAAAATCTTCACGCCCCAAATTTTATTTGGTGCAATTTGGCGCGGAAGCCAGACTAAAAAGCTTTTCGGTTTTACGAGAGCTTTACAAAACAAAGGCCGCAATCATGCATGCTCTAGAGAAAGACCGTTTGGGCGACCAGATGTCTTTTGCCGAAAGGTCGGGAGCTCCTTACTTGATTTTGATCGGTCAAAAAGAAGCGCTGGACAACTCGGTGGTTATAAGGAACACAATGACCAGAGCGCAAGAAATAGTTTCCATAACAAATCTGGGAGACAGGGCAAAGGAGCTTGAGTGATTTTGCTTAAAATAAAACCCTATGCTAGAATAGTTTCCACTCAAATGGCAATAAACGTTGAAGTAGCAAAAAGCGCCACAGATAACAATCTTGGCCTCATAAGGAAGTTCACCAAGCGTGTTCAGGGCTCCGGCATTTTGTCGCGCCTTAGAAGCAAGCGATACAGCGCCAGAAATTTGTCTGAATATGTAAAGAAGAAGAAGGCCTTGAAAAAAATCGCCAGGAGAGAGGAGGTAAGAAAACTCATAAAGATGGGCAAAATGGCCGGCACTCTACAATAAAAATTGAGAGATTGAAAGAAGAAAAAATTGAACAATTAAAAAGCGAAATTTTAGGGAAAGCTTACGAGCTTTCTTTTGCGTTTATAAGCAAGGAGGAAATACAAACACTGAATAAAAAATACAGGAAAAAAGACAAGCCGACAGATATCCTCTCCTTCCCCCTCTCCCCCACTTCGGGCGAAATTTTGATATGCAAAGAAATCACCAACCAAAAAGCTCCTGACCATAACCTATCTCCCAAGGACTACTTGCTCTTCCTCACTATTCACGGCCTGCTTCATCTGAAAGGTCTTGACCACAGCGCAGAAATGGAAAAGCTAGAGCAAAAATATTTCAAAAAATTTTCCAATTCGGACTTATAATTAACAGCAAAATTTGAAATAACAAACGGGCATGTAGTAGAATGAATGCCTATGAGCTCACGCGTCACAGTCGGCATAGACATTGGCACTTATGAAGTGCGGGTTGTGGTTGCAGAATATACCGACAANAATTCTCTGCCGAAAGTTTTGGGCACGGGAAGAAGNGAATCAAAAGGTTTGCGTCATGGCTACACTATCAACACNGGCGACGTCATACGAAGTGTTTCCACGGCAGTAGCTCAAGCGGAAAAATCTTCGGGGATTAAAATAAANAAAGCGTTTATTTCAGTGGGCGGAGTNGGTTTGTCAGGCATAAATTCNCAAGGTTCGGCGGTGGTTGCAAGAGCCGATCAAAAAATAACCGATGCCGACATAGAACAGGCCATTCTTTCCGCAGAGGAGTCTATTCCTCCGGCGGCAATCCAAAACCGAAAAATAATTTATTCAATACCGACATCATGGAAGGTGGACGGCAAACCGGTTTTGGGCCGNATCATTGATATGAAAGGGGTGCGGATAGAGAGCAGGGTNCTTTTTGTGACTTCTCTCGAACANCACTTAAATGACTTAGTTGAAGCGGTGGAGGAGGCCGGAGTAAAAGTCATCGATGTGGTCGCATCGCCNTTAGCCGCGTCTTTTGTTGTCTTGTCAAAAAGCCAGAGNATAGCCGGTTGTGTATTGGCAAACATAGGAGCGGAAACCGTCTCGATTGTTGTTTTTGAAAATCAAATTCCCATTTCACTCGAAGTGTTTGGCATCGGTGGTAGTGACATAACAAACGACATTGCTCTTGGGCTCAAGGTCTCACTTGAAGAAGCCGAATCAATAAAACTTGGGGGGATAACCGCTACCAATTTTTCAAAAAAGAAGCTCGAAGAAATTGTTTCGGCAAGACTCGGTGACATATTTGAACTTATAGAAGCTCATTTGAAAAAAATCGGCAAGTCGGGGCTTTTGCCCGCCGGCATTATTGTGACCGGGGGATCTTCTTCAATCGGNACAATAGAAGATTTGGCGCGAAGCTACCTTCGTCTTCCGTCGAGGATAGCGTCTCTAAANNNAAGCNNNGGGAAATTCCAAATAAAAGATTCTTCCTGGTCTGTTGCTTATGGATTGTGCGTAGTTGGAAACTTNCCGGAAGATGAAGACGGGATGGAAATCAGAAAGAGAAGCAAAAACTTTTTTGATAAGATTTTGAAAGTTTTAAAGCAGTTTTTGCCCTGATTTTTACAACACAGCTCTTTGTTTTAACAAGTTTTGATATTTTGGCTTATTTTTGTTAGCATGTGCCTATGGTGTGTTGTTTTCAGTCCCGATTTCCTCATTCCCGGTATTACTGTTTAAATTTTTAAATTAAAATCATGCCTCAAATAAAACCAGAAGTTGAATCTTTCGCAAGAATAAAAGTTATCGGTGTTGGCGGTTCCGGCAAAAATGCCGTAAACCACATGATCAATTCCAAAGTCAGAGGGGTTGACTTCGTGGCTGTAAACACAGACGCCCAAGACCTGCATCATTCGGAAGCTAAGAAAAAAATACATATAGGCAAAAACTTGACCAGAGGATTGGGTGCTGGTATGGATCCGGAAATAGGCAAGCGAGCGGCAGAAGAAACAAAAGAAGAAATCCAAGAGGCTCTGAAAGGCGCGGATATGGTCTTTGTGGCAGGTGGATTTGGCGGAGGCACGGCAAGCGGCGCGGCTCCGGTGATTGCGCGCACTGCAAAAGAGCTGGGCACGTTGACCGTCGGTGTGGTGACTAAGCCGTTTTCATTTGAAGGTCAGCAGAGGATGCGCATTGCCGAATCGGGTCTTGAAAATTTAAAGCAATCTGTTGATGCTCTGATAGTGATTCCAAATGACAGACTTTTGGCTACCATAAACAAAGATACGCCGGCTAAAAACGCCTTTGCCATGTGCGACGATATTTTGAAGCAGGCAGTTGAAGGTATTTCTGACCTTATAACAACTCCGGGAATGATCAACATAGATTTCGCCGACATAAAGGCGGTAATGGAGGGCGCAGGAGGCGCCTTGATGGGCATAGGCCGAGCAAGCGGAGAAAACAGAGCCGTTGAGGCGGCTAAGCTCGCCATCAACTCTCCCCTTCTTGATCTCTCAATAACTGGCGCGCGCGGAGTGTTGTTTTCGATTGCCGGTGGGGACGATTTGACAATGTTTGAAATACACGATGCGGCCAAACTTATCACCGAGTCAGTCGACCCAAACGCCAAAATAATTTTTGGGACCGTAAAAGATGACAGATTAAAGAAGGGCGAAGTCAAAATTACCGTGATTGCCGCCGGATTCCCTGAAAATTTTATGAAAGGAAGCAACCTTTTTGCTCCTAAAGAAGAAGCTGATGAAGGATCTAAAGGAAGGATTTTCAACAGTGTTTTTGGTAAAGATAAAGAAAAAGACAGGGAAGAAAGAAAGGACGACGAGAAAGATGAAAACGAAGAAAAAAAGCAAAATGTGATCATAGACGACGATGACGAATGGGGCGCCGTTCCCGCTTTCTTGCGAAGATCGAAGCTAAAGTAGTATAATTCTCCCCATGTACGACCTTATAATCATCGGTGGGGGGCCGGCGGGGGCGGCGGCTGGAGTTTATGCCGCAAGGAAACAAATTAAGACCGCGCTAATCGCGGAGTCTTTTGGTGGACAAAGCGCAGAATCAAACGAAATCCAAAATTGGATCGGCACGATAGCCGTCTCTGGTATCGATCTGGCCAAAAATCTGAAGGAGCACGTCAAATTTTATGCAGGACAGGTTGTGGATGTCAAAGAGGGCGAAAGAGTATCTCGAGTTTCAAAAACGGGCGATTCGTTTTCGGTTGTTACAAACAAAGGCGAATATTCGACGAAATCAGTTCTGATCACTACGGGTGGCTCAAGAAGAAAACTTGAAATCCCGGGAGCGGAAGAATTTGAAGGCAAAGGCATCACCTACTGCGCTTCCTGTGACGGACCGTTTTTTGCCGGTAAAGATGTGGTGATTATCGGTGGAGGAAATGCCGGTTTTGAAGCGGCGGCCCAACTTTTGGCTTATTGCAAAAGTGTAACTCTGCTTTCCCGTGGTGAGTTTAGGGCCGATCCAGTCACGGTAGAAAAAGTTTCGCAAAATCCAAAGATGAAGGTCATTTCAAATGCGACGCCAACTGAAATCAGAGGAGACAAATTTGTAACTTCAATAATTTATAAAAAAACCGCTCCTTTCGCCGACGACAACATAGAACTCAAAACTGAAGGGATTTTTGTGGAAATAGGCCACATTCCGGCTACCGATTTTGTTGATGGTTTGGTAGAGATGGATGAACTCAAGAGAATAAAAATTGATCACAAAACCCAGAGAACAAGTGCTTCCGGCATCTGGGCGGCCGGCGACTGCACCGACACTCTCTATCATCAAAACAATATCGCCGCCGGCGACGCCGTCAAAGCCCTCGAAGATATCTATTTGGAGTTACACAGAGGGAAATGATTTACTCCGGAGTTCCAAACATCTGAACAACAAATACCGCTTCCCTACCTTTGTAAATGCCAGTCGAGGTGGCAATGCCGATTTCGGTATATTTTGGGTTGATGATATTTAAAAAGTGGCCACGCGAATTCATCCACGCAGTTTGCACATCTTCGCTTTCGTTAAAGTTAACTGCTAGGTTTTCACCCGCATATTTGTATTTATATCCGGCTTTATCAAACCAGTACCAAGGAGTTTCTCCTTCTGGAGTATTGTGCGAAAAGTAGCCCCTGTTTGCCATATCGTCGGCTTTCATTTGAGCGGCGTGTTCCAAAACCGGGCTTACCCTAAGTTCCTCGACATTTGCCAGCACCCGATCTCTGTTTGTAAGCTTTATCAAGACAGACGCATAAATAGCGGAAATTGAGTCTAACGCCGCATTTTTAAACGATGGCACGAAAAAAGCGACTGCGATCACCAAACACAGTCCGAAAATAACAATTTTTAAGCTAGCCAGACGGCGCATTTTCATCCTTAGAATATAGCATTCCTTAGACCAAAAACAAATTGGTCGGAACCTTTTTTACTCTGTGCATGACAAGCAAAAGCGAGAGACCAAGCAGCATGCCCTTGGAGTTTGCCAGAAGATCATTGGCTTTTTCGTCGTTGCTCTCTTCGGTGCAAATACCGGTAAGAAATTCATGGAATTGAGAAGTTTGATCTATTGGTTTCCTAAGAATGTTTGGCATCTCCGTTGAGACCCCAAGGATCTCTACGCTGTTATCTTCGACGACCACTTCAACTTCTTTTATTTCCGCTTTAAATTCCGGTTTGGGAGCGACAATTACCGTATCTGAAACGACCTGCGAGTCAGCGCTTTTACGCAGGCCTTTTACGCTGTTCCCGTCTTTGGCCTCAAGCCACGCATAGTTGACATAGGCGCCAGCCGGAACATCTTCGTTGAAATCCATGGTATAGCTCNCNGTGATCTCTTCGTTGGCNAAAATTTTCCCGAGTTCCCAGCTTTGGCTGTTTAGTACTCTGCCGTTTTCCGCCACAAGTTCGTCATAAAGAACCCCCTCATAAGCATCTCCGCCTTCATTTTTGACCACGATTTTGAAATCAACTTTTTCTCCCTGGGGCACCATCTCCACTCCGTCTATTATTATGCTATTTGGCATGGTGTGTGTTTTTGAGAGGGAAATATCAGGGTAAGAATTTGAAAATGATTTTTGTGGCAAATTTATTGCACCTGGGTTGTAAGTCGCAACGAAAGACAGCTTATCTCTGTTGTCTTTGATATTGGCATCAGTTTCAAGGGAGCTCGCATGGCTTTCTATCAAAATTTCATCTCCGTTTGCATACAGATCTATGTGGCCATAAAAACTAATTTCGGCGCTTTCTCCCGGAAGCAAGGATTCGATTTTGTGAATATTAAAACTTTTTTCTTCCGGCATAAAACTGAAATGCGATGTTTTTAATCTGGTAAGCACGTTTATGTCACTCGCTCTCGCGTCTCCCCTATTTTTAACAGTGGTGGTGAAAAATACGTTCGAGCCGGCCTCTGCTTTGCCATCTATATTTGCAACGGTGCCAACCCAAAGATCGGGCTGTCCAAAAGAAATGTTGCCACTCCAGTCACCAAGCACATTAACCAAAGCCATCATCCAGTTGGAGCTTATTATGTTTGTGTTTACCACATTGACCACGTTTGCTGCCGCATAAGCATTGCCGGTCTGTATGAGCCCACTTTCTCCGGTTAGATTATCCCCTGTGTTGGCTTCAACTTTTACACTGTTTTCTATCTCGGAAAAATTATTATTGGAAATTTTTAAAATACTGTCTGTATCAGAAAAATTGTTCTCGTCTAGCGACGGGTTTTGGTTTTTATTGTAAAGAACAATCCCTTCTTTGGTGTTTTGAAGCGCTATGTTGTCTGGAAGGTTGAAAATATTACCACTCCAGTCGCCAAAAACTTTTATTAGGAGATAAAAAGAAGAATTTTTGTATATGTTTGTGTTTACTAGATTTTGCACATTTGAATTGGCGAGAGCATCTCCGGTGTCTATGTCTGCTCCGGCTTGGTTTTCTCCGCTATTTGAAGAAACATCCACATTGTTCAAAACATTTGCATTGCTATCGCTCGATATGTCTTCGCTTTTTTTGCAGTTGCAGTCGGAGCCAAAAAGAGAGAGGAAGTCATTGAAAAAATCTCCGTTGGGCAAGACAAAGTCCCCAGACCAATCGCCTAAATTATTGAAAACAAGAAGCATGTAGTTTGAATCGACAATATTGGTATTTACTGCATTGACTACGTTTGCAGCAGATAGAGCGTCTCCTGTTGTGATATTTGAGCCACTAGAGCTTGCTGTGTTGCCTCCGGTTTCAGCCTTTACCAATATTTCATTTGTAATGGTTGCTGTATTTTGATTTTCAAGAGTGGTACTTGCCAAGCAATTGGAGCACGTCGAACTTGATTGATTTGGAGTTGCAGTCGCAACGTCAAATTCCCGCAAATCAAGTGAAGAATCTCCAAAAGAACCAGACACCAAAACTATTTCACCTTGGGAATCTACTTCGTTTGTGTTGACTTGATTTAAAACATCGGTGCTAGCCACAGCGTCTCCGCTCTCAATATCTCCATTTTCAGGTAGCTTCTCTTCTTCGGATTTCGTTTCTAATTCTGTTTCTGGGGGAGTATTTTCAGAAGTAACTAATTCCTCGGCGTCTTGCGCTGGTTCTTGGGGTGTTGGTTCAGACTCTTCTGTCACAAGATTGCTTGTTTCGGTTGGAGTTTCTGTGGATTGAACTTCTGCTCCATCGCCTTCAGCAAAAGTAACCATGTTTGTGGTAAAAGCCAAATTTGAAAACCCTGCGATCAAAAAAATCACAAATACCTTTTCGGTTATCTTGCGCCTATTGGAAATTAAGTAGTGAAAAAACATAATTTAATATTTTTCTTGCCAAGCTTATCTTCAACTCGATCTCTTCGATTTCTGCCTCTTGACCATGCTCTTTTTCGATATTTTCTACTACCTCCCCGTCAATCTCGGTCAGAACTTTTATGTAAGAATTTGTTTTGCCACCCTCCCCCGTTGAGGCGGAAGTTGAAACCTCGTTTATGACCGTGGTCGCAAAAACTTGGCTCGACAACCCAAGAACCAATATAATCACAAACAAGAATAGGTAAAAATTTCTAAACATATCTCCGGATAAGCCAAATAATGACGCCCATCGCGACACACCAGGCTTAGCCCGAAGCCCGTCAAAGACAGGCCTGGGGAGACGCGCTTTATCGGCGCACTCGAACTACGTTGCTGTTGACTACGTTGACTATTTCAGTCCACGCATCAGCATCTCCAGTGTTGATTTCTCCAGCATCGCCACCATTTGCCGTGGTGTCGCTTACACTGTTATTAGAAGATCCCCACGAGAAGAATAGACCGTGGTGAGACGAAGACTTTGCTCTAACTTTATTGGAAGCGCTGCCTCCAAGAGAAGTGTTGTAACCAGTCTTTGCCTTTGTATCAACATAGTTTTTAACTGTTGCGTCGCTGTCTACATCGACATCTATGTCAGCATCACCGCGGCATCCGCAGTCGCTTTTTACTGAAATTTCGTTGTCATTCACATAGTTGTCAACGTAAGACGTGGCCACAGCATCACCTGTGTCGATATCTCCGGTGTCACCGCCGTTCGCAGTAGTATTGTCTACACTGCCACCCTTTACTCTGTTTCTAGCGCTACCGCCAGTTGAAGAATTGCCGCCAGTTGAAGCGGTCGTATCAACTACATTTTTAACGTAAGCATCGCTGTCTACGTTGATGTTTATATCCAAATCAGATCCTTGTTGAGAAGGGAATTGGAAAAACGCCGAAGCAGTTGAAGCGCTAAGAACGAAAGCTGCGATTGCACCTATTGCTATAACTTTTTTCATATTGTAATTCAATTTACCTGTTAATTTTTTCCTTCCCGGCCCGAGTTATGCATAAGAGCTCCTCGGGCCGAGAAGTAATCGACCAAACAAAAAAGCCGTTCCCCGAAAAATTCCGAGGACGGTTTTTTTGTTTGATAAATTATTTCTTTGTGCGAAAAATCGGGGAAGCATTTTTCCTTTTCTCTAGAACTCTTC
>C687J35174_10005917_pt1 | contig 16035 bp, 14 predicted proteins | sample RifCSPhighO2_01_FD_35174 | JGI IMG/M metagenome (IMG submission 35174) | reverse complement strand
AAACGGGCTCTACTAGTAATGGCCTACCGTCTCGAGACATAAAGCGGCCCTCGATTGCCGCATAAAGATGGTCTGCCAGCTGTAGTGGATCAAAGCGGTAACCTCCTTTCTTGCGAAGCTGCTCCTTTATCGTAAGCAACTGCCCGTCAAGATCGTAGTATAGATCGGTTGCGACTTCAGTACCCATAACGATTTCTCCTCTCATTGCTGGTTTAAATTTCGGGAATTTTTCTGCCATCGAGTGCTGGCAATACGATAACATGATACCGAGGAAAAGTCAAACTTTGGGGGGGTTATCTAAAGCTTAAACGGAATTCTTTGCCGGTTACTTCGGCGATGCGATAGAGGGTGTCGAGGGTTACATTTTGACGGCCGCTTTCAATGCGAGAGATAAACTCGCGTTTTACCGACATCTTTTTGGCAAGCTCTTCCTGGGAAAGGTGCATTTGTTTGCGCACTTTCCGAAGTTCCATGGCTGCTTTCAAGTATCGAGCCCTCTCTTCAATCGCTTCACGCTGCTTTTTAGAATAGCTACGCCAAACCTCCTCATAAGGAATGAGATCGCCTCTTTCAATGGCCTGCTGTATTTTTCTTGGGTATTTTTTACTCATATTGTTTCAGCCGTTGCTGTGCTAGCTTTAAGTTTTTTAATGGAATCTTCTGCGTTTTCTTTTGAAAGAAATGAAGAATTACAATAGACTCTTTCATTACATACGCATAAAACGCTCGGTACGCACCTTCATGTACAACTCGAATTTCAAATAGATTTCTTGCTACTTTTCTTGCTTCTGGATATTCAAGCTGTCCTTCCTGTTTTAGAGTTTTAATGCACGCGGCAAACTCTTCCTGAACTTCTTCTCTAAACTCGCGTAACTCCTTCAAAGCATTCTTGTCGTATAAAATCTCCTTTCTCATAGTGTAACTTATAGGTTACTTCCTGTCAATAGCTATTCACAGCTTTCGGATGCCGAGCCAGAGGGTTTGGTTATCGAGCAAGAATTCCTGCTCAACGTCGAATACCCGCTTGGGGCGGTCGCCTTCCAGCATTTCTTTGAGCCCCACCGTTTTCATAACCATTTGTTTGTTCTCTCGCAAAATTTCTTTGAGCTGTTCTTCTCCGGCATAGCGCAGACGCACGCGGTCTTGGGGCCTGTAGCCTGCCTGCTTTCGCATTTCCTGAATATGCCGCAGAAGTTCTCTAACCGTTCCCTCTCGCTGCAAGGCTGGTGTAATATTTGTGTCGAGTTCTACTTCTGTTTTCAGGTTTTTCACTGGCATCACTTCTTTGACGTTCACTTCATCTCTAATCAAGTCAGTCACGTCTTTTGAAAATTGAAAATTGGACATTGAAAATTTGAGCGCGGCGAGGGGTTGGCGTACTTTTATTCCTGCTTTTGCGCGCTCTGCCAAAGCTTTGGTTACCATATCTCTGGCCGCCTGCATTTCCTTTTCTAATTTCGCGTTTATCTTTTTTGCGTCTGCTTTTGGATAATCTTGCCAATGCACGCTTTGCTTTCTGGCATCCAGTTCATTATATATATGCTCTGCCAAAAACGGAACAAACGGCGCCAACAGTTTGCTTATTTCTAAAAGCACGAGGTAAAGAGTGCTGCTTGCATCTTGCAGTTCTTTTTTGCTTTTGGGGTTTTGGAAACGCTGCCGCGAACGCCTAATATACCAAAGCGAAAGATCGTCTATAACAAAACTTTCCAGCAGCCGGGCGGTTCCCGTAATGTCGTACTCGTCAAAGCGCTTTGCTGCTTCCCTGCTCGTACTATGCAGTCTCGAAATAATCCATTTGTCGAGAACGTTTGCCGAGGCAGCTTTGGTCGGCTTTGTCGCGTATGTTTGGTAAAACACCAACGAATTCCAAAGTGTGAGCATAAACTTTCGCATGGTTTGCTGCAAATCGCGTTCCACAAAGGCTTTGGAATCCCAAGGCTGGTTGAAGGTGTAAAAATACCACCTTAGGGTATCTACGCCGTATTTTTCAATCATCTCCCAGGGGTTCACGATATTGCCCTTGGATTTGGACATTTTCTCTCCTTTTTCGTCGAGAATATGCCCCATGGAAATTACATTTTTAAACGAACTCCCCAATCCCAAAAGAGTAGAGGTAGCAAGCAAGGTATAGAACCAGCCGCGCGTTTGATCGATTGCTTCTACAATATAATCTGAGGGATAAAACTTTGGCGGGGTTAATTTTTTGTTTTGCTCAAAGGGCCAATGATCTTGTGCGAATGGCATTGCTCCAGAATCAAACCAAACATCTACCACATCCTTTACGCGTTTCCTAGTACCTTTTGAACATTCTTTGCAGGCAAAATCGATTGCGTCGATGTACGGCCGGTGCAAATCAACGTCCATTTCGTCGTTATGGGGCAACCTGGAACCTGCTACTTTTCGCCACTCGCCCGTACTTGCTAACTTGGGAGCTTTGTTTTTTGCAAAGTGCTCTACTATTTCTTGCTTGCTCCACCCTGCCAGCAAACCTTCGAACAACGCCAAAGGCAAACTGTGGCCCACCACAAGAATGTTTTTACCCTGGTGCTTTTTTTCCATTTCGCAGATAAAGTCGAGTGTTCTTTTTTGCACGTCAGTCCAGCTTTCGCCCTCGGGCGGCGCCATGTGGAAACGGCGCATATAGTGTTCTGCCATGGTCTCGCCTTTCTGGCGGTAAAAGGCCCCTACTTTTTCAATGGATTTTCCGTTAAATATGCCGTTGGAGTTTTCGCGCAGCCTTTCGTCGTAGTGCACCTCCCGGCCTATTTCTTTTGCAACGATTTCTGCTGTTTCTCTGGTGCGCAACAAATCAGAAGAAAAAATCATGTCTATCTTTTTTGCCTTTAGCTGTTTGGCTGCCTTGCCGGCTTCTTTTATGCCGTCGGCAGTAAGGGGAAGAGGCTTTTTTTCCGGCCATGCAGAAGCAATCTGCAGTTTTTGCCTTGCAGAATCGCCGTGCCGCAAAAGGTAATACGTATTGCCCACTGAAGTTTGCTCTTGCAGATCCTGTATAGAACCAACTACGTCCTGATGGCCGCACGAATCGCAAACCCATACGGGCAAAGGGGTACCCCAATAGCGTTCGCGGGAGAATGCCCAGTCTTTTACTTCGCGCAGCCACTCGCCCATTCTTCCATTCTTCAAATGCGAAGGAATCCAGTTAATACTCTCGTTATTCGCCAAGAGGTCCTTTTTTACCTTCTGCATGTTTATAAACCAGCTGTCTTTGGCATAATACAGCAAATGCGTGCCGCACCGCCAGCAAAAAGGATACTCGTGCTCGTACAACTCTTCTCTGTATAAAAGGTTGCGCTCTTTGAGATCTTCGATAATCAAGGGTTCGGCGTCTTTTACAAAAAGCCCTTTCCATTGGGGCACCAGTTCGTTAAACCTGCCTTCTTCGTTTACCGTGTGCTTTTTGGGAAGGCTCAGCTTTTTGCCCAGCTGGTAGTCGTCTTCTCCGTACATTACGGCGGTATGCACAATGCCGGTTCCCTCGTCGGTGGAAACAAAGCTCGCCTGCGCCACATAGTGCTTTTTCTCTGGCTGGTTTTGCAACGAATCAAACAACGGCTCGTATTCTAGCCCCTCCAAATCTTTTCCCAAAACTTCTTTGATAACTTTGTACTCGCCCTCGAGCTTGTTCAAAAGACTTTTTGCAAGGATATACGTCTCGCCTTTTTGTTCTACGAAGGCGTAGGTAATTTTTTCTCCTACTGCCAAAGCAACGTTTCCCGGCAGCGTCCACGGCGTTGTGGTCCAGGCCAAAAAATAGGTACTTGGTTCTCCCTTAATTTTAAACTTTGCATACACGGAACGGTCTTTTACGGTTTTGTAGCCCTGCGCCAATTCATGAGAGGATTCGGGCGTTCCGCATCTTGGGCAGTAGGGCACCACTTTATAGTCTTTGTACAACAACCCTTTTTTTGCAAACTGCCGTATCACAAACCACAGGCTTTCGATATACGAGGTATTATAGGTAATGTACGGATTGTCCATGTCAATCCAAAAACCCGTACGCTCGCTAAGATTGCGCCAGTCTTGGATAAATTCCCACACCGAGTCCCGACACGCCTTGTTAAACTTTGCTATGCCGTATTTTTCTATTTCTTTTTTCGACTGCAACCCGAGCTTTTTTTCAATTTGCAATTCTACGGGCAACCCGTGCGTATCCCAGCCGGCCTTTCTTGCAACAAAAAATCCGCGCATTGTCCGGTAGCGCAGTACCACGTCTTTCATGGAACGAGACAGCAAGTGGTGAAATCCCGGAGGTGCATTTGCCGTTGGAGGGCCGTCGTAAAACACGAAACGAGGCGCTTTCTTTCGCCTCTCAAGAGATTTTTCAAACGCTTTTTGCTCTTTCCAGCGTTTGAGTATGTGTTCCTCCAGTTTCGGAAAGTCCGCCTCCATAATGTATTACCCTATCACTTTAAAGAGGAATTTTCAATTTCTTTACATCTTCTCCAAAGTTTGAATGCCTAAAAGATGCAGGCTGTTTTGCAAAAGCTGGGCGCAGGCTGCGCAAAGCTGCAAGCGGAATTCTTTTTGTTCTGGCGTATCTGCCTGCAGCACCGAGTGCGCGTTGTAAAACGCGTTATACTTTTGCGACAGATCAAAGGCAAAAGCGCACACTAAGTTTGGCGCATACTTTTCTGCGGCTTCCTGCACCACTTCGGGGAAGCGATACATCAAACGCAAAATATCCAACTCTTCTTTTGCTACATTGCTAATTTTTATTTGTTTATTGCTCGCTTTTTCTTTGCGCAAAATACTCTTACACCGAGCGTATGTGTACAACAAGTAAGGCCCGGAGTTGCCGTCCAAAGCAACAGAACGGGCCAAATCAAACAATACGTTTGCTTTGGTATCTGTTTTGAGCACCGAGTATTTCACCGCAGCCACGGTGCCTGTTTCTTTTACTTCTTCTTTCTCTTGCGGCGTGAACCCCTCGCTGGTTATAAGTTGCGCCAAAAGTTCTTTTACGTCGTCGAGCAGGCCGTCTACGGTAACTAAAACGCCCGTGCGAGAAGACATTTTCTTTCCTACTAATTGCACCATGCCCATAGACAAATGGTACTCTTTGCCTTTAAACTTTTCGTCTATAAGCTCTAACGCTTTAAACACCACCTGAAAATAGCCTGCTTGCTCGTTTGCCACTACATGAATGTTCAGGTCGAATGGAAAATCTTTGTGCTGCGTGGGAGCTAAACCCATTTCTTTGCCTTCGTATGTTGGGTTTCCATCTTGCGTAACAAACACGCGGGTATGCAACCCGTATTGCTCGCCCTTAAACACAATGGCTCCTTGGCTTTCCTCAAACACCTTGCCTATGTTTTTTAAAACTATACTCTTGCCAAGTCCTGCCACCTGGCTCTCAAAATACAGTTTGTTAAATTTCGTGTCGAAACGTTTATAAAAAGAATCGTAATAGTCTAAGCTCCATTTTCGCGTGCGTTCATATACTCCAGCCACTTCTTTATCTTGTTGATACAGTTTTTTGTTGAGCGCGTCTATTTCTTGCTTGGAATTCTCGTATTCTTGATTTCCTTTTACATATCCCTGCCCCAGCAAGTGCGCTTTTTCTGAAAGACTTAATTTTTCTGCATCTTCCCAGCTCGTATCCCGTTCTGCCAAAAGCTTTTCTGTACCCCAAATCGCTTTTGCCACATGGGGGCCAACGTCGCCCTGATAATTTGCGCGAAACACCTTGGCTCCCGCAGCCTCGAATATGCGACAAAGCGCCTCCCCTGTAACCAATGTACGCATATGCCCAATGTGCATTTCTTTGTGCGTATTGGGATGCGCATACTCCACCATTATGTTTTTGCCCTTCAGAACACTCCCTTTCCCGAACTTTTCCTCTTCTTTGAGCACTGCTTGAAGCGTCGCTTCAAACACTTTCGCTGACAGGTAAAAGTTTACAAAACCGCCAACCACCTCGACTTTATCAAGGAATTTTGAATTTTGAATGTCGAATTTTGAAGCAATTTCTTTCGCTACCTCTTGCGGGTTCTTTCCTAATTGCTTTGCCAACGCAAAAGCCACGCTTGTAGCGTAGTCCCCGTGGTCTGGATTCTCCGGGTGCTCCAACGGAATTTCACCCACTTTGCCAAACCCCCGCACCGCTTCCCGTATAAGCTTTTCAATTTCCTGTTTTATGGTCATTCTATTGTAACATTAGCGTATTTTCCTCTAGAATAAAAGCTATAAGCAAGCCTATTCCATCGCGCGTTCTAACGCACATTGAGTAATAATCTCCGTGCTATCGAAAACCTTTACATCTACATCACTCTGCTGGATCGCTAAGGGTATTTCTGTACACCCTAAAATAATAGCTTGTGCGCCCTGCCCGCAGAGATCGTCCATAACTTCCTTTAGTATTTCTTTTTCCTCGACTCCTTGAATGCCAGACATAACAGAAAATATTACCTTATTGAGTAACTCTTGCTGTCGCTTGTCCACTGACAACACCTTGACGCCTCGCCTGGCCAAATCTTTCTGATAAATACCTAGGGCGTTAGTGCTCTCGGAACTAAGCAACCCTATGGTCTTATAACCCTCTTCTTGCGCAACCCTCGATGTTTCTTCAATAATACTTACAATAGGAATTTTTACAGCGTTTTGCATATCCTCATAAAAGTAATGTACGGTATTGCATGCGATAACGATAAAATCGCTCCCCGCCTCCTCTAGCTTCTTAACGCCGGACAGTAATTGGTTTCTCACTAAAGCTTGGTCGACAAAACCGGTCTGGTCGAAACCAAACAAGGGAAGACTATATATAAATATTGGAGGAAAATCAGTATCCTGCTCTGCATGATACATTTCCTGCGAAGCTTTAACCATCTTTAGATAAAGATTTGCGCTCGCAAGCGGCCCCATCCCCCCAAGGATCCCAATAGTTTTTTTGGCTCTTGTGCCTTTGTTGTAACTCATGTTTTCTCTTCTCATGCGAATTTGTCCTAAAAAAACAAGCGTCCTCGTTGGAGGCCGCTTGTGAAAGTTCAGACGAAAAAAATTTATGACTTTAATCTTCGCGCATCAACAAACAACCTCAAATTCTTTGAGTTTCTTCGAGTTCTTCTTGCACGGATTGTTTGTTGCATATCTCACTAGATACTATAGCCGGACAAAGTTGTCAAGCGGCAAACAGAGTGCTTAAATGAAGCAATGGCGGTATACGCGGAAAACAGAAAAGCGCATTTTGACTATGAAATCCTGGAAACGTTTCAGGCGGGTTTGGCTTTGCAGGGCCAAGAGGTAAAATCCATCCAGAATGGCAGGATACAGCTTGCCGGGTCCTACGTGGTGTTCCGGGGCGAGGAGCTTTTTTTAATAGGGGCGCACATACCCCCCTACCAGCCTGCCAACGCTCCTGCAGACTACAGCGCAGAGCGCTCGCGAAAGCTCTTATTGCGCAAAGAAGAGCTCCGGTACCTCCTGGGCAAAGGCAAGGAGAAAGGCTTGACTTTGGTGCCCCTTTCAGTGTATAATACGAAACGCAAGATCAAACTTGAGTTTGGGCTGGCCCGAGGCAAAAAGAAAGCAGACAAACGGGAAGATATCAAGAAACGGGAGACCAAACGCGAGATTGAACGCGCCTTAAAACACGGGGATGTGTGACTCGACAGCAAAATCGAGGTTTGTATGCGAGTAGAGAAGGCACTCTTTAAAACCAAGGCATACAACTGCCAACCTGTTTAGACCGGCACAGCCGGCTCTTGCCTACGCCTAATAAGCTGTAGGCCATCTGCTCTTCGATTCCCGGTAAAAGAAGCAGGTGTCATTCATCGGGATAAGCAGCTTTTTTGAAGGTCCGAAAGCTACTGAACTATGAGGACCGTCAAAAGAGAGAACGGTTTTGTCCAGTTCTCGCGCTCTCTCTCTTTACCAACTGGACTACACTCGAAGATTACATTCCTTTCCTTTGCTGGATGCGGGGTCATGCCCGCCATCTCCACAGTGACGCTCGCGACTATTCAACAACACACTTTGCAGAAGCGAATTTACACAAACAACCAAATACGGGCAAACCAGGTACGCCTTATTGACGAAACGGGAAAACAGCTTGGTGTCGTGCCGTTGCAAGAAGGCTTACAGCTTGCGCGAGAACGAAATCTCGACTTAATTCAGGTAACCGAAAAGGTGGAACCCCCTGTATGCAAGATTGGAGAATACGGAAAATACCTGTATCAGTTAGAGAAAAAAGCCAGGGAAATAAAAAAGCCGGAAGGTGGCGAACTCAAAGAAGTCAGGCTCACCTTTACGATTTCAGAACACGACCTTGAAACAAGAGTAAAGCAGGCAGAAAAGTTTCTCCAAAAAGGGCACCGCATACGCCTCACCATGCGCCTCAAGGGCCGCCAAAACGCCCTCGAAGGGTACGCAAGAGAAAAGGTGCAAAAGTTCTTGTCTGCGTTAGAGCAAAAAACTCCTGTCAAAATGGAGAGGGAGTTAAAAAAAGAGCCTCGAGGGCTTTCGGCTATTATCGCAAAGAAGTAACATGGCAAAGCAAAAAACCAGAAAATCAATTACCAAGCGTTTTAAAATCACCAAGTCGGGGAAAATCCTTCGCCGGCTTGTTGGGCAAGACCACTATTTAGCCAAGCAATCTTCCAAGAAGCGAAGAAACATGCGAAAGTGGGTGGAGCTTTCGACGCCTGAAACCAAGGCAATCAAAAAGCTGTTAAATAGCAAATAACCATGTCTAGAGTAAAACGCGGAACCACTGCATCCAAACGGAGAAAAAACGTCTTGCAAAAGACCAAGGGTTTTCGTTGGGGCAGAAAGACAAAATACAGGCTTGCAAAAGACGCTTTGCGCCACGCGTGGGAATACTCGTTCCGCGACCGGAAAGCAAAAAAGGCAGTGTTCCGCCAGAGCTGGCAACAGAGTATTCAGGCTGCCGCCAAAGCCCACGATATTTCCTACAGCAGGCTTATCGCCGGCTTAAAAACGCAGAACATTCAGCTGGACCGGAAAGTACTGGCAGAACTCGCCAAAACAAATCCCGAAGCCTTTGGCAAAATTGTAGCAAAAGTTAAATAGCGCCCTCCCTCAAGAGGAGCGTTTTCTTTTTGGAAGAACCGAAGCGGTAGCCTCCGATCTTCCCGTCCGAGCGCACTACGCGGTGGCAGGGAATAGTTTTGAGATCGGGGTTTTTGTTGAGCGCGTTTCCCACTGCCCTATAGGCTTTGGGGCAGCCAATCGCCTGCGCGATTTGTTTGTAGGTGCGCACCTCACCCCTGGGGATTCTTTTGACCGCCTCATACACCCTTTTTTGGAATGGCGTCACGCCCTCCCAAAAACCGGTGCGCTTTTTGTACAACCTCTTTTGCATTCTTGTATGTAAGCTGGGCCAGTGCTTCTTTGTAAGGAAGCCATTTGAACCCCTCGTGCTCTGTTGAAATTACAATCCTTTGTTCTTTGGTTTTTGCCAAATAAAACACTACTGTTTTTGAAATTTTCTGCCCCTTGGCCTCAAACCAATAGTGAATAGTGGTACGAAATCCTTCAAAAATTTCAATATCTTGTATTCCAGTTTCTTCCTGCACTTCCCTCCGCACCGTCTCTTCTTCAGACTCCCCTTTTTCCATATGCCCCTTGGGTAAATCCCAATACTCTCTTTTTGCTTTCACAGACGAAGGGTAATGCAAAAGCAAATACAGAGGTTCTCCTTTGTCGATACGAAATACAATAGCTCCGGCTGATTTTTCTTTTGCCATATTCTTATTTCAGCATGGAAAGCATCTTTTCTCGGGGCCAAGCGTTTATCACATCCTTTGCCTCTGCCCAGCCGCGTCTTGCCTGCGCCACACCATACTTTAAGTATGCTATGTGTTCTGTGGCGTGGGCGTCAGAATCAATCGCGAACTTTACCCCAGCTTCTTTTGCTTTTTTAATATCAACATCTTTTAAATCCAATCGTTCCGGAAACGCGTTAATTTCAAGCACCGTGCCTGTTTCTTTTGCTTTTTGCACGACTTTGTCCATATCCACATCGTACGCCTCTCTCTTATGGATCAACCTGCCCGTAGGGTGAAACAGTATATCTGCGTGAGGGTTTTGCATGGCGCGCGCGATGCGCTCGGTCATGTCTTTTTTGTTCATTTTAAAGTTTGAGTGCACCGAAATTCCCACCACGTCGAGTTTTGCTAGCGCTTCGTCTGCGATATCCAATGACCCGTCTTTTCGAATATTCACCTCGGCTCCTTTTAAAATTCTGACTCCCGAAACCTTTTTATTGACCTCATCAATCTCTTTCATCTGAAGCTCAAGCTTTTTTTCGTCTAATCCGCCGGTCATGGCAAGATCTCGGGTATGGTCGGTAATCGCAATGTACTCTAACCCCTGCTTTTTTGCCTCTTTTGCCATATTTTCTATGGAATGCTTGCCGTCGGTCCAGTCGGTCTGAATTTGCAAATCTCCCTTCAGACTTCCGTAAGGGATTACGTTCGGCAACCCGGGGAGTTTACCCTGAGCTTGTCGAAGGGCAGCTTCAATCTCTCCCTGATCTTCGCGAAGCTCTGGCTCAATATACGCCATTCCCAGGGCCTTGTACACCTCCTCTTCGGTTCTGCACGCAATGCGCTTCTTTCCCTTAAACAGCCCATATTCTGAAAGCTTATATCCCTTGCTTGCCGCATACGTTCGCAGCTTCACGTTGTGTTCTTTGGAACCGGTAAAATACTGCAGGCCGGCTCCGAACACTTCATCGGGGAGGATGCGCAAGTCCACATCGAAACCCTCTTTGGTTCGCACAGACACCTTGGTAGCGCCCTTTCCCCATATTTTCTCGTACGAAACCTTAGACAAAAAATACTCCACGGCCTTTTCGGGCTTGCTGCTCGTAGCCAAAATATCGATATCGCCGATGGTTTCTTTCATGCGCCGTATAGACCCCGCAGCTATTGCCTGGTTGATTGCCGGAGACTTTTGCAGCTCTGCAACAAGCAGCTCCATAGATGGGTAAATCTTTCCTAACAACCATCGCCCCGTGTCTTTTTTGACAAAGGCAATTCCCTGCAAAATATTTTGCTCGGTTTTCTCGCCAAAGTTCGGGAGGTCTCGTATTTTGCCAGCCTTTGCCGCCCTTTCCAAATCGCGCAGGGTTTTAATTTTCAAATGCTTATACAAATCGCGCACCATTTTGGGGCCAAGCCCCTCCACGCGCGTTAATTCCTCCATGTCTACAGGAATTTTCTTTCGCAGTTGTTCGTACTCTCTCACACTTCCTGTTTTTATATATTCCTCTATCTTTTCTGCAATGCCTTTGCCCACGCCAGGAATCTCCTCGAGCCCCTTTTTGCCGCCTTTCTTGTACACTTCCTTTACGCTTTCTGAAAGAACTTCGAGCGCTTCCGCCGCCCTTTCATATGCCTGGGGCTTAAAAGGCACCTCGTCGATTTGGAGGTACATAGCCATGCGAGAAAAGACTGCAGCTAACTCTTTATTCATGATCCATGCTTTAATAAAATTGTCTTTGCTATAGAAAACCCGAACTGCGCCAACAGCCACAAGCCCCCAAGCGCAAATACCACCTCTATGGAACGGATAACAAGCGCAAACGCGGCTCCGGCTCCTGCCCCAAACCCAAACGTATTAAAAGCAACCGCTTGCAAGGCGTCGTGCGAGCCCAAGGCGGCAGGTACCGGCACTAAAACTCCCAAGTAGTAAAACCCCAAAACAGCAACGCCGGGTAAAAAAGCAAAACCCTTGCCCAGGGCAAAAAGTATGGCAACAGCTCTCGCATATCCCGCCAGGCTTCGAAGCAAAGAAGCTCCCAAACCGCGCCAGAAAAAAGCGTTGCGCAAGCGGAAAAACCGAAACACTTCCTGCTCTACTTCGTACGCCCTGCTGCCATTCCTCCACAGGAGCGACAGCACGCTCTTTCTCTGAAAAATTCTCGCATACAATACAAACAAAAACACAAACCACAGGGAAACAAAAACCATAATACCGGCCATTTTGAGAGAAAGAAAGGCGGGTCTGCCCACCGCCAAAAACACCAAACCGCCGAGAATAATTACCGAAAGGTTCGAGGTAATCTCGAGAATGCGATCGATAACCACCGAGGCCATGCTCGGAGAAAAGGGAATCCGGTGCTGTTTTTGCAGCACCCCAGCGCGGAAAAGCTCGCTTGCAAAGGGGATTACCGGCACGAAAAACAACAACGAAAACCCGGCCAGATACGGACCCCAGAGTTTCGACAAGGAAACCGGACTGCCAAGACTTAAAAGCACTTGCTTCCACCTGAAAGCCCCGGCCAAAAGGAATATTGCCGTAAGCAAGGCGACAACAAGCGCCATGGACAAAGAAAAAGAACTCAACTCCTTTGCGATTTCCTCCCAGCCAAGCTTCGAGATAAGCAAAACAAAAAACAAAGCACCCACCCCAAGCGTTGCCAAAAAGAGTACCAAGCGTCGAGCCATAAGATGGTGTATTATAGCACAAATCCTCAAAACGAGCTCAAATAAAAAGCGGGCTCTCAATCGTCCCGCTTAAGTTGGAGCTTTGACGGCTTATCGTCATTACCCTTCCTGGATTGCCAGTCGCCACCACGTTCTATCGGCATGTTGCCGATCGTTAATTCCGAGCTCCTGGAACTCGACCCTTCTAAACAGCCTTACAGCCTCCGTTGCCTCAGGATGTGTCCGCAGTATAACACTTTTAAGACCATACTTTGCGCGCGCAGCTTCGATCAAACTGCGTAGGAGCTCCTCTCCTATTCCCTTTCTCCGATGGTTTTCATCCACGCAGAGAGTGTCTACAAAGAATACCTCACCCCCCTCGGACCCATTTTCGAAAAGAAACCCGAGCGGCGTGTGGTTCGAGATCTCGTCAAGATCTCGGCGAGAAACCGCATACCCCAGCACCCCCCCAAGGAACTCCTCCTCTCCTGTACCGTGGCCAGCTAGCGCTATAAACGCTTCTGCCCGCGGCCTCTCAAGGTCCCGGTGAATACCATGGACTAAGCGTGGCACGTCCAAATCATCGTTCCACGGGGGCTTGCCGAAAACTTCGCGGTATAAGGTAGCCCATGCCAGAATGAGATCGTACGGTAGAAATGGCAACTCTGAAGATGCCACACGAAAAAGTCTTTCCATAGCCTGCATTTGGCCATCTCCTTTCAAGTACAGAATATATCCAGTATGGTCTTATCCAAGGTACTACGATTATATAAACGTGGTGCGAGTCAGAATATTATACAACAAACAGAGGGAAAAAGAAAGGGCCTTTGATTTTACACCGAATTTGTCTGTTTTTGCTGGTGCAACAAGATTTCGTTGAGTTGGGGTGCAAATTTCTCGAGGACTTCCTTTGCCTTAAATTTCCCGAGAAATTCCTCGGCGTCTTTTCTACTCCCAATCGAAAGGTAGTACTCTAACACATTGGAAAGTTCGTCTACCGCAATAAATGCCTTTTGAAAGTTGAAAGTAAACCTTCCTTCCTGCTTTTCTAGGGCGTTTCCCCGCAAAAGAAAGTCAAGAAGTAAAGCATAACCCACAGCGTTTGTTTGCAAATGAGGCCATTTGTCTAAACAGCCAAGGTAATAAAACCCCTGGCAAATTTCGGCAACGAGAATGGCCTGCAGTTCCTTCTCTGTAAGCGTACCTTTTAAATACAGTAGAGAAGCTGCCTTAATCGTTAGCACATCTGCATAAATTTCATCAAAATATGGGAATAACTCCTGAAGTCTTGGAGCGGCATCGTCATACCGCATTACAGAACGCGTTATTTCAGAGAAAGCGCTAATTCGTAAAAACGCATCTTCGATATCTTCTTGGGAAAATCGCCTTTGCAAATCGCTAGAAAAAATTACATTATATATGGGCCAAATCCACGTAGAAAATCTCCATTGCAAGAGAGGATAAAAAATGGTGGAAATGGTTCCCTTCTTTTTAATAAGGTAGAGGTCGGCAGAAGAAGGAAGATTGTCTGACACGAAAAGAAAATCCGCCGCAAACCCAGATAAAATCGCGGTGTGCCCGACTCGCACTTTCATACGAGGGATTTTTGCTTGTTTTGCGCCCGGAAGGTGTCTTTTCTCACCCACAAGAATGGCTTGCCGGAATTTGTCTATTTCTTCCGTCCTCTTCTTATCTAGGATGCCTACATATGAAGTGTAGAGTCGTTTTTGGAAAAAGAGCTTGTCGTGATACCGATCGAAAGGGCCGATTACGCAGCCAATTTTCGACTGTCCGGTTTCCAACCACAGTGTATTGCTTTTGTCGAAGTTGTCTTGCAAGAGATCCCGGGCGCGGGCCGCGAGATACGCCTTAAGCTTCTTGTCTGTACTCAAGGCGGCGGCTTCTTTCAATATTTTTGCTATCTGGGTAAGTTCTTTGTTGAACTTTTTGCTGTACGGAACCGCCACCAACTTTTTCCCCTTTCGCTCTACAAAGGTATACGGGCTTAAAATGTCTGGGTTCTTTTTTGCAGCTTTTTCAATCTCTTGCTTTGTGGCGTTGAACGGGTAAAAATTTGCTCCTGGGTATTCTTGATTTTTTTGCTTTTCGTAAAGCGGGGCCACGAGCTCGGCCGCAGCTATTAATTTTTGCAGAACACCCCTCTCTTGCTTGGAAAGTTCTCTCTGATCAACCAGAAACCTTCTTGCGTAAGCCATACAAAACCTACTTCTCGTGGTAGGAAATTTTTAGAACCTTGCAGCGATGACTTACCATTGAGGTATTTGGCACAACAGTATCCCCCACCCGCGCCCCCAAAAGGGCCTTTCCGATAGGAGATTCGTTGGATATTTTCTTTTGCATGGGGTCTGCCTCAATCGTGCCCACAATCATGAACTCCTCAATTGTTCCCTCCATATCAAGCGTTACCATGGCTCCCAAATGCACCATGTCCCTCCCTTCTTTGCCTGGAGGCCTGATTAACTCTATATTGCTGAGAATATTTTCGTACTCCACCAACCGCGCCTCCAAGAGCGTCATATCTTCCTGGAATGACAAATATTCGGGGTTCGCTTCTTCTGAATGCAAAAGACTGGGCGTCTCACCCATGGTTTTTCGATGCTTAAATTCGCGCAATCTCTCCCACTCTTTTTGAACCTTCACCAATCCTTCTTTTGTTACGTAGAACTTTTGAAAGTTTACTATGGTAGTGCTCATAGGATTAAAAATCTGGCTTTTTATTTGCCAGACTTATTGATTTGCTCTTTTGTTTGAAGGGAAACCAATAATTCTAGCCACTGTCTTGAATGACTTTTTCCGCAATAGTACCAAAAACTTTGGTTACAGTTTCAACGCATTGCATGCCGTATATACACATCCATTGTAGAAGAACAAACCCAATTGTCAAGTGTTTCCTTTACTTTCTTAACTTTTTACCCATTTACTCTTTAGATTCTAAACATTACTGCAGAATCTTGGGGGGGATTGTTTTGGGGAAAATGGGCAGCTGGCCCGTAATGATAAAAATTTTCTTTACCCCTTTTTCTGCGCGCACCTCCCTTTCGATAAACTCTTCTATGGCGTGCCAGTTGTAGGCCAAAAGCCCAATGCCCAGGTTGTAAATGCCGGTTATGCGAACCATGTGATACACCTCTTGTTTTGGCTCGCATTTTTCGATGAGCTTTTTCACAGTTTGCTCGTCTGCCTCAAGAAATATCTGCACCGACATGGTATAAAACTGGTCTGCCTGGAGCTGGGCCTGAATGGCAATGGTGCGTTCTCGCAGGAGCTTGTCCACCCTGTTTTTTACCGTTACCGCGCTCAAGTTAATTGCTTTTCCGATGTCGGCAAACGTTTCTCTTCCGTTTCCCGCAAGATGCGCGATTATTTTTAAGTCCAGCACGTTCATTTCGTCGAAGTGCCAAATGGACTCTGGCGAATACTTCCATACCGAGAAATCCGCAAGCCCAATGCGGTCAATAAACGTAGCAAACCGTATTTCTTTAAGTTCGAGCTCTTTTTTACATAGACGCAAAGCTTCCATGGAACGCTTGTACGCCTTTCCCGTAACAACGTCGGCGTCCACAATAAGCACTTTCCGGCCGCGCAGTTTTGCTGCCTCCAG
>C687J35174_10005916_pt1 | contig 16043 bp, 15 predicted proteins | sample RifCSPhighO2_01_FD_35174 | JGI IMG/M metagenome (IMG submission 35174) | reverse complement strand
CAGGGTTTAATCTGAGATTTAATTCGCCGAGTTGATTTGCTGTTCGCGGGTCCATAGAAATTCCAAGGTTGCTAATTTGTGATTGGTAGGAGCTGGGAGTTGAGTAATAACTAGTACTTTTTGGAGAACCTTGATAGAAAGACTCGTATGACCCCATTGTGATTAAAAATTAAAAGAAATTTAAATAGTTTTGCTATGCTATTCATCATCCCCAGAGTCTTCGCTCTTCTTTTCTTTTTCTTAATTCTTGCTCTTCTTGAGTTTCTCCGACGTTGAAATTTCTTGAAGTGTCTGCTTGAGGAGTTGTGTAATTATCACCTACTCTTTGCAAGTCATAGGAAGATTGTCCACCGATGTCATAGGGGAGATTTGCAGTTCCGGCCGGTCGGTTGTTTATATCATAGATTGTTGTTTGCGGTTGTTGAGTAGGGCTTTCCTCCTTGATAATTTGAGTTGTTCTCCCCTCAAGGGTGTTTACTTGCTCAAGCTCCTGAAACCCCGGATTTATTATCTGGATTTTTTTATCTAAGATAAGCGGTTCTTTGACTTCTTCACTTGACTGATCTTTAAGAATCTCCTCTAAATCTTCTTGGAGTTTTTCTTCATCAAATCTAATGTCATTTTTCTTATTTTTTGGCATTCTAGCAAGAGGAGATTAAAATATATAATAGTATCTACCAGCTAAAAATTAAATTAAACTCCAAAAAATTTCTCTACTGTAAGTTTTGGTGCGGTGGGGACTCCGCCGGTAAATTCGCTTCCTTCGCCATAGGGGAATGCACCCATTCCATAGGATTTTTTTAAGGTGTCATAAATAAGAAAACTTGAGTTCATCGCACCGACTATTGCAAGATTTCTAACATAAGCCTCAGCATAAGAATCTTTTTTTGCTCCTTTTTTTTGGAGGAGTTCTTTCTTTTCTTTTCCTTTATCACTCTCTGATTTTTTATTTATTTTCATAAAACTAAATAATTCTCTGAATGGATTTGTTTCTTTTTCTTTTTTCTTTTCTTTTTTCTCATCAAGAAAATCGTCAAGATCAAGTTGTAGTTGTGCGAGTGAATCATCAGTCATCCCCTGTACGAGGCGTAATGCGTCGTGGATATTTGATTTTTCTAATTTCTCTTTGACAAGGATAAGTTCATCTTCATTGAGTGCATATGACTTAAATTGTATTTCTGATTTTCCCCCAAAGGTATAATGCTGTCCGCTTTTGTTTGGGATTCCAATGAACTTAAAATCAACGATGACTATTGAATAATATTTTCTGAGTTTTTTCATGTGTTTAAATTCTTCGGGGAGCTGCATTCCACCAAACCGGTGCATTGTTGTTGCTCCTTTCACTCCAAACTCGCTTTTTGCAAACAGGGTTAATTGAATAATCACCGTATTAAACGCAGTAACTAATGCCGCGTCTTTATCAGCAATTCCTTCTTCTTGCGCTAATTTTTCAGCAGCTTTAAGATACGGTTTTGCCCAGCGCGCTTGGAGTTTAAGGGAATCGACCTGGCTTTTGAGATAGGTTTTTTCTATTTCAAATCTCTTTTTTAATTCTTTATGCGAGCGTTCTTTCCAATCGTTGAATTCCTGAATTCTTGGTTTTAGGATTCGCTTTACTCTATCATTAAGATCAATTCCGTCGACATCTTTAGGATGTTTTGCAATAAGAAATGCATCTCGCAAGGTGACAAACTGTAAATTTCCCGAGGACAATGCGTTAATACTCCCTTGTCCTCGTTGAATGTCCACTTTATCCATCCAAATTTGTTTTAATCCCAGCAGTCCTGCCTCGGCGATAGCTTTGTCTTTTGCGTTTGCCGCTTCATATTGATCAAGTCGAATTTTAAACTCTTTTAGATCATATAATAAATTAAGAACGCTGCGCAAAACGGTGTTAATGGTTGCCATGATTCGAGACGACTCTTGCTGCATGAGAGATTTTTTTTGTCCAAGCTCTGAAAAATGTCCTGACCCAGGTGAAGAAGCAAAATTGTCGACAATTTTTTCTGGGTTGCCATATCCAATTTTTCCTAGAAAATCAAGCACCCAAAAATAGAATGGTTCAAGTTGATCTGAGGGAGAATTATAAATAAGGGTGTGCGTCAGATCTGACTTTCCCCCTCTTTTTTTATAGTAAGGACTTACTTCTTTGATAATGTCTTCTATCTCACCCATTCTTAGAAAGAATAAAGAAACAATTATTTATAAACTGTTGTCTATCGCTGTGTAGCATTTTTTGCGAGCATCTCTGCAGTGATAGAGAGGTGATTATTTCTTTTTAATTAAATCCATCATGCTCTTTTTTTCAAACTTTATGATTTCTCCGTTGAGAGGATTGACAATAATGTGGAGGATAATAAGACTTTCAAGCATGCAGGTGAGGTTCCAGATTTTTTTTTCTTGATTTTGGGGATCATTTTGGAGCACTGCAATTATTTTATGAATTTTATTGTGAATGCCTTGTTCAAGAGAGGCCATGCCTACGATTCCTTTTAAATCCTCGATATCACTAACAACTTCCCCCGGATTTTCTAAGGTCGTTAGTTGGGGGGTATTTGGCAGCTCCATCAATTTATCTTGCTCGACGCGTATTTGCTCTTTATCGTTAAGCGAGAAGGTGAATACTTTATTTGCAATTCGATAATCAAGTGTTTGTTTGTTGTCGTTTCCCATAAAATCAATTACAAAAAATCCTGCGCATAACGTTGCACTCGGATGTTCTTCTTTAAAATCTTTGAATGCCTGCGAGTTAGATATTCTTTCTAATAGCTGTTGAAAACCCATGGTGAGCACAGGCAAGAACTGTTTTTAAATGTTTTTGGGTATTACTTATTTACTTAATATCCACAAAATTTTTAAGAACAGTTTATCATATAAATGATATGAGAAAAAAATATTACTCGCCTATACTTACTTGTATTGGTATTTTCTTTTTGGTTGTGGGAATGAGTGCAATTGTTAATACGTTTATCAATGAAGAACCGACACAGATTCTTTATTTGTGCTATCTTGGTTTACTATTGATGGGGGTGGGGGTTTTAACCAGAAATAGTTTTCTTATCTTAAGTCAAGTATATATTTTGACTATTCCTTTGGCTGTTTGGAATATTGATTTTTTCTATCAACTTTTTGCAGGTGGACCGCTCTTTGGAATTACTGATTATTTTTTTGTAGAAAGTACTATTACGCTTGGGAAAATTATTAGTCTGCAACATATTTTTAGTGTACCGCTTGCGCTGTACGCGGTAAATCTTATTGGTGTTAATCGAAAAGATGGCTGGAAATTAAGTTTTGTAGAAATAATATTTATTTTTTTGGCGGTAACTGCTCTCTCTCCGTCGGAGTTAAATGTCAACTGCGTGTATGAGCCCTGCCTTGATATTTCTCCAAGATTGCCGTATGAACTTGTCTGGTTTTTTGCAATATTTTCTATGACTTTTTTTACGAGCAAGTTGCTCCATCGTTTCCGATTTATAAAAGTAAAAGTAAAAACAAAAAAGTGAACAAATTACTTACAAGAATGATCTGGCTGACAAGTTTTAGGATAGGTGCAATCACTATTTGTGATACATCGAACACAAATCTTGTCAAGACAATAACTATTTGGACCGCAATCAGCGATGGAGTCGCAAGAAATCTTGGTGATAGTAGATTCTTGATTTTTTTGCGCAAACGGTGAAAAACTTGCAAGTCCTTGCGTATCTTTAATGGTCCCTTTTGAGACTGAAAAAGCAAGGACGATAAATCCTGCGACGATAAATAACCCCAGCAACAAAAAAAATTGATTTTTAGTGGTCACTCTTTGTGTTTTTTTATTAGAAGTTTTATGCTTTTTTTTGAGACTCTTTTTCATAGGAGGTTATAGACGCGTGTTTATTTAAATCTTATCCTGTATCTCTTTTGAGATTTTTTGTATAAACTCGTCTCTGTCCATAGGAGTTACTTTTCCTTGTTGTCTTACCGCAAGGGTGTTTGCTTTTTCTTCTTTGTCACCAATAACGATGATGTATGAAACTTTTTCTATTTCTGCTTGTTTTATTTTTCCTTGGAGCGGTTCTGAAGAAATATCAAGACTGACTCTGATATTTGTTTTGAGTAGTTCTTGTGCAAGTTTTTGACAGGAACCATTATTTCTATCGGTGAAATTAATAATGCGCACTTGTCGGGGGGCAAGCCAGAGCGGGAGATGACCGTTTGTGTGTTCAAGAAGAATACCGATGAATCGCTCAAGTGAACCATAAATAACACGATGCAGCATGATTGGCTGTTTTTCTTTATTGTCTTTGTCGACGTATTTTAGATCAAAACGCTGAGGCATTGCAAAATCAAGTTGAATGGTGGCACATTGCCAGGTTCTATTTAGAGAATCTTTGATATGAAAATCTATTTTTGGACCGTAGAATGCTCCATCACCCTCGTTAACCTTAAATTTCATTTTTTTCTTATTCATAACGCTTTCTAGCGTTGCCTCTGCTTTGTCCCAGACTTTTTCGTCTCCAATTCTTTTTTGTGGTCTTGTGGAGAGTTCAACGTGATAAGTAAAACCAAATTTTTTGTAAAACATATCGATGAGCTCCATGATCTGTTCTATTTCTTCTTCGAGTTGTTTTTCTGTGCAGAAAATATGTGCATCATCTTGGGTAAATTGAATGACTCTAAATAATCCTGAAAGCACTCCTGAAAGTTCTTGTCGATGGACAATACCTAGTTCAGCAACTCTTTGCGGAAGGTCTTTGTAGGACTTTGGACTTGCTTTATAGACGAGCATTCCTCCAGGGCAGTTCATGGGCTTCACTGCGAACGGTCTTTTTTCATATTCGGAAATAAAAATATTTTCCTTGTATTTGTCCCAGTGTCCTGAAATAAGCCAGAGTTTTTTGTCAAGAATTTGGGGAGTTTTAATTTCCTGATAACCTGCTTTTATATGGGCTTCTCTCCAAAAGTTTATGAGCTGGTTAAAAATGATGAGCCCTTGATGATGCCAAAAAACCATTCCGGGAGCGGTTTCCCAAAAAGAAAAAAGATCCATTTTTTGTGCGAGAATTCGATGGTCATTATCTTTGAGTAATCTTGTGTCTAATTTTGTTTTTGCCATTTCTCGCAGTAATTGTTTTGTGTCTACTATTTGTGTGTCTTCATCTTTTGTTGTTAATTTTATTTCTCGAGAAAGTTCTGAAAGTGGATGACCTTTGCATTTGAGCTCAAAGGTTTTATAAAACCCAAAAGGGGCGCGCACAACTTTAAAATTTTTTTCTAATTTTTTTTGTGCCTGCTCAAGTAGTTCTAGTGCAAAATCTGGTGCAGACAGCGACGAGGAAAGATGTGCATAGGGATAGAGTACAATATTTTTTGCCTGCACTTGTTTTGCAAGTGACTCTATTTCGGCACTATACTGCTCGAGAATATTTTTATTTGACTCATCTTGTTTTTCAACGGCGGTGAGAATTACAAGAGGATCCTTAACGGTGATTTCCCCTTCTCTTTCTTTTGAAAGTTTTTCTGGATTTTTTAGCGCCTTTTTGAGGGGCTTAAAAGTGATGTAATCACAATGGAGCGAGAGTAATTTCATAGAGGAGAAAATGATTGATAATTTATAAGGGTTTGGATGGGAAGCGTCTTCTTTTGTTTAATTACCATTGTGCAAGTTTTGCTTTTTTTCCTAACTCTTTTTCTATTGCAAGCAGCCGCTCATATTTTGCCAGTCTTTCGGGGCGGGAGGGAGCGCCTGTTTTGATCCCCTGAGCAGCAGTGCCTACTGCAAGATCAGCGATAAAAGAATCTTTTGAGTCACCAGAGCGATGGCTGATAATATATTTCCATCCTGCTTTTTTTGCGAGGGAGATTGCATGAAATGTTTGGGTGAGTGTTCCAATTTGATTTGGTTTAACTAGTAAAGCGTTGCACGATTTTCTTTTTATCGCTTCTTTAATTCTTTGGGGATTTGTGGTAAGAAAATCATCTCCGACAACATTTATTTTTTTATTTTTTTGAGTGAATGATTTCCAAGCTTTCGTGTCGTCTTGATCGAAGGGATCCTCAATTATAGCGAGCGGATAGTGTTTGATTAGTTTTGTATAGTAGCTAGCTAGTTGAGCCGCAGTGTATTGTTTTTTTTCTGTCTGTAGATAATACTTATTTTTTTTATAAAACTCGGATGAGGCAACATCTATTGCGATTGCATAAGCGGAATGTAATTTTGTTTTTTTTGCTAGATATTTAATGAGTCCGAGCGGAGACTCATTGTCTTTGAAGGGAGAAGGAAAAGCACCTTCCATACCGACGGTAGTTTGGTAATTATTCTGTTTAAAGAATTCTTTTATTGTTGTATAGAGCTTTGTTGCTTTGGCAAGCGAATCTTTAAAGGTTTTTGCTTTGATCATAACCATAAACTCTTGAAAGTCGCAACTTTTTTTTGCATGTCTTCCTCCTTCAAGCAAAAGTACGAGCGGGAGGGGGAGAGAAATCTTTTTTGTTTTTGAAATTTTTTGAATGTAAGAATACAGCGGGAGATTGTGCTCTTTTGCTCCTGCTCTGCACACTGCTAAGGAAACGGGAAGCAGTGCATTAGCACCTAAGCGTTTTTTATTTGGAGTTGCGTCAAGTTCTATGAGTAATGAATCTATTTGTTCTTGATCAAGAGTGCGTCCGATAAGTTTTTTTGCAATAATAGTATTAACATTATGCACTGCTTTTTTTACTCCTTTTCCAGAATACCTGAAGGGATTATTGTCTCTAAGCTCTACTGCTTCGTATTTTCCCGAGGAGGTTCCGCTGGGAGTAATTGCGCTAAAGGTTCCTTTGTTTGTTTTAAGATCAACTTGTACTGTTGGTATCCCTCGAGAATCGAGAACTTCTTTTGCTTTCACCCCTTGAATTGTCATACTATCCTTTGTAGATAAACTGATCTATCTTTTTTCTTGCTTTTTCTCTTTCTTTTTGGTGATTTGCGAGGAAGGTATTAATTTTTTCAATTGTATATTTTTTGAGTTCTCCACTAGTGAGTTTACCTATTCGATAATCTTTTTCGAGTTGTTCAAGTTTTTTGTCGTCGGTTTCAAAGAGCATACGCAAATATTGAAATGAAATGTCAATATCTGGATTGCCTCCTTTTTTTCGATGCTCCTCAAGCGTATCTTGTCCGCCTGAAAAAGCATATTTGTTTATTTTGTCTTTTACTTCTTTTTGACTATCGGTTGTAAAAATAGTTGCAGTGCCTGAAGAAGACATTTTACCTTCTACTCCTGAAAGTGGGGGGAGAAAGGAACACTGGATTGAAGCAGGTTTATAATATCCCAGTTTTGGAAGGACGTCTCTCGTGAGTCTAAAATGCGGGTCTTGATCCACCGCGTGAGGAATAAGACAGGGAATGTTTTTTCCTTTTATAATTGAAGGGAGAAAAGCAGGAACTGCCTGCATTGCGGTGTAAAAAATCATGCCGACGTTTGCTTGATCGTCAAAGCCAAACGTTGATTTTATCATTGAGTAGGTGAGTTTTTTTGCAACCTCGCAGGCAGGTTTGTACATAAGATTTGCGTGCTTGGTGTCTATTAAAAAATGTGTTTTTTTAGGATCAAAGCCTAGCGCAATAATATCAAGCATGTTTTCATAGAGAAATTTTTCCGTATCTGCAAATGTAATTTCTTTTTTGAATAATACTTTTTCCTCGTCGTCAAGCTGGAACCAAAGCTCGACATCAAACACATCCTGCAACCATTTAGTAAGCATCCAAGGGAGGAGGTGTCCTAGCGTCGTGTTGCCCGACGGAGCTCTTCCGGTATAAAGAAAAAATTTATTTCCTTTTTCATATTCGTCAAGCAACCACGATAAATCTCTTCCCGCAAAAAAAACTTTTCTTCTTAACATAAAATGCAATTCTTTAGTATGTTTCTTTATACGGGCAAGAGTTTTATCAGAAATTTTTTCTATCCCAAATTCTTTGATGAGCAGTTCGTAGTCGATTGTTCCTTGCGCTTTCCAGGGGGTTACCTGTTGCTCTTTTTTCATGGTATAGCGGGGGAAACGGTTTATTTAAAGGTTACTTGAATGAATAATTATTTTTATAAACTCATTAACTATATTTTTTTATGGAAAGATTTTATGGACAAAATTTGAATAAATTTTTGCTGGAGCACGATAGTTATTTGAGTGGGTATCGGGATCATCTTTTAGCTACTGGTGAAGGGTGCCTCACTAATCAAGCACCTTCAATCACGTTTGCCTATGCATTTCCCCGTCCTTTGAGGAGTACTTTTCTTTCAAATAAATTTCTAAGAATTCCTTCACATGATTATTGCGAGCCTTTTGGTTTTTTTAGATTTATAAGAGAAATTCCTGGTGATCTTGCGCACATTCAAGAAACTTCTTTTGAACAGGGACATCCTACGTTAGGATACTATGCTGAAACACTTGTTGAGAAAAACAGTGAAAAAAATGAATGTCAAAGATTATTTCTTACGAGCGTTGGAGCAACTTTGTTTCATCCTTATTATGATGATGCGATGTATGATGTAGATCAATGGGGAAGTATTATTTTAGAAAAGGGGATAGAATTTGAGCAACGACCAGTTTGGTTTAACACTGATTATAATTTTAACTGATTTGAAAAAGTTTCTGTTGAACCACGACTTGATCGAGTTGGATGTCCCCCACTCCATACTCTTCTTAGTTTACTTGAGCGCGAAATTGATAGAGTAGCTATGCAATCTTTTTTTAGTAAATTTCCAGAAAGAAAAGATGATTTTAATGCGGGAGTGCTTAACCTAGAATATGATACTTATTTTGAAAAAGGAAGAAATGTTTTATATAAAAAGATTGATTCTTCGCGAGTGGAACTAGTGCGGCTGTATGCCCCGTCTCTTATAGAACAGATTTTTCAAGAAAAAAAAGAAAGTGTTAGTTGTGACGATATGTTTCGCGCAAAAATTTTAACGTCTAGAACTCGTCAACTAGGACGTGAAGTTGCTCTTGTTACTCCGCTTGAAGATCTTGATGCTCAAGTAAAATCTGTTTGAGAATTTGTATAATTATCCAAAAACATTTATATAGCACACACGATTACTTATTTTATGAAAAAGAGAATGTTTATGTTAGTGGCGAGTTTATTACTGGCCGTCGTCTTACCGGTATGCGTTTCTGCGAGTATTTTTTTTTCTGAAGTAGAAAGTTATTATAATTTGGGGGATATGGTGAGTATTGATATCACGGTCAATCCAGTTAAAGAGGGGCATTTATTAAAAACAACGTTAGTTTGTGAGGGAACTGAAATACTTCCTTTTAACAATCTTCCCGACGAGGAAGGAGTAGTGACTATAAAATTACCGTTAAATTTTCACACGCTTGATGATATTAGCGGAGATTGTTATTTTAAATCTCAATATGTTGGAGAGCGAGAAGTCAGCGAAGTGTTTAAAGTTTCAAAGCGACTTGAAGTAACTTTAGACAGCGATACTTTTTTTGCTAATCCGGGAGAAACAGTAACTATTAGTGGATCGGCGCAAAGACTTAATGGACAAGAAGCACAAGGAGTTATCCAACTTGAGATTCCCTTACTCACTTCACTTGAAACAGCGACTAATTCTGATGAAAGCAACCAAACCGTTGCGGAACATGCACGAACCTATCAAGACAAAATTGTGGAAGGTGTTTTCTCACTTACTTTTACCTTGAGAGAAAATACTCCTGCAGGAGATTATCGTGTTGATGCACTAGCTTATGAATTATTAGAAGACAAACGATCAAGTGAAGGGGCAGCGATTGCAAACTTGAAAGTATTTCAGGTGCTTAGCGATGTTGAAATTGTGATAAGCAATCAAAATATTGATCCTGGTGAAACCCTTAGCTTTAAAATTAATTTACTTGATCAAACTGGTGTACCTATCCCTCAAGAAGCGACGGTGATTATTAAAAATGAACTGGGAGAGCGCCTTTTTGAAAAAATTGTGAACAGCGAAGAGAGTGTTGCGTATAAAATACCGACGAATATGACTTCTGGAAATTATGAAATTGCGGTGATTACTCAAACACTTAACGCAACAAAAAATTTTTTTGTTGCTCAAAAGGCGGCTGCTTCTTTTGATCTTGCTAATCAGAGTTTACTGGTGACTAATATTGGGAATATTATATATGATAAAGATATTGAGATTGCGCTCAATGGTAAAAGTTTTGTAAAGCGTGTTACGCTGGGACTTAGTGAGAGCAAAAAAATGCGTTTGAGCGGAGAAAATGAGGCGTACACTGTTTTGATCAGCGATGGAGAAGTTGATTTTTCTCGGTCTGGAGTGATGCTCACGGGTTATTCAGTGGGAGTTGATACTCCAGGAATGCTTTATGCGCTGGGACTAGGCACTCCGATTACTTGGATACTGCTGTGTATTATTGTTGCACTGATTATTATTTTTATTATGCGAGAACGATTTAAAACAAAAAGTTATGCACAGCATGAGTTTAGATCTATGCCTGTAATGAATAGGCAAACTCCCAGCACAACAAAAGTAATGCAACCCTCAGTTATGCATGAACTGCCTATAAAACAGCGGACCAGTGAGAAAGCAGAACAAGTTTCTGTTTTGCAAGGACATAGAAGCAAGGCGGTCGTTGTTGCGCTTAAAATTAATGGCGGACTTCCTGCTTTTGCAAAGCAAACACTTGAAGAAGGAATCAAAAAAGTAAATGCAATGAAAGGTGCTGTGTATGAACATGATAATTTTGTTTTTGTAATCTTTAGCCAATTGTTAACGCGGCAGGAAAAGAATGAACTCGTCGGTGTGAATGCAGCAGAGCATATACAAAAACTTTTGCAGTTGCATAATGATAAGTTCAAAGAAAAAATTTCATTTGGTATTGGGATTAATTCTGGAGAGATAATAAATAAAGTTGCCGAGGGCAAATTACAGTTTACGGCGATTGGTAATTTTATTGGAATTGCAAAAAGACTTGCACAAAGTTCAAAGGGAGATGTTTTACTCACTAATGAAATAATCTTAGGGGGGATGGGAAAAATTAAGGGCGACAAAATTGGCGACGGGAAAGTGTATATTTTAAAAGGAGTAGTTGACGTTGCAAAAAACGAGAAATTTCTTAAAGGGTTTATTGAGCGCGTAAGAGATTAAAGAATTATTCTTATCCTTTTTTTATCGTCGCTAAAGGGAGTTTTTATTTTGCATAATCTGTGATTATCTAGTGTGGTAGGTTATGGTATTAAAAAAAAGTGAGAACAGAGGCTATAGTTAGGAACATATATGTTTGATGAAAAATTTGTTTATAAAGAAAGGTTTGTGAGTGTAATTCATGAGTTACAGAAAAGAGATATCTGGCAGAGATTTTTTAGGAAGAAATGTTTGTGAATTTTGCGAAAAGATTATGCTTGAATTGAGTGAAAGGAGGTATGAGAAATAAGAAAATGAAAAAGCTATTTAGCGTAATGGCAATGGCTATGCTTGTATTGTCTATCATGCCTGTTGCATTTGCAGTAAGTATCGGTAACGGCGTTGGTGTTGAGATAACACCTGAAGAGTTTGAACCTCTTATCTGGGGTTGTGATGCTCGAGCAGTTTACGATGATGCTGTTGAAAGCGGAAGAGCTACTGGTGCAGGAGAAAATCTCACCGAAAGACTAGAAAACTATGCGTTCGAAGGTGAACAAATACAATGGAATGTTCTTGTTATGGACAAGAATAAGATAGAACAAATTACTGAAGTTGTTGGAACTATTGGTGATGTACAAGGTGAAGGTAATGACATTGAAGTTGAATGTGTAAAAAATAATGCAATAACTACTATTCCTGTTTCGTGTAATGCACGAATTTTGGAGGAAGTATTGTCTGGGCCAATTGACCCAAACACACAACAAATGTACACGTGTACATTAACTGTTGAAACAACTGATAGTATGTATGGTGAATACTGGATAACAGTTGAAGCTATAAGTACTGACGGTAGTGCTACAATGGATGAAAATGAATACTGGTTCCTTAATCCGGTTATTGCTTTAAGCATTGACGGAGACCTTATGTTTGAAGACGTACGGCCTGGAACAGTTAGTTATTCTAACACCTTGACTGTTGGTAACGACGCTGATGACGGATCAGGAGTTTTACTTGATATGTTTATATCAGGTACTGACTTTTATGATTTGGATTCAAGTGGTGCACGATGCCCTAATACAAACCAGCTTAAGTTGAGTCAAAACTTACGTGGAGACTCTAATATCGGAGCTGGACTTGCTACGAGTGCTCATGCAACTACTGGTTGTACTGCAGGTACTACAGGATTAACTGCTAGTACTGACGCAGATCATATCTGCTACTATGCAACAAACGGTGCGTATTCAACTGCATCTGCATCAAATGCAAATGCTGATTTAGAAGGATACAGACCGATTGTTTACGGTAATACATTCACACGAGACTTTTATAACGATGCTGAGATCATAACTAATGACTTATTGAGTATCAATGGAATATTATATGATGCAGGTAACGTTTTGAGTCCGGGTAGTGAAATTGCAGTAACTTTCAAGCTAGGATTGCCAGAACCATGTGTTGGTAATTTTGATAGTGGACAGATATTCTTCTGGGGAGAAGCAATTTAAGATTTAATTTTTTAATTTTTTTACTTATATTTTCCTTAACCCGAACCGGGAAAAAGAGGTTTTATATTCAGAAGGATATAAAACAAAGTGTGTGATGAAAAGAGATAGATAAACAATAACAAAGAATAAAAAAGATACAAGAATAATGAAAATAGAAACAATGGAAATGAAACAAAAAAATACTGTGAAAAAAAGAATGGGAGTGCTGGTTGCAAGTGCATTGATACTTACGGTTTTACTATCGGTGAACTATGTTGCTGCGTATCAATGGGTCTGTTTAGAATATGGAGAAAGTGTACCTAATCCACAAAATCCGCGTTATACCTGTTGGCATGATTCGTGTCAGTTGTGTGTAACTGATGCGCTTAATCCGACTGATTTTAATCGCTGCGCTGAAGCTGGTCCTTGTCAATCACTTAATGAAGAGGGAGGTCTTGACACGCTGCCGCCGACTTTGAGTGTTAGTTCTCCGACGCAAGGAGGAGTATATGGTGATAAATCGGTGCTGGTGAGTATTACGAGTAACGAACCTGCGACGATGAGTTATACTGATGCAATAAGCGGACGCGGGCGATGGGCACGACTTGTTTCTTTAGCGCAATCATATTCTGGAGCGCGAAAATTTAGCGAGGGATCTAATACGATTATATTCAAGGGATCTGACCGAAATGGGAATGAGGCAACTACTGAACTAACTTTCTTTGTTGATAGTAAAGCTCCTAAAATAAAAAAGACTTTTCCTAAAAAAGGATTTGCAAATGGGGAGTTTGCGGTGCTATTTAGCGAGGATAACCCGAGTGAACTTACGCTACATTATGGAAATTTTGTGACTGGATTTAGAGAGCAGGAAGTAAATCTTGCAAGTTGTATATTTAATAAAAATAATTATGAATGTGAAACAACAGTATCAGTTGCTGATTATTCAGAAGAAGATTTTGAATACTGGTTTAGTCTTGAGGATATTGCAGGAAACGTTGTCGAGAGTAAACATGTTTCGCTTGACGTTGATGTGACTAGCCCCGTGATTAATAACCCTAATGATTTTTGGTCGCAGGGAGCGGAAGACGACAATAAAAATATTTATTTTAACATCGACTTAACTGAACAAAATTTAGATGAAGTAAGCATCTATGATAACAGCGACTCAAAACCGCGCTGGAAACGATTGTGTTCACGGCTACGGGGAAATTTGTGTATTAAAAAAGTAAGTTTTAAGCCGGGACATCACGACGTTGATGTGCAAGTGCTTGATACTGCAGGAAATGCAGTTGCAGAGCGTATTAGTTTTGGTGTTGTTTAATTACTAGAGTACCTTCTGCCGTACTCAATTGCAAACCATTCAGCAAATCGTTCGCGATCGCGGTGACTTTTATTTTGAGTGTCTATGAGATGACCTACTTCATGGATCAGAACATGATCAAGATAAAAATCTTTTATTGTTTGTGGAGTCCAGATAAGGTCCCACTTTGATCCTTTTTTTTGTTCCCATCTTCCACCAAATTTTTTTGCGTCTTGATATTCAGAAGGTCTTGGAGGTCTATAAAAATTTTCTATAAGGGAATCTTCCATTGGATAAAGATAAATTGCCTGTCCCCATTGCATACCGTAGCAAGGAAGTCGCTCTTTTTTTCTTGTCATGCTACTTAGCTGTACTACTTCAAGAGATTCTAAAAAATTTGAGGGCAGAGCTCCCAGTCTATCGCGAATTTGGGCAGGGGTAACTACAGGAATATATCCTTTTCCAGCAGGTTTTTGAATAATTTTGTAACCACTATTTTTGTACGTATGTTCATACCAGTCTTCAGGAGGAATATAGCTTTCTTTAGTTTGACGTACTTGTATTCTACTGCGAGGGAAAATGGTTGCATTTCTTTTTGAATTCTTTAAACTCTTTTTGTGTGCGTTTCTTTTAGTTGATGGAATTGTTGCCATAGTATTCTTGCAAAATCAAATAATCTATATCATCTTTTAAGCTTATCTATTGTGAAAAATCTGTTTGTAACATTTTATAAACTATCTGTAGACTATACAAAGATGGCAGTATATGAATCGCTTTTAGTTGATGAAATAAAAGATGAAGTTATTAAAAAGTTTGCGCAGCTTAATGAATACTTAACTCGACGTGTAATGATGAGAGTAAGAAATTATGAGGTTGCAAGGGATATTTTAGGAACGGTGGAACTTAAGCTTATCGACGGCGGATCTTTGACTTATAATTCCTCACAATCTTTTGAACCGTGGATATGCACTATTGTTTCAAACGCCTGTACTGATTATTACAGAACTCGTGATCCTACTTTGCAACTTACTGATTTTGCCGTTGGCGAATCTCAATGTTTGATGACTCTTGAAACTAAAAGTGGTTTATCAGAACTTATTAGTCAAGAAGAGCGTGTGCTTATCAATACATCAGTGCATCGTGCGCTTGATAAATTATCTTCTCAACGAAGAAGGTGGGTTTTTGATAATGCTCAAGGAATGAACTATCAAGAAATTGCACAAAGAGATAATGTTACTTATCGGGAAGTTAAATCGGCAATATCTTGCGATCGAAGAAAACTTCGAAGTGAACTAAACTCTGTTTACTTAACAATCTATGAAAGTAATTAATCCTAAAAAAATCTACTATCTTTAGATGGTGGATAGTTTAGCGTGGATTTTTTGGGAATCTCAAAACCCAAAACAAACTCCACACTAAAGTGTAGAGTATAAAAAACCCTTTCTGGTTTTGTGATTTTTAAGAGCTATTTTATATTCATCTTGGGAGAGTAATAACCCATATTTATATAGAAGATTGCTTTATTTGATTTATGAAAAAAGAGATTGTGTTTATTTCTTTGTTCTTATTGTGTTTGCCGTTTGTTTTGGGTGCTATAATATCTGTTCCGGGGAATAGTTCCACCATTCAGGGAGCAATTAATAATGCAATTGCGGGAGATACTATCTTAGTTGGAGCGGGTACTTATACTGAAAATTTAGTTATTAATAAAAGTGTAAGTATCGTCGGAGTTTCTGGAGTAACTATTGCAGGAAGTCATGTGGTGAGTGCTTCAGACATCGTTTTAGAAAATATTATTTTTACCACAGTTGGTACAACTATTATTCTTGATTCTTCACTTTCAGAAATAAAAAATATCACGATACAAAATAGTGTGTTTGATTTGAGCAATAGTCCTTCGGTGGGAATACATCTGGGAGGAGGGAGTCCAACATTTAAAGTTTGGAAAATAACAATCAAAAACAATTCATTTAATGGTCCGGTTGATAAAATCTGCAACCCCTGGAAAATTGGAGGGTCATTTGGCAGCCCTTTGAGCGTTGCTGTTGAGCAGGTAGATTTTATTACTAACGTTGTAAACCGCTGCTCTATTCCAATCAATTTGTATGACAAAGATATTACTGACGTTTTTATCGACGACAATGTGTTTAGAGATACCGACGGAGTTTTATATGT
>C687J35174_10005910_pt1 | contig 16052 bp, 14 predicted proteins | sample RifCSPhighO2_01_FD_35174 | JGI IMG/M metagenome (IMG submission 35174) | reverse complement strand
TTAATTATAATCTAAAATGAACCTAATTACAAATTATAGGCTCGTGTGCTAGAATATCTATAATATGACAGAGATTTTAGACGAATCACATTTTATTTCTAAGGAACGAGCTATTCGCGGTGCAAAATATGGGTTAATAATAGGGACTGGTGCCTCTTTAGCTTATTTATCTTTTGCTCTAACTTCTAACCCTGACCCTCAGGCCAAATATATTGCTGACCCAGATTCTTTTGTAATACTTAGTTTTATAAAAGAAACAGCTATAGTCTCAGGATTTTTAGGTGCCTATGGTGCCATCAACGACGGAATTCGGCCATTAGCAAAATTCCATCAGATAGAAATTGATAATCTTCTTGAATTTAAAAAAAGAATAACATCGTTTTATAATTTTGTAGACAATATAGGTGATAAAAGAATTGGTTTAGCTATTTCCGGATTAGGTGGAGCTTTCATGGGAGGAGTATTCTCTGGATCAGCCGCTCTTATGAGGACCATTAATTTTGGAGTTCTAGAACTTCAGAATCAGTTTCTAAGCCCCATACCATCAGATTATCCCTTAAGCTTCTTAGCTGATCACCCAATTGAAGCAATCGCAGTTGGAGCAGTCATTGGAGCAAGCATCACTGCCTCTAAACTGGCTTTCCACCGCTAAATAGAGTATAATATACGCACTGCTTGCCTAACCGCTGTAAGGCGGTTTTTTTGTGGGTAGTAAATTTTATGGATATAAGGAATGTAGCGATAATAGAAGAGGGTCGACTTGAACAAGTTCAATGGTGCTTCCTTTCTGACATTGCCACAAAAGGATTAATAATATGAATATAAGAAATGTGGCAATAATTGCACATGTTGATCACGGTAAGACCACCTTGGTAGATGCCTTACTTCGTCAGTCTCAAACTAAGATCTCGAAAGAGGTTGTTGAAAAAGGCGACCTAATCATGGATAGCAACGACCTAGAAAGAGAGCGTGGAATCACTATCTTCTCTAAAAATGCTTCGGTAACCTTCAAAGACACCAAAATTAATATTATTGATACCCCTGGTCACGCTGATTTTGGAGGAGAAGTTGAAAGAGTCCTAAAAATGGCAGAAGGAGCCCTACTTTTGGTAGACGCTAAAGAAGGACCTATGCCTCAAACCCGCTTTGTGCTTAAAAAAGCTCTGGAACTAGGGTTAAAAATTATAGTAGTAATCAACAAAATTGATAAATCTGACGCTAGAATTGAATACGTAATTAATAAAACATTTGATTTGTTCTTAGAATTAGGAGCTGACGAGGAAGCTGCCTATTTCCCAACTATTTATGCCTCAGGCAGACAAGGTAAGGCTGGCTTAGAAAAAGACCTAGATTCTATGACAGATATAACCCCAGTTTTTGATGCTATTTTAGAACATATTCCAACTCCAAGCGGTGATCCTGAAAAACCTTTACAGATTCTGATAACTAATACTGCCTATGATAATTTTAAAGGCAGGATTGCCACAGGGAAGGTTTATAACGGACGGGTCAAGGCTGGACAAGATGTAGCTTATATTAACCGTTCCGGTGAAATTAAGAAATTTAGATTAACCTCTCTTCTTGGTTTTGAAGGCTTAGAGAGAATAGATATTACTTCGGCTATGGCAGGAGATATTATTGCCCTCTCTGGTATTGCGGATATTACTATTGGGGAAACTATTGCTGATCCTGGCTCTTCTGAAGCTCTGCCTCTTATAGATATTGAAGAACCAACTGTTAGAATGAATTTTGCTGTTAACGCTTCACCTTTTGGAGGCAAAGAAGGTGAATTTAAAACCGCACGGCAGATAAAAGAGAGACTTTTTAAAGCTGCAGAAGCAGATGTGGCTCTAAAGGTTAATGATGGTCCTAGTGGAGATTTAATAGTTTCCGGTAGAGGTGAGCTCCATCTGGCTATTTTGATTGAACGATTAAGACGTGAGGGTTATGAGTTTCAGGTTGGTAAACCAACAGTGATAGAAAAAGTAGAATCTGGACAAACCTTAACACCTTTTGAAAAAGTAGCAATTGAGGTTCCGGATGAATATTCAGGAACAGTTATGCAAAATCTAGGTTTAAGACACGGCGAATTAGTAGATATGAAATCTGAAAACGGTATTACTATATTTGAATTTATTATAGCTACCAAGGAATTCTTTGGTTACAGAAGTCAATTTTTAACCGATACCAAGGGTTTGGGTATCCTAACTTCATCCTTTTTTGAATACAGACCGGATAATTCAGGTAGTTTTAAAAGACAAAACGGTTCATTGGTGGCTCATGAAGCAGGAATAACAAAGCTTTTTGCTCTGGTTTCAGCCCAGGAGCGTGGTACTCTTTTTATTGGTCCAGGAACCTCTGTTTATAAAGGCCAAGTTGTTGGTCAAAATAGCAGAGATGATGATATTTCTATAAACGTTTGCAAGGAAAAACAACAAACTAATCACCGCTCCTCAGGTGAGGGAAAAGATGAACATTTTAACACCCCAAAACTAATGAGTTTAGAACAGGCCATAGAATATATTGACGAAACAGAGTTGGTAGAGGTAACCCCAAAATCAATTAGGATTAGAAAAATTCAATTGTAAAGGTAGCACCTTTTCTATTTTCCCTTCAGCTTTCTTTAGGTAAACTATATTATATCTTGGGAAGTATAGAAAAGTGGCTGGTGAATCTTCTAAGAGGGCCCTTTGGAAATCATAATATTTTTCTTTTCTCATATCCTCTGAAACAATTTTCCTGCCATCTTCCAAATCCTTATCAACCCTGGCTGAGGAATACTTAGTTAGGTTGGTTTTAGTTTGTGTTGAGTGCCAGAGGGAATATTGGTCAGGATCTATGGGAATAGTTTGAGTGATTAAAAGTGCCTGAAAATTTTGTGGAATCCCTGATTCAATTCTAACAACTGTCTTCAATCCTAATCCTTCCCAGGCTGAGGCTATTTCTCCTCCAATACCCGCTAGCTGAGGGGTGACCGTTAAAGTAATTTGTTTTTGTAAATCTTCTTCTCTCATAGAGGCCCTAGCCCGCCCCAAAGCTTGTTTGGCTGCCTCAAAATTACCCAGATAGTCATTTACATCTCCTCTAAAAGCCCAAGAGGTAGGAGGAATAGAAGTTTTAGCAGCCACTTCTTCTTTAAAAACAGGCGCTCCGTAACTTAAGGCTTGACGAATTGAACGGTTACTTTTACCTAAAATAGGATCTTCAAAATTATAAAGTATGCTGACTACCCTACTATAATTTAATTTGGCAGTTGTTTTGGCTCTTGGATTACTTTTGAATTCCTCCAAACTACTTACCCCTAATAAAGATTGAACCTCTCCCAAGGAAAAGGCCGAAAGTGCTGTTTTTTCATTGGGGTAAAAACGTAGAACTAGCTCTGGGAATGATCGATCTTTAGGTTTGAGGGTTATTTTGGTTATAAAAATTAGACTTTTTTCTACCTTAATAACTCTATATGGACCTGTTCCAATCAAACTGTCTTTTTTAAATATTGGTCTTGATAAAAGTGAGGGGAAAGCGGAAAAGGATTCTTTTAATTTAAATTTTATAGTGGCAGAATCTGGATAAGTTATTTCTACATCCGGAATACTAAAGGCTAAATCTTCTGAATGAATGGGAGTGTTATCGACCCAAGTTAAATTTGGTTTTAGTTTAAATTTAAATTCAGTGGCATCATTATTAGTCTCCCAGCCAACAGCCAAATTTGAAACAGCTCTACCCTCCTTATCCATCTTTACTAAACCTTCTGACATTAGGTTGGTGGCTATCTCCGGTAAGTCATTCTCCTGATAAGTTCCAATTAGACCCTCACTTAAAGAGTTAGATCTAATAGTTGAGGGATTAACTGTTAATAGTAAAAAAGATAATGCCAAAATTAAAAATGTGGCACCAGCAAAAAACTTCCACCTCCTTTTAATACCCATAAAAAGGATCAGAAATGTAATCTTTACTCGGGACTTAAAAGCCATAAATTAGACCATCAATCCAATAACTGATGAGGTGATAAAAAGTGTGGCTATAATAATGGTTAGATAGAAAAGCATTTTCTCTGCGCCTCTCTTGGTTCTATAAAAGCTCATTTCTCCCCCAAAAGTACCACCTAAACCAGTCCCTTTTTGCTGAATGATGATTACTAGTACCAGTAGGACTCCCAGGACTATTTGAAAGATAAATAAAAATTGTTTCAACATAATTAATGCATTAACCAATGCAGCAGGTGTGTTAGAAATCCTATCATAAGTGAGGCTAACATTGCTACCCACAAAGTTGTTAAATAAGTCCCGGGTATAACAAACCCGTTATATTCAAATCCGGGAAAATAGTATGGCATCAACCTAAACTGTGGCACTACTGTGGTAAGAGCGTAAAGCGCTAAAACATTAGTGGCCCAAGCAAAAATCCCCAATGTTAAAAGATTAAGGGGTAAAAGTAAGATTTTTAAAAGTGGGATTAGTAAAAAGTTAATTAGGGTAAAAGCCAGTCCTCCAATTAAAAGACCCTGAAAACCTCCAGTAAAAGAAAGTCCTTTAATAGTTTCGGTAGTGATATAGAGTGAAACTGTGTTTATTAGAAAATACCTAAGTAAAGTTTTCATATATCCTAAATATTATCACAAAAATGTAGCCTTATTACGTAATTTTCTATGATAAGTAATAGCAAAACGGTGGGATTCATCCCTAAGTCTTTGTAATAGTTGTAATGCCGGACTTTTTCTTGATAGTTTTACAATTTCTCCTGTTCCAGGCGGATATAACCACTCTAAGCGCTTGGCCAAACCATAAATTCTAATTTCTAATTTCGAATTTCTAATTTCTAAAGACACTCCATTCACTTGTCCTCTTCCTCCATCTATTATCATAAGATCTGGTATTGGCCATTCCTTATGCTTCAACCTCCTTCGCATCATCTCTTTGTGCATCCCCACATCATTTGGCCTACCGGTGATATGAATCTTGAACTTCCTATATTGGCTCTTGTCTATTTCACCATTTGTTAAAACTACCATTGACCCTGTAGCCTCTTTACCAGAAATATTAGAGATATCATAGCCTTCTATGCGTTCCGGTAATTTCGGAAGCCCAAGTGCATTTTGCAACGCTTTTAGGGCTATCTCCCTTTGATTCTCTAGGAAATTTGGATTCTCCAGGTAATTTCTAGTCCTATTAGGTTGTGTTAGATAGGAAATTCCCATAATCATTTTTTTAAGTCTTTCTGCTTCCTCAAAATCTTGATTTTTGCTAGCCTTTTCCATATCTTTAGATAACTCTTCAATAAGACTTATCTTTTGACCATCCAACAGTTTAGCTAACCTAAAAATATTTTTCCGGTAGTCTTCTTTACTAATTCTCCCAATACATACCCCAGGACACTGCTCCAAGTGAAAATGAAAACACGCTTTTAGCTTCGCAAGGGGACGCCTTGGTGGCTGGGAACACCAAGGGAATACTTTTCTCAAAGACTTCAAAGTCTCTTTTACAGTTCTACTAGAAGGGAAGGGGCCAAAATATTTTAGAGAATCTTTCAAATCATGCTTCCTAGCTGTTAAAGCTCTCGGGAAATCTTCATTAGTAATTTTTATATAAAGATAATCCTTATCATCAACCAGTCTCACATTAAATTCAGGCAAATACTTTTTAATTAAGTTAGCTTCAAGAATTAAAGCCTCCAACTCTGATTCAACAATGATTGTTTCAATACCAGCAATTTCTCTTACTAAAACCTCAGTTTTTACACTTCCAATCCCGGATTGGTTTTGAACCTTCAATCCGGGATTGTAGGTTCGGAAATAGGAGGCCACTCTGTGATATAAATCTATGGCTTTTCCAACATATATAACCCGGCTTTTACTATTTTTGTAGATATAAACACCAGGCTTATGTGGAACTAGCTCACGGTTAATAAATTTTGGAATCACTGGGCTCCAATTGGAGTATGCCTATCAAAGTGTCTCATTCTTGGTAGTTCAGTTTTTGGGTCTACTACTGCTTTGGCTATCGCTTGTTCTATATAATTCAAATTATACGAGTAATTTATGATTAAGCTCTTTGTAACTACATCCCTATATGTTTGAGTTTCTCCTTCAATTTTTAAAATATTATGCTTATTTTCCCAAACTAAATCAACCCAGCCTACCTTTATCTCGAAAAGGCGCATAGGTTGATTGAGAGCTAAGTGATGATCTATTTGTATCCTTAGGTTTCTATCCCAATCTAAGGTTTCAAGATCTAGCACTGGCGGTAAAACATGGGCCAACCAAAAATCTCCTGGTTTAGTATCCTCATGAAAGGATAATCCAAATTGTTCTGCAGTCGGCCATTTCAAAGGTCCTGGAAGGGGCGGTTCTGGTTCTGGAATATAATCATCGCGGATAAAAATTGGTGAAACGCTAGACTTGGTAAATTCTTCGATAATTCCAACTACCTTAAGTTCTCTTAAATTTTCTAATCTGGAATTTACAAATCTGGCATGAGTAGTAAATTCTGCCTTCTTCACCTCTATTAATCGATTTCTTGCCCCAACGTTTGCTTTTTGCTCTGCTCTGATTCTTTCTACTCTGTCTTCTATTGACATAATTGGAATATAATCTTATTTTTTTCCTTTGTCAACAGGTTTTCCTCTACTCATATATTTTTTTCTATAAATAAATCCTCCTAAGGTTGCAAAATATATTCCTCCTAACCCCAATCCCAAAAGAATCAATCCTAAAGGAAAACTCTGAAATATTAAAATAGGTCTGATACTGACCTGTTTAGTGAATTTTTGCCCTGCCACCTCTACTATTAGTTTATCATCATAATTATCCAAAAGTGATTTTGTACGGAGATCAACTGTAAATTCTCCTTCTCCAAAAGCTGGGATTGGACCAGTGTCTAAACTGGGATTTAAAACAGATAGTGTATTAGTTTTGATAGCCAAGGGACTGGAAAACTGTACAGCATTACCCTGATTTCTAACCTTTACCCTAAGTTTTATCGGCCAACCAGACATAAGGGTATTAGGTAGATCGAAAATCACATCAATTTGTGGTTTACCCAGAAAGTCCTCACTGGCAAATTCAACCTTAACATCTCTACTTTCTGTTCCATTATATTTATATGATCCGGCTGGGACTGGCTGTTCAGAAGAAATTCCTTTTACCACAAAGGCAAAGTGATTTAAATCTAGTTTAGTAAAATAATCCACCCCACCGGTAGTAGATTCCCAAGTTGGATCTACCATCACCCATCCCTTACTATCATCCCAAAACTCAGGCCAAGCATGTAAAATATCCCGAGTAAGGGAAAGTGGCCGCAGTTCCGGGTTAGCAGTATAAGCGTAGCCGTTAAGTTCCCTTGCAGGTATGCCCGCTGCACGGGCTAGAGCTATAAAAAGGTCTGTAAATTCCATACAAACAGCTTCAGTTGGATTTGCTAGAGCTGTGACGGCCCCTAATCTTTCTACACTTTTACCAGAAAGTCTATTTGAATCATATTTAAGGTTATTCGCTACCCACCTTTGAATTAATTTAGCTTTCTCAAAGTTACTCAGGGGAGGACTACTACCTAAAATTTCTGTTAATTTAGTTCTAATGGTTGGATGATTACTATCCCAATATTTAGTGGATTTAATATATTTAAGTTTTAAGTCATCAGCTAAAATTTGGATTTTTAGTTTTTGAATCTATGTATAGTTTAGAGGAACCAATTACTCTAACATCTAATTTTTGATTTCTAGCCAATTTATACCAAGCCAGATAATTTCCATCCTCATCTACTGTCACATTAATAGGCTGTGGATCTATCCTAGAAAAGACCACGTCTTGGAAATCCGTATCAGGAGGAAGGGCAATATTAGTTAAAACCGGTACTAAGTTAGGATTTTCTAAGTGATAATTTAAATCAAAATCAAACAACTGTTTATCCCCAAAATTAGCTAGAACTCCCTGGTCAGAAAGTTGTGCTTTAGTAAAAATTAAAAAAAGTTTATTAAAATCGGATGTTTGTTTTATTGGGGGAGGGGTAATAGAGGTCGGGTTTCCAAAGCTGGTGGGGACTGCCAAAGTTAAGTTATAACCCTCAAGATTGCTGCTAGCTACTACTTTTGGAACTGACACTTCCCAAACAGATCCCTGTTTACTGGCAAAGTCCTTGCTTTTAAAAGTTAGCGTCCAGGGAAGGCTTTTACCCACTCCCACTACTTGTTGATTAAATTTTACTGATAAAGTAGTGGCAGAACCTTTTTTCTCTATTTTAGTTTCTAAGGGGCCGGAGGGGTCAGAGGCAGTGACATCTGTAATGGCAGTGGAGCCAATAGTCAGAGAAAAATTAGTAGCGTAATATTCAGAGGTTAGGTTTTTTAAAGTAACCTTTTCAGTAACAGTAGTTACCCCATCAAGAGAAACGTCGTAGGTAACATTATAAGAAGTAGAAAATTCTTCAGCAGCATAAACAGTAATAGTTAATTGATAACTGATAATTGTTAATAGAAAAACAATTAATAGGCATTTAACTATTAACCATGAACAATTGACAAATAATTTCCCCATTTATCTAATTGTATCATTAGTTTATTGGCCTGTACTGACTGACCCAGGCATCTCCTGGGGTACTGTCACATCTTAGGGAAAATAAATATCTTTCACCTACAATATCTGTAGCAAAATGGTATGGTCTTTTTAGTAAATCATAGAAGCCAGGAGCACGTAGAAGAATTAAATTCCCAGGTGCTGCATCTAGCTCTATAGTATTCTTACCGTTTATATCTTCACAAATGTAAAATTTGGCAGAACCTTCTAAATAAAAAATAGCAATTAAATTTCTATACTTAATATGATCCCTGTGAGCTGTTATCCCAATTGATCCCGCTTCATATTTCTGAAGCTGCATCTCATTAAAGTTTAGCTTTTCTTTAAAAAGAGGGTTTTCTAATTGATTAAAGGAATCTTCCAGTAAGTTTGTAAATTCGTCTCTTAACTGAAAGAATAAACTTTCCTCTGGAAATTCAAAAAATGAGGAGAGTTGTTGTCTTACTCCAGCTGTACCAACATACTCCGGAGCAGCCTTAAAAGGATATTTCATAGCTTCTTCTACTAATTTTTGCCTAAATTTATCCTTTAAAAATGGCAGAGAAGTGCCGCCTTGTATGCGGAGATCCTTTATGATCTTTTCAATATCAAAATTACTTACTTCTAAAATCTCGTTCATAAATTCTGCTTGCAACCTTCGAGGTTGCATCGTAAACTATAGTTAATGCCTGGCAGAACAATCTCCCTTGTTAATAATGAATTTTATCATATCTACAATCGTGGAAGTGAAAAACGTGATATTTTTACTCAGCCCAGAGACTACGAAAGATTTTTAAAAACCCTATTCTACTATCAGTTTTTAGGTCCTAAACCCAGCTTTTCTAAATTTACAAAGTCTAAGCTTTCACCTCTAAAACCTTTAGGTAGAGAGAGATTCTTAGACGTTATTTGTTATTGCCTTATGCCTAACCACTTTCATTTTCTTGTACGTCAGTTAAAAGATGGTGGGATCTCAAAGTTTGTTAGTCAATTAGCGAATAGCTACACAAAGTATTTTAATACAAAATACAATAGAGTTGGTCCTTTATTCCAAGGAGCCTTTAAGGCTGTCAGGATAGAAACAGATGAACAATTAATTCATGTTTCGCGCTATATTCATCTAAATCCTGTTGTTTCAGGCATAGTCAAGGAATTAGATAACTATAAATGGTCGTCATTTCAGGAATTTATTAATGCTATAAATATAGTTTGTTTATCAGATGAGGTATTAAATTTCTTCCCAACTAGCGTTGCATACAAGGAATTCGTTGAATCGCAAATTGAGTATGGAACAACACTTGAAATTCTAAAACATCAAGCTATCGACTATGACGAACATTAAACTTTACGAAGCAACCTTCGAGGTTGCAGGCTAAATATTTAGGGTATGAAAAGAGCCTTTACGACGTCGGGAATGAGTTTGCTTTTATAAACTTCCGCGGACTACACACCAAATTTGCTTTGCAAATTTTGAGAGTCCGCGGTTTTCTTGTATTTAAGTTTTCAAGCGCTTCGCCACTTCATGCCGCGAAAGTTTGAAACCTTACTTCGCCTTCATCCCCGCGCTATACACCCTTCCTTCGGAGGTAAAAGCACGGGGTTTTGGCGAAACGGTTATAAACCTACCTCTCGTAATAAAGTTGGGGAAATTATACTACAGGCTGAATTTAAAATCAATCAGAACTAAATAATCCTTGATAAGTATTGTCCTGTGTAAGAGGTTTTGTCTTTGGCTATCTGGGATGGAGTGCCTTCTGCAACGATTTGTCCCCCCATATCTCCACCTTCAGGCCCTAGGTCTATCACCCAATCTGTATTTTTTATCACATCTAAGTTATGTTCAATAATTATGACAGTATTCCCGAAATTCACTAATCTTCTTAAAATAATCAACAACCTTTCAATGTCTGCAAAGTGCAACCCGGTAGTAGGCTCATCTAGAATATAGAGAGTTTTGCCTGTTTGTCTCTTTGATAACTCGCTGGACAACTTAATTCTCTGCGCTTCACCGCCGGAGAGGGTTGGTGCCGGTTGTCCTAATCTGATATAACCTAAACCAACATCATTTAATACTTCCAGTTTATTCCTTATGGCTGGGATATTCTCAAAAAACTTTAAAGCTTCTTCTACTGTCATATCTAAAACTTCAGAGATATTTTTTTCCTTAAAATGAATCTCTAAAGCCTCTCTGTTATACCTTTTCCCGCTACAGGCTTCACAAGTAACATAAACATCCGGCAAAAACTGCATCTCAATTTTAATTTGACCCTCTCCTTCACAAACTTCACATCTACCTCCTTTAACATTAAAACTAAACCGTCCTGGTCCGTAACCTCTAATTTGAGATTCAGGTGAGGCTGCAAAAAGATCTCTGATAAAAGTGAAAGCTCCTGTATAAGTAGCAGGATTGCTCCTGGGAGTTCTACCAATTGGGCTCTGGTCAGCTAAAACTACCTTGTCTATATATTCAGTCCCTTGTAATTCCCTATACTGACCAGCTTTTTCCCTAGAACGGTAAATTTTCTGTGACAGTGCTCTAAATAATATGTCATGGATCAGAGTAGATTTACCAGAACCGGAAACTCCGGTTATAGAAATAAACTGTCCCAGAGGGAAATCTACATTAACATTTTTAAGGTTATGTTCAGAAGCCCCAATTATTTTTAAATGCCCAACATTGACGTATGGTCTCTTTAGTTTTTCGTCTACACCGACTTTTTTCTTACCAGATAGATACTTCCCAGTTAGTGACTCAGGATTTTTCTTTATTTCATCTGGTGTACCAATAGCCACAATTTTCCCACCATGTTCCCCAGCTCCTGGCCCAATTTCTACCATCATATCAGCATTTTCCATTGTTTCGGCGTCGTGTTCGTTTACTATAACCGTATTACCAAGGTCTCTCAGTCTTTTTAAAGTCTCTATTAAACGGGTATTATCTCTTTGATGTAAACCAATAGATGGCTCATCTAAAACATATAGAACTCCGGAAAGTCCAGAACCGATCTGGGAAGCCAAACGAATTCTTTGTGCCTCTCCTCCTGCCAGTGTCATAGAAGCTCTATCCAGGGTTAGGTAATCCAAACCGACATCTACTAAAAATTGTAGTCTGGAAATTATTTCTTTTAGGATAGATTTTGCAATTTGCGCTTCTCTATCATTAAATTTCTTATTTATCTCTTTAAACCAATCTAATGCTTCCTTAATAGAATAGATTGTAACCTCTGAAATAGACAGCCCGTCAATAGTAATTCCTAAGGCTTCATTTTTAAGCCTGGCTCCCTGACACTGCGGACAGACTTCCGAAACCATATATTTTTCAATCTCACTTTTAACAAAATCTGACTCCGATTCCTTATATCTTTTTTCTAAATATGGTACAATTCCTTCAAAGTTAGAATCAAAATTAGTCCATCTACCTAGTCTATTTTTACCTTCTACTCGAAATATTTTTTCTCCACCACCGAAAAGCAATACTTGTCTTCCTTCTTCTTTTATTTGACCAAGTCTAGTATTTAAATCAAAGCCATATTCCTTTCCCACAGCCTCTACTAAACGGGTAAACCAAGTTTCGTGCGTAGCTAACTTTTGATAAGCCAGGATACCACCTTCAGCTATAGTTAAGATTGGATTTAGAACTAACTCTGGATCTATTTTTAGCAAATTCCCCAAACCAGTACATTTAGGACAAGCTCCGTGTGGTGAGTTAAAAGAAAAAGTCCTAGGTTCTATCTCCGGCAAGGAAATATTATCCACAGGGCAAGCAAATCTCTCAGAATATAGATGGTCTTCCATTTTCTTAGGATTAGCTGGGAACTCCAAAGAGGCATCCAGTACATCAGAAATTATGACAGAGCCTTCTCCCATTTTTAAGGCTGTCTCAATAGATTGTGAAAGTCTTGTGAGTATGTCATTGCGAGGAGCAGAAGGCGACGTGGCAATCTCTTTACTAGATTGCTTCGCTTCGCTCGCAATGACGCTCTTATCCATTACCAGCCTATCTACTACTACATCAATAGTGTGTTTGTTTGTCTTAATTAGTACAAAATCCTCAGTTAAATCCCTAACATGACCATCTACACGAACCTTGCTAAAACCCTTTTTACGGAAATCTTCGAAGAGTGTTGAATATTCCCCTTTTCTATCTTTTACCACAGGCGCCAAAACCATAATCCGCTTGCCACTTTGTTTAGTGACTGACTCTACAATCTGCTGAACAGACATTCGCGAAATCTCACGACCACAAACTGGACAATGAGGATGACCGACTCTGGCAAAGAGCAACCTTAGATAATCATAAACTTCAGTAGTAGTACCAACTGTAGAACGGGGGTTGTGCGAAGCACTCTTTTGATCTATAGAAATAGCTGGGGACAAACCTTCTATATTATCCACATCAGGCTTATCCATTACTCCTAAAAATTGTCGGGCATACGCGGAAAGGGATTCAACATAACGGCGTTGACCCTCTGCATAAAGGGTATCAAAAGCTAAAGATGATTTTCCTGAACCGGAAATGCCAGTAAAAACCACCAATTTATTTTTCGGTATAGTTAAGTCAATATTCTTTAAGTTGTTCTCGCGGGCTCCGCTTATCTTGATTACATCGTTTGCCATATATTTCCCGAAGATTGGACAAACTATTTTAACCCATATTGCAAGATTTGAAAAGCCCCATTAAAAATGCTAACATGCACCCATGGTTGAGTCATTAGCAGAAGTTTTATTTGAAGAGTATAAAAAAGAGTTTCCAGCATTTAGTTGGGATGTGCCCATCTCAGATAATAGAATAAATCTGGAAACTGCTAGAGAACAGGCAGAAAGAGGTTCTAGTGGAGTTATGGAATCTATGATAGCAGTGGTATTGACTAAAACGCCTATAGATAAAATTACTCCTGAGCTAATTTCTACTATTACTTCTATTAGATTACAGGGTTATAATATCCAAATTGAAAAGTTAAAATTGTACGTCGCCCAATTACTTCTTCATCCCACTACCCTACCTTCTACTAATGGCCATAGTAAGGAAATAAATCTATAATTTGTCCTCTTTCTATTACCACTACCTCTACTTTTTGCTTGATGAATTTTTTAATTTCAAAGTATGGCATCTCAGGGCTAGGGTAAAATATTTTTATAGTTTCCGAATTTGGATCCACTTTAACACTAAAACCATTAGCAAACTCATCAATAATTCCATGTAATACCGCCACTTTCTCCAAATATTCTTTGCCCATAGTATTATTATACACTTAATTCTTTTATCTGATCCCGAATTTTGGCTGCTTCTTCAAAGTAATTTGAATTGACAAAAAATTAAATAACAAGTAAACTCCCAGCGTGACTAATCAAGAAAGTAAGTTAGTATCATCCCTTCATATACCAACAGAGGAAGAAGCCCAAATTGCATCATTTGAATTTGCTAAAAATCCCCATGGTAGGCTTTTATGGTCAGCGTTTAGAAAAATTGCAGATCCTCAATTATGGTACATTGGTACCAGGAAAGTGGTAGCCAACCTAGCCAATTCTGACCTGAATCTCTGTGCAACATTGAGTTTTCCATCTCACACTCTTGAAGATGAGGTACTATGGCTCATAATACATACAGGTAATATTGATTATTTGCCAGCAGAAGGTTGGATTAGTGTTTCCTCAGACAAAATATTAGAAATTTCATCTAAACCTTCTAATATAAGCAGTGAGTACTACGACAGGGAAAACAACAGGAAGCCAAATGCATTATTTGTTTTACTTAAAGAGATTCCCTTACCTTCTACCAGAGGAAGATTTCTATTGAGATTGTTAGATGAGTTTGCTGAAGAAGCTTCTTTATTCTATCAATCTGTTGACACTTAATTCTTTTATTTGATCGCGAATTTTGGCTGCTTCTTCAAAGTCTAAGATGGACGCTGCAGCGTTCATTTGTTCCTCCAAAAGTCTGACCATTTTTTCCCTATCGGCCGTTGGAATATCTTCTATTTTTAAGATTTTTTTGCCAGTCTCTTCTTCTATCTCTTCCATTTCTTCTACTAATCTATCCCTGAGAGGCTTTAAAATACTTCTAGGAGTAATATCGTGCTTTTTATTGTACTCCGCTTGTACCACTCTTCTGCGGGTTACTTCATCTATTGCAGCCTCCATAGAGCGAGTTACTTTATCTGCATACATAATAACAGTACCATTTATGTGCCTGGCTGCCCTTCCCATAGTCTGAACCAGAGATGTCCTGGAACGCAAAAAGCCTTCTTTATCAGCATCAAGTATTGCTACCAGGGAAACCTCCGGCAAGTCTAATCCTTCCCGAAGCAGGTTAATTCCAATTATGACATCATATTCTCCCAGTCGCAGGGATTGTAAAATATCCGATCTCTCCAAAGTCTTAACATCAGAATGTAAATATTGCACTTTAATGCCTCTTTCCTTTAGATAATCAGATAAATCCTCTGCCATTCTTTTAGTCAAGGTTGTTACTAAAACCCTTTCATGATTCTTGATTCGTGATTCTATCTCCTGAATTAAATTCTCAATCTGCCCCTCAGATGGTCGTACCGAGATTTCAGGATCGAGCAACCCAGTCGGCCTAACTAATTGTTCTGCCACATTTTCAGGGCCTGCTAAAGACAGTTCATATTCATCCGGAGTAGCAGAAGTGTAAATAACTTGATTAACTCTTCTTTGAAATTCTTCGTAGCGAAGAGGCCTATTATCTAGAGCTGAGGGTAATCTAAAACCAAATTCTATTAAAGTTTCCTTTCTAGACCTATCCCCGTTATACATACCTCGGATTTGTGGAATAGTAATATGACTTTCATCAATAATGACTAAATAATCATTTGGGAAATAATTTAAAAGGCTGTAAGGAGCTTCACCGGGTTTTCTACCATCAAAATAACGAGAATAATTTTCTATACCATTACAATAACCAAATTCTTTTATCATCTCCAGATCATAATGAGTTTTTTGTTCTAATCTTTGCGCCTCAACTAGTTTATTTTGTCTCCTTAATTCCTTTAATCTCATTTCTAAGTCTTTCTCTATTTGAGCAATCCCTGGGATCACTCTTTGTTCTGGGGTAATATAGTGTTTAGCAGGATAAATAACATGGCTTTCTTTAGTTTCTACTGTGTTCCCTGTCACTACATCCAGCTCAGAAACTTTTTCTACCCTGTCGCCTAAAAACTGTATCCTGTAGCCTTTATCTAGATATGATGGGTAGATATCTACAGTATCCCCTTTAACCCGATAAGTTCCCCTGCTAAAATCAACATCATTTCTCTCGTAATACATCTTTTGTAAAATTTTTAAAACTTGTTGAAAAGTGGCTTTCATTCCTTTTCCAACTTCCAAAATAGCTTGCCCATATTCAACGGGTGAACCCAAGTTATAAATACAAGATACTGAAGCTACTACTATGACATCCTTTCTAGTTAAAAGTGAGGCAGTAGTAGACAGTCTTAATTTTTCAATTTCCTCATTTATAGAGGCATCTTTCTCTATATAAGTATCT